>Ga0315281_10001300_pt1 | contig 36628 bp, 42 predicted proteins | sample YL17G07_0_MG_FD_204540 | JGI IMG/M metagenome (GOLD analysis project Ga0315281, IMG submission 204540) | Sediment microbial communities from Yellowstone Lake, YNP, Wyoming, USA - YL17G07_0 | ecosystem: Environmental > Aquatic > Freshwater > Lake > Sediment | place: USA: Wyoming | collected...
GGCCTCTACCTAGAGACGATGACGCAGATCTATCCGGAGGACCGCGGCCAGAACTACAGCATCAAGATGGGCGAAGACGTGGCGAAGATGGTCGCCGAAGACCACGCCCGGCGCGCTGCCGGCTCGTCGGCCGCCTCGTAAGGCCGCTCCCGGACGGCGCTGCGCGCGTCTTGTCCGCCATGCACTCCTCACCTATAGTGAAACTGCGCACAATCAGGAGCGCACGCGCATGCTCGAACACGAAGCGACGCTCGAGATCCAGCACCTCATCGCCGACTGCAAGCCGGGCGACGGGGATCTGCTCGCCGCACTGCACCGTGTGCAGCACCACTTCGGCTACGTCCCGAAGATGGCCATGCGCGTCGTGGCGCGGCAACTCCGCCTGAGCGAGGCAAAGGTCTACGGCGCCGCCACGTTCTACAGCGAATTTCGCCTCATCCCGCCGCCCGAGACGCTGATCGGCTGGTGCAGCGGTCCCGCCTGCCGCATCGCGGGCGGCGATCGCATCCGCAAGGTGCTGGAGACAGAGCTGGGGATCGGCATGGGCGAGAACACGGCCGACAACAGGCTGGGGCTCAACCTGGCGCAGTGCAACGGCACGTGCGCGCACGCCGCGCAGGTCTGGGTGAACGGCAAGGTCGTTGGGCCGCTGGCCGCCGCCGACGCGGTGAAGCTTGTTCGCGACCTGAAGGAGAGGCCGTAGCGATGCCCTCCTACGACGAGCTGCGCGCCGCTGCCGAGCTTGCCTGGAAGGCGGTCGAGAGCCCGCGGCGGCCGCTGTTCATCGTCTCCATCAACACGTCATCGATCGCCGCAGGCGCGCGGGAGACGCTCGCCGCGCTGACGAAGCTGTCCGAGGGCGGCGCGGGCTTCGACGTGATGCAGACCGGCGACACCGGCTTCACGTTTGCCGAGCCGGTCGTGCAGGTCACGCTGCCCGGCGGCACGTCGATCCTCTACGGCGACGTCACCGCCGGCAGGGCGGAGGCGTTCGCCGCGGCCGCCGCGACGGGCGTCGCGCGCGACCACGCGCTCGGCGTCGTCAGCGGCGCGGTCGCCGGCGTGCCACAACTCGCGGAGCTCGACTGGATGAAGATCCAGGTGCGCTGGATGATGCACAACTGCGGCGTCATCGACCCCGAGAACATCGACCACTACATCGCCCGCGGCGGCTACAGCCAGTTCATGGCCGCGTCGGAGATGGACCCGGTCGCGCTGATCGACGTGGTGAAGGGATCGACGTTGCGCGGGCACTCCGGCTCGTTCTTCTCGACGGGCACTAAGTGGGACTTCCTGCGCACGGCGACCGCCGAGCCGAAGTACCTGGTCTGCAACGCCGACGAGGGCGACCCGGGCGCGTGGGTCAATCGCGTGATCCTCGAGAGCGACCCGCACCTCGTCATCGAGGGCATGCTGCTGGCGGCGAAGGCCTCCGGCGCGACCTACGGCTGGATCTACCTGCGTGACGAGTATCCGCTGGCCAACGCGCGCCTCAATCGAGCGCTGGCGCAGGCCCGCGAGCGCGGCATCCTGGGCGCGAACGCGCTGGACACCGGCGTGCGCTTCGACGCGGAGGTCGTGCGCGGCGCGGGCGCCTACGTCTGCGGCGACGAGACGGGCCTGATCGCGTCGATCAACGACGGGCGCGGCATGCCGAAGATCAAGCCGCCGTTCCCCGCGCAGAAGGGCGTGCTGGACAAGCCGACGAACGTCAACAACGTCGAGACGTACGCCGCTGCGGCGATGCTGCTGCGCGTGACGCCGGAGCGATTTAGCGACGTCGGCACGGAGGCGAACCGCGGCACGAAGATGTTCACGATCTGCGGCGAGGCCGCGCGAACCGGCTGCATCGAGGTGCCGTTCGGCACCACGGTGAACCAGGTGCTCGCAGCGGTCGGCGGCATGGCACCGGGCCGCACGTTCAAGGCGCTGCAGCAAGGCGGCCCGCTCTCCGGGTTGCTGCCGGCGCACATCGCCGGCGACTTGCCGCTGGAACCGGAGCCTTTCCGCCCGCTGGGCGCCGGCATGGGCGGCGGCGGGTTGATGTTTGTCAGCGACCGGACGTGCGTCATCGACCTCAACGTCATGTTCACCTGGTTCATCGAAGCGGAGTCGTGCGGGCGCTGTACGACGTGCCGCGGCGGCAACCAGCGCCTGCTCGAGATCCTCCGACGCACGTCGCAGGGGCTCGGCCAGGATGGCGACACCGATCAGATTGCGTCGCTGGCGGCGTCGATGCAATTCTCGAACTGCTTCCACGGCACGCTCTCGCCCACGATCGTCAACAACACGATCAAGTACTTCCGCGAAGAGTACGACGCGCACGCGTTGGAGCACCGCTGTCCGGCGCAGGCCTGCGACGGGTTGATCCGCTACCGCATCGCGAATCAGACGCCCGCGGTCGCGGAGGCTGCGGCGATCTGCCCCGTGCGGGCGATCACCCAGTCGGGCGGCGCGTGGAAGATCGACGACGCGACGTGCTTCCGTTGCCACGCCTGCAAGGACGTCGCGCCGGACGACATCGTGATCGAGGACAGGTACCAGGACGCGATACCGCTGCGCGTGCTGGTCCCCGCCGACGTGGCCCGCTCGGGCTGACGCCTACCGCTCCGCGACCAGCCGCCTCCCGACGATCTCCCGGTGCCCGCGCAGGTACTCGGCGCCGCTCATCAGCTTGCCGCCGGGGCCCTGCACCCGCAGCAGCGCGACATCGGCGTCCTGCGCCGCGACGGCGATGCCGTCGCCCGACGCGACGATCGTGCCGGAGGCGGCGCCAGAGCGCCCCGGCAGCACCGCGACGCGGTGGAGGCGCAGCGCCGCTCCGTCGAGGTAGCTGTAGGCGATGGGCCAGGGATCGTACGCGCGCACCATGCGCTCGATGCGCGCCGCGCTGTTGCGTGACCAGTCGATAAGCGCGTCAGCCTTCTCGATCTGCGGCGCGTATGTCGCCAGCGCGTCGTCCTGCTGCTCCGGCTGGATCGCGCCCGCCGCGTGCGGCGACAGCACGTCGAGCAGCAACTGCGCGCCTGCCTCCGCGACCTTCGGCGTCAGCGTGGCGGTGGTGTCGTCGGGCGCGATCGGCACCGTGACGCGCGCCAGCATCGGCCCGGCGTCCAGCGCGAGCACCACGCGCATGATCGTGGCGCCGCTCTCAGCGTCGCCGGCGAGGATCGCGGCGGGGATGGGAGCGGCGCCTCGCCAGCGCGGCAGCAACGACGCGTGGACGTTCAGCACGTCCAGCGGGAACGAATCGAGCACGGACTGCTTCAGGATCTGGCCGTAGGCGGCGATGATCCCCATGTCGGGCCGCAGGGCGCGCAGCTCGTCGACGGCCTCGGGCTTGCTGATGGAGCGGGGCTGGCGGACGGGCAGGCCGTACTCCAGCGCCAGCGCCTTCACGGGCGGCGGCGCCAGGCGACGGCCGCGGCCGGTCGGCCGGTCCGGTTGCGTGTAGACGGCCACGACCTCGTGGCCGGACTCGATCAGCTTCCGCAGAGAAGGGAGGGCGAACTCGGGCGAGCCCATGAAGATGATGCGCATCGGGTGGAGGATAGCACGCAAGCACGCTTGCGCCGGTATACTCAGCCCGACTTTCCGGGGGCAACGGGAGGTGGCTGCTGAGACGGCTTCAGGCGGTAGTGAGAGGTCGCGTCCAGGGCGTCGGATTCCGCGAGTTCGTGCGCACTGAAGCCGCGTCGCGCGGCATCACCGGATGGGTGCGCAACAGCGACGACGGCCATAGCGTCGAACTGGTCGCCGAGGGAGAGGATGACGTGCTGGCGGCGCTCGTTGAGCGCCTGCACCAGGGCCCGCGCTTCGCGCACGTCGAGGCGGTCGATTGCGAGTACAGCGAAGCGAGCTGCGGCTTCGCGCGCTTCAGCATGGAGATGTAGCTCAGTCCAGCAGGATCGCGTCGACCTCGTCGCCGGGCCGCACGCCCGGAACGTCTTCCGGCACCACCGCGAGCGCGTTCGCGTACGCCATCGACGTCAACATGCCGGAGCCCTGCGGACCGGTCAGCGCCGCATGGTAGCGGCCGTCGCGCTGCGTGACGATCGCCCGCGCGAAGACGCGGCGCGCGTCGGTGTTGGCGATCGCCTCCTCGGCGATGGCGCGCACGCGCGGGCGATCCCAGTCGCTGCGGCCCAGCATCTTGTAGATCGCGGGACGGCCGAAGAGCTCGAACGAGACCATGGAGCTGACGGGGTTGCCGGGCAGGCCGAGGTGCGGCACGCGCCGGCCGCCAGAGCGGAAGGCGCCGAACGCGAGCGGCTTGCCGGGGCGCATCCGCACCGTCCAGAAGTCGACCTCCCCCTCTTTCGCCAGCACGTCCTTCACCACGTCGTAGTCGCCGCGCGAGACGCCGGCCGACGTGACGAGCATGTCGGCGTCCAGCCCCTCGCGGAGCTTCGCCGTGAGCGCCTCCACCGTGTCTTTCGCGATGCCCAGGCGCTTCGGGATGCCGCCGTTTGCCATGACCATCGCGGCGACGCTGTAGGCGTTGCTGTCGTAGATCTGCCCCGGCTGCAGCGGCGTGCCCGGCTCGCGCACCTCGTCGCCGGTGGAGAGGATCGCGACGATGGGGCGGCGGTGCACCCGCACGGTCGCCATGCCGAGCGACGCCAGGACGCCGATCTGCGCCGGGCGCAGCACCGTGCCCTTCGGGATGATTGGCTGGCCCCGGCGCACGTCCTCGGCGGCGCGGCGGACGTTCGCGGCGGGCTCCGCCGCCTTCAGCACGCCGACGACACCGCGGGACTTGGCGAACGATCCGAAGGCGCGGCCCGACGGCTCGTCGGTCTCCTCGAACGGCACGACGGCGTCCGCGCCGCGCGGCATGGGCGCGCCGGTCATGATGCGCACAGCCGTGCCGGGCGTCACTTCGCCGTCGAAGATGTAGCCGGCCGCAAGCTCGCCGACGACGCGCAGCGTGATCGGCGACGATTCGGCCGCGCCAGACGTGTCAGCGGCGCGCACGGCGTAGCCGTCCATCGCCGTGTTGTCGAGCGGCGGGATGTCGAGGGGCGAGATCACGTCTGCTGCCGCGACCTGGCCGAGCGCGTCGAGGATTGGCTGATCCTCCGGCTCCAGCACGTGGACGTACGAGAGGACGCGTTCCAGGGCTTCTTCGACGGAGATCATGCTGGACGTTCCTTGTGCGGCGCCGGATAGTGAGATTGAACCATACAAGAAGGCCTCAGCCCAACGGGCCGAGGCCTTCTCTCACGTTGCGATTCCTGCGGCGTCCGCTACGACCCCTTGACCGTCACCGAAAGCCCGACCTTGGCGTAGCCGTCGGTGTCCGACGCGGTGATCGTCACGATCACGCCCTCGCCGTCGGTTGCGCTGCCCCAGGCCTGGAAGAACTCGCCGTTCGAACTGCTTGTGGTCGAGGTCGTCCAGTCGTGCTTCGCCAGTTCCGTCTTGAAGAACTCGTTCACCTTGTCGGGCGAGTCCTTCACGTACAGCTCGATGATGTAGAGCTTGTCGCCGCCGCTGGAGATGTCGCTCGTCGAGGTGACGCGCGCGCCGCTCGGGAAGGGAACGCGGTCCTTCGGGAAGTCGCTGGAGAGCTTGGCCTCCGCGGGCAGTGGCTGGGATGACGGCGCTTCGGTCGCGCTGCTGCCGCTGCTCGACGGAGTGCTGCCGGACGACGAATCGCTGCCGCTGCCCGACGGCGTGCTGTCGCTGCTGCCGCTGCCGCCCAGGTCGGTCCCGACTGTCACGAGGATCTGCGTCTTGTTGTCCTGCTTCGAGATGGCGACCAGGCCGCCCTGGCTGCTGTCATCCTTCTTCTGGACGATGAACGAGACGGAGCCGTTGGTGTTCGTCGTGGCGACCTGCTTCCAGTTGCTCTTTCCGCCGAGCTGGTCGGTGTAGTAGGCCGTCACTTTGTCGACGCTGTCGCCCGTCTGCCACGTGACCGCGGTGCCCTTGCTGCTCTGGTCGCCGCCGGAGACGCTTCCCAGGAGTTCCGCGCCGCTGTACGTCGGGAAGTCCTTCGGGAAGTCGGAGGGGAGCTTGCCGCTGTTGACGCTGATCTTCCCGCCGCCGGGTATGTTCACGGTCTTGCTGCTGCCGCCGCCTCCGCACGCCGTCGCTATCGCCACGAGCAGCATCGCCGGCACCGCCAGCAACATGTACTTCCGCATCTGCATAACCTCCCTTGAGCAATCCTTGCTGATTCCCAACGGATGGTAGCAGGGCGCGCAGGCCGCGCATAGCTTACGGCGCCCAGAGACAGCCGGCGTGCGCGTCCTGCGCGCGCAACTCCAGCGCGATGATCGCAAATCGCAGCGCGCCGTCCATCGTCCATGCGTGCGCGAACCCCTCTGCGACCATCTGCGCGTCGATGCTGCGGCCGTCGATGGTATAGACATAACGCAGCAGGCGGCCGTAGCGGTCGCGCTCGCGCGCGTCCGGGCGCAGCCGCACCTGCGTGCCGGCGAGCGCACGCAGCCGCGCCGTGGCCTCGGCCGAGCACGGCTGTCCCACCTCCGTCGCGTTCGTGCCGTAGAAGCGGATCGTCTCGTCGCGGCCGCCGATGTCGGCGTGCAGCGTGTCGCCGTCGACGATGCGGATGACGCGGGCCGCCTGCATCGACGCGGGATCGGCGCAGCGTACGTTATCGGCGGTCGGCGCGCCGGCCGGGTAGGGCGGCGCGCACGCGGGCACCGTCGCCGCCGGGACGTTGCTCTGCGCCGCGCGCGGTTGCGAGGTCGCATTCGATGCGGGCGCGGTCGTATCGAGCGCGCAGGCCGCCGCGAGCGGCAGCAGCGACGCGGCGAGTACGAGCAGGAGGGCAGTGCGGCGTGCGGTGCGTCTCATGCGGCGCAGACTAGCACAGCGCTGCGACAGGAGGTGTCGCATTGACACCCGCTCCGCCGCCGGGTATCCGTGCCGGGACAGAGAGGAGCGTGGCGTGGCAGAGACCAGGTTCGACGTGGTTGGCATGGGGAACGCGATGGTGGACGTGATCGCCCACACCGACGAGGCGTTCCTGGGAAGGCACGGCCTGACGAAGGGCGCGATGACGCTCATCGACGGCGCGCGCGGCGAGGCGCTCTACGCGGCGATGCCGCCAGCGCTCGAGGTCTCGGGCGGCTCGGCCGGGAACACGATCGCAGGCGTAGCGTCGCTGGGCGGGCGCGGCGCGTACATCGGCAAGGTCAGCGGCGACCAGCTCGGCCAGGTGTTCCGGCACGACATCCGCGCCGCGGGCGTCGCCTACGACGTGCCGCCCGCGCCCGAGGGGCTGCCGACGGGCCGCTGCCTGATCTTCGTCACGTCCGACGCGCAGCGCACGATGCAGACGTCGCTGGGCGCCGGGCTGGACCTCCGACCCGATGACGTCGAACCGGATCTCATCGCCGCGTCGCGGATCACCTTCATGGAGGGCTATCTCTGGGACCCGCCGGGCGCGAAGCAGGCGTTCCTGAAGGCCGCGCGCGTCGCCCACGCCGCCGGCCGCAAGGTGTCGATCTCGCTCTCCGACCCGTTCTGCGTGGAGCGCCATCGCGAGGAGTTCCTCGACCTGGTCGAGAACCACGTCGACATCCTGCTGGCGAACGAGCACGAGATCATGTCGCTCTACCAGGTGGACGACTTCGACGAGGCGCTGCAGCGCGTCCGCGGCAAGTGCGACGCGGCCGCGCTCACCCGCAGCGACAAGGGCTCGGTCATCGTCAGCGACGGCGAGGTCCACGTGATCGACGCGGAGCCGGTCGCCCACGTGATTGACAGCACCGGCGCGGGCGATATGTATGCCGCGGGCTTCCTGCTGGGATACGCGCAGGGCCGCGACCTGCGGATGTGCGGGCGCATGGGCGCCATCGCCGCGGCTGAGATCATCAGCCACTATGGCGCGCGGCCGGAGACGTCGCTGGCGGAGTTGGTGCGCGCGAAGCTGCCCTAGCCGCCCAGGGCGACCGCCGCGTCGAGCCCGATGCGGATCATGGCGTCGATCGCGGGCTGAAGCTCGGCGTCGGGCAGCCGCTCGTGGCGCCCGGCGTGGTTCGACGCGACGAGGATGCAGCCGGCCTCCATGCCGCGGAGCGCCGCAACGGTGAAGATCGCGCTCGCCTCCATCTCCTGCGCCAACACGCCGCGCGCCTGCCAGCGCTCCGCCCAGGCGTCGCGCACCGCGTACAGCGCGTCCTCCGTGGCGATGACGCCGACGTGGTGCCGCACGCCGGCCGCAGCGGCCGCATCGACGAGCGCGCGGGTGACGCGGAACGTCGCTGCGGGGGCGAACGCGTCGCCGCCGAGGTATGCGCGCGTCGTGCCGTCGAGCGGGCACGCCGCTGTTGCGATCACAAGGTCCGTCGCGTGCATGTCGCGCTGCACCGCGCCGCACGTGCCCAGGCGGATGAGCGTGCGCGCGCCGAGCATCGCCATCTCTTCGCAGACGATGGCGGCGCTCGGGCAGCCCATGCCCGTCGTCTGGACGGAGACGCGGGTCCCCCGCCACGTGCCCGTGTAGCCGATGAGGCCGCGGAACTCGTTGTAGCGGCGCGCGCGGTTGAGCAGCTCTGCCGTGCGGAGGGCGCGCCCGGGGTCGCCGACCAGCAGCACGATCGGGGCGACATCGCCGGGCTCGGCGCGGACGTGGATCGGCTTCATGCCGGCGCCTGCCCGTTGCGGCGCACGTCCGCGGCGCGCATCGCCTCGTCGAGCAGCTCGATCACGTGCACGACGCGGCCGTCGATGCCGCGCTGGCGCAGGCCCGCCTCGAGCTGCGTCATGCAGCCCGGGTTTGCGGTGGCAACGGTGGTTGCACCGGTGGCTTGCACCTCGTCCATCTTCGCGTCCAGCAGGCGCTGCGCCATCTCCCGCCGCACGAAGCTATAGATGCCGGCGCTGCCGCAGCAGCGGTCCGGCGCCGCAAGTTCGCGCAGCTCCAGCCCCGGGATCGCGGCCATGAGCTGTCGCGGCGCCTTCGCGATCTTCTGCGCGTGGACGAGGTGGCACGAATCCTGATAGGTGATTGCTCCCGGCATGGCGCCCAGCGGCCCCAGGTCGTGCTCGGCGACGAACTCCAGCACGTCGCGCGTCATCGACGAGAGGCGGCGCGCGCGTTCGGCGTATCGCGCGTCGCGCTCCAGCAGTTCGCCGTACTCCTTCATCGTCGAGCCGCAGCCGGCGGAGTTTACGATCAGCGCTTCGACGCCGGCGTCGAGGAACGCGTCGATGTTTCGCCGTGCGAGGTCGCGCGCGAAGCGACGGTCTCCGGCGTGCAGATTCAGTGCGCCGCAGCATGTCTGCTGCTCCGGCAGGACGACGCGGTAGCCCAGGCGGTTTAGGACGCGCACCGTCGCCATGTGTGTGCGGGGGTAGAGGTGCGGCATCACGCAGCCGGTGAGCAGCGCCACGCTCCGCGTCAGGCCGCCGGGCTGCGCGGGCGGTACGAACGCTCGCGGCGGCAGCTCGGGCAGCGCAGCCTCTGCGCGCGCCAGCCCCGGCGACACGCGACGCAACGCGCCGGAGCCTCGCACGAGCGAGCGCAGCGGCGAGCGCTGGTACGCGCGCAGCCCGGCCATCAGCGCCGTCAGCCGCGCAGGGTGCGGGAGGACCGCCCGCAGCGCCGATACGCGGAGTCGCCACGCCAGCGGCTGGCGCGGACCCTCCAGCACGGTCGCGCGTGCCGTCTCCATGATTCGGCCGTAGGCCACGCCGGACGGGCACGCCGTCTCGCAGGCGCGGCACTGGAGGCAGCGATCGAGGTGCTCCAGCAGCGGCGGCGTCGGCTGCGCGCGTCCGGTGGAGAGCGCGTCGATCAGCGCGATGCGCCCGCGCGGCGAATCGGTCTCCATGCCGAGTTCGAGATAGGTGGGGCAGGCCTGCAGGCAGAAGCCGCAGTGCACGCAGCGGGCGATGTCCTCCGCGAGCGTGGGCGTGTGACCCGTGTCGGTCCGCCCCTGCGTGGCCGTCACTACAGCCTCCCCGCGAAGCGGCCCGGCGACAGCACGCCCTGCGGGTCAAGCTGCTCCTTGAGACGGCGCATGATCGCGAAGTCGGAGCGGAGCGGGCCGAACACGTCGATGGCGCGCTTCAGCGCGCGGGGCGCGGCGTCGATGGCGAGCGTGCCGCCCGCGCGCGCCGCCACGTCCTGCGCGCGCACGACGAGCGCAGCGGCGCGATCCTCGTGAGACGGTTCGAGGTTAATGCGGATCACGCCGGCCGTCGCGGTCGCCGACATCTGCGCGGCGGCGCCCGCGAAGCCGCGGTCCAGCACCTCCATCGTCTCGGCCACGGCCGAGGGCATGACGCTGACGCGGAGTGAGAGCACGCCCGGGCGAAACGCCAGCGACCAGCGCTGCCACGCCGCCGTGCCGTCGCCGTCGTCGATGCCCGCGCCCGCCTGTGCCGCCAGCCGGCCCAGCTCGCTCATGCTGCGATCCACGCCGGCCGGGCCGCCCGCGACGCGCGCGAGGACGATCCATCGCGCATCGTTCATCACCGCCTCCGCGGCCGGCGGCGACAGCAACTCGGCAGCGTGGATGGCGAGCCCCGCGTCGCGCGCCGTCATCACGAACGCGGCGGCGTCGCGTGCCGTGCCGAATGCCACGGCCGCGGTCGTCTGCGCGCGCGGCAGTGGCGCGAGCTTGAACGTCGCCTGCGTGATCACGCCCAGCGTGCCGAGCGAGCCCACGTAGAGCTTGTGCATGTCGTAACCGGCGACGTTCTTCACGACGCGGCCGCCGGACTTGCTCGTCGTGCCGTCGGCGTGCACGACGCGAATGCCGATGAGCCAGTCGCGCGCCGTGCCGTAGGCGTGGCGCAGCGGCCCGTGCGCGTTCGACGCCAGCACGCCGCCGATCGTTGCGTCGCCGCCGCACGGTGGGTCGAGCGGGAGCGTCTGGCCGTCCGCGGCGAGCCGCGCCTGCACGTCGGCAAGCCGCGTGCCGGCGTCGACGGTGACGGTGAGGTCGGCGGGCTCGTGCTCGAAGGTCGAATCGAGGCGCGCGGTCGAGATCGCAACGTCGTAGGCCGCCGGTGCGTTGCCGACGCCGAGGTGCGTGCCACCGCCGATGGCGATGGCGGCGAGCCGGGCTTCGCGCGCTTCGGAAAGCACAGTCTGGAGCTGCTCCAGGCTTCCCGGCGCCACGACGATCTCCGGCGTCACGCCGTCGACCGCGAACCCGTCCGCGTATGCGGCTGAGACTGCGTCAGGTTCGAGCGATGGCCTAACCGCAGCGATAAACTGATCGAGAGACGGCATGGCTGCGGCGCTAGACATAGACGTCCGTGCCAATCTGGCCGGCGAGGCGCTGGATCTGCACCTGCGTCACTTCGCCGCAGCCCTTGCCGGTTGGAAACGCCTTGCAGGGGTTGTACTCGTCGCCCGCCTTGAACGCGGTCTTCAGCCGTGCCATCACCGCCAGGTCGGCGTCGTCGAAGATCCAAGCGATGTAGTCGCGCTTCTCCAGTCCGACGCCGTGCTCTCCGGTAATGCTGCCGCCGGCGTCCACGCACAGCCGCATGATTTCCGCGCCGGCCCGCAGCACCCGCTCTTTCACGCCGGGCTCGCGCTCGTCGAACAGCAGGTTGGGGTGCAGGTTGCCGTCGCCGGCGTGGAAGACGTTCGCCACGTCCAGGCCGTATTTCTCCGCGATGGCGTAGGTCTGGCGCAGCACGTCGGGCAGCCGCGTGCGCGGCACGACTCCATCCAGCACGTAGTAGTTCGGGTAGAGGCGGCCCAGGGCGCTGATCGATGTCTTGCGCCCGGCCCAGAGCAGGTCGCGGTCCACCTGCGCCACCGCGACGCGCACCTCGCGCGCGGCGTGCTGCTCGCAGATCGCGCGTATCTCTTCCGCGTGCTCGACGGTGCTTTCGTCCAGGCCGTCCACCTCGATCAGCAGCACGGCCTCCGCGTCCAGCGGGAAGCCCGCGTGCAGCACCGGCTCAACGGCGGCGATGATGTTGCGGTCCATCATCTCGAGCGCGGAGGGGAGGATGCCCGCGGCCATGATCGCCGAGACGGCGTTGCTCGCGTCGTCGACGGTATTGAAGATCGCCAGCAGCGTGCGGGTGGACTCGGGCAGCGCCATGAGCCGCACCGCGATCTTCGTCGCGATCGCCAGCGTGCCCTCGCTGCCGACGAACGCGCCCGTGAGGTCGTAGCCCGGCACGTCGCGGCTGCGCCCGCCGATCCACGTCACCTCGCCGTCCGCCAGCACGATCTCCATGCCCAGCACGTGGTTCGTCGTCGCGCCGTAGGCCAGGCAGTGCGGCCCGCCCGCGTTCTCCGCGACGTTGCCGCCGATCGTGCAGGCGCGTTGGCTCGAGGGGTCGGGCGCGTAGTAGAGGTTGTGCCGGGCGACGGCGCGGCTCAGGTCCAGGTTCACCACGCCGGGTTCGACGATCGCGATGCGGTTGACCGGGTCGACCTCGATCACCCGCTTCATGCGCGTCAGTGCGACGACGACGCCGCCGACCGCCGCGATGGCGCCGCCGCTGAGGCCGGTGCCCGCCCCGCGGGGGATTACCGGCACGCCGAACCGGTGCGCCACGCGCACGGCGGCCGCGACGTGCTCCGTGCTCTCGGGGAAGACGACGGCCTGCGGTACGCCGCGCTCGATCGTGCCGTCGTACTCGTACGCGATCAGCTGCTCCGGCGTCGAGAGCACGCGCTCGTGGCCCAGCACGCGCTCCAGCTCGCGCACGCAAGCGCGCGTGACGGGGCGGTGCGCGGGGGCGGAGATGGAGTCGGATTCGGTGGCCATCGGCGTCCGTTCCCAGCAGTCGGAGGCGTTGTCCCAAGTATAGGCGCGACCCATGCGCCGGGATAGCGCCGCTACAGCAGGACGCCGCCGGCGGGGTGGTAGCGGTCAAACCGGCCGAACGGCTCCGACGTGAGGAAGAACGACCACGAGTTGACGCGCCAGCCGGCCGCCAGCAGCGCGCCGATCAGCGTGCGGTTGTACGAAACCGTCCAGATGCTGCCGCTCTCGACCTCGCGCGCCGCCAGCCAGTCCGCCGCCATGCGGATCAACGGCGCCTGGTCGGCCGGCTCGTACGCGGCGACGGGCGCGAGGTAGCCGTCGCTGTCCGTGTAGGCGTAGCCGATGAGCCGCCCGTCGCGGATCAGCCCGAGCGACGCGCGTTCGGCGCCGGAGGGGTCGTCCGCGAGGTAGAAGGCGTGGTCCTGCCGCCGCTCCGCGCCGAACACTTCGCGGTCGAGCGCCGCGATGTCATCCTGCCAGCCCGCGATGCCTTCGACGGCCTGCACGCTCGCGACGGGCGCGGGCAGCGCGCGCAGCGGTGCGAAGGGCCCCGTCATGCGGTAGCCGATGCCGGTGGCGAACATCCCCGCGCGCATGTACAGCGCCTGCGCCACCGGCGACGTTGACGCGACGACGGAATAGATGCGCGCGCCGCGGGCTTCGCCGTACGCGCGGGCCAGGCGCAGCAGCTCGCTGCCCACGCCCAGCGTGTGCACATCGGGCAGCACGAAGAGTTGCGCAAGGAACCAGATGTCGCCGCGCACGAGCGCCATGCCGAAGCCGACGAGCGTGCCGTTGATCTCGCACACCGAGGCGCCGCCCGGGTCGGTGCGCACCAGGTGGACGAGCGTGTCGCCGTGCCCCGGCATCCAGACGGACGGCTCGCGGCCCTCGCTGCGCGTCAGCCAGTCCAGCGCCGCCTTGCGGAGCAGCATCGTCGCGGAGACGTCGGCCTCGGTCATCGGCCGGTAGTTGGTGATGTGGCGTTGCGTCATGATGACGGTGAGCATATCGGACGGACGCGCGCGGCGCTCGTGCGACGTCGGGGCGCGGGGTATGATCGCCGCGAGGCACGCACGGCGAACAGGAGGACTTGCATGAAACTCGGGTACTCAGCCGGCTACTGGTCCAGCGGTCCGCCGGAGGGCGCCGAGGAGAGCATCCGCGTCGCGGAGGACCTGGGATTCGACTCGTTCTGGACGGCCGAGGCGTATGGCTCCGACGCCCTGACGCCCATCGCCTGGTGGGGCTCGAAGACGTCGCGCATCCGCATGGGCACCGCCATCGCGCAGATCAGCGCCCGCACGCCGGCGGCGATGGCGATGGCGGCGCTGACGATCGATCACCTGTCGAAGGGCCGCTTCATCCTCGGTCTCGGCGCGTCCGGGCCGCAGGTGGTGGAGGGCTGGTACGGGCAGCCGTATCCGCGTCCGCTGGAGCGCACCCGCGAGTACATCGAGATCATCCGCCGCATCCTGGCGCGCGAGGCGCCGGTGGAGTTCTCGGGCCACCACTACCAGATGCCATATCACGGCGGCACGGGCCTAGGGAAGGCGCTGAAGTCGACGGTCCACCCGCTGCGCGCCGACGTGCCGATCTTCCTCGGCGCCGAGGGCCCGAAGAACGTCGCGATGGCGGCGGAGATCGCCGACGGCTGGCTGCCCGCGTTCTTCTCGCCGAAGAGCAACGCGTTCTATCGCGACGCGCTGGCTGAGGGCTTCGCGCGGCCGAACGCGCGCCGCTCGTGGGCGGACTTCGAGATCGCGGCAAGCGTGCCGATCGTGGTGAACGACGACATTGACGCCGCCGCGGACATGATCCGCCCGACGCTGGCGCTGTACGTGGGCGGCATGGGGGCGCGCGGCCAGAACTTCCACTTCGAGGTGCTGGCGCGGCTGGGCTACGAGGAGACGTGCATCCGCATCCAGGACCTCTACCTCGCTGGCAAGAAGCGCGAGGCAATCGCCGCCGTGCCGCGGCAGATGGTGGAGGACACGGCGCTGATCGGGCCGCTCGACAAGATCCGCGACGACCTGTCGAAGTGGAAAGAGACGATCATGACGACGCTGCTTGTCGGCGGACCGCCGAAGTTCCTGGAGATGGTCGCGAAGACGGTGCTGTAGCCGCTACGCCAAGTGGTGGGCGATGTGCCGGAAGAGGTCGGTGATGCTCACGACCGCCGTCGGCGTGCCGCCCTGCAGCAGCGGGATGTGACGGAAGCCGCCGATCGACATCTTGTTCAGCGCCACGGCGATCTCGTCGTCGTCGCGCAGGAACACGGGGTCGGCCGTCATGATCTGGCCGCAGGTCACGGCGTTCAGGTCTTCGTTCGGCCCCGCGACCTTGTGCAGGATGTCCCACGGCGTGATGATGCCGACCAGTTGCGTGAGGTTCATCACCAGCACGCAATTCGTGTCGGCGTTCTGCATCAGCCGCACCGCCAGGCCGACCGGATCGGTGGTGGCGACGCGGACCGGCGAGGACGCCGGGATCTCCTTCAGCCGCTCGTGGATGAACGCCGGGCCGCCGGACCCGGCGCGGCCGTCCGCGTGGTCCAGACTGGACAGGTCGTGGCCGCAGTTCGCGCACTGGTCCACGCCATCGATGTTGTCGTGTCGGCATTCGGGACAGAGCATAGCTACTCCACCGTCCAGGTATCGCCTTCGAGGAAGATGTCCTTCAGATCGCCTTCGCCTTCCGCCGCGATGGCGTGCTCGATCTGCTCCGTCATCAGCGTGTCGTAGGTGGGGCGCTGCACCGCGCGCAGCACGCCGAGCGCCACCGGGTACTCCGGCCACTGCATGCGGCTGAGCATGAACGAGATCGACGGGTCGTCGCGCTCCTCGTCGTGCACCAGCAGGTCGGCCTCGGTGAGGCCGTTGCCGAGCTGCACGACCTCGAGCTTCGTGCCGTTCAGACGGATGCCCTTGTCGCGCTCCTTGCCGAACAACATCGGCTTGCCGTGCTCCAGCACGATGGTGCGGTCGGCGCGCACCTCCTTCGCCGTGAACTCGGCGAAGACGCCGTCGTTGAAGATGTTGCAGTTCTGGTAGACCTCGACGAACGACGCGCCTCGGTGCTTGTACGCGCGCTCCAGCGTCGCGACCAGGTGGTGCGCGTCGGCGTCGATGCTGCGCGCGACGAACGTGGCCTCGGCGCCGATCGCGACGCTGAGCGGCTGGAGCGGGCGATCGATCGTGCCGTAGGGCGACGACTTCGTCCGCTTGCCGAACTCCGACGTCGGCGAGTACTGGCCCTTCGTGAGGCCGTAGATCTCGTTGTTGTGCAGGATGATCTGCAGGTCGACGTTGCGGCGCAGCACGTGCAGCAGGTGGTTGCCGCCGATGCTGAGCGCGTCGCCGTCGCCCGTCGTCACCCACACGCTCAGCTCCGGCCGTGCGGCCTTGAGGCCGCTGGCGATGGTGGCCGCGCGGCCGTGGATGCTGTGGAAGCCGTACGTGTTCATGTAGTACGGCAGCCGGCTGGAGCAGCCGATGCCGGAGATGAAGACGATGTTCTCGCGCGGGATGCCGAGCTCCGGCATCACTTTCTGTGTCTGCGCCAGGATCGAGTAGTCGCCGCAGCCGGGGCACCAGCGCACTTCCTGGTCCGAGACGAAGTCCTTGCGCGTCAGCACCTGCACCGGTTCATCGCGTTTCGCCGTCACCATCTTCGTTGTTCCTGACTAGCCGACGAGCTCGGCGATCTTGTTCTCGACTTCGGCGATCGTGAAGGGCCGGCCCGAGACCTTGTTCAGCCCCACGACGTCGACGAGGTAGCGCGCCCGCACGAGCATGCGCAACTGCCCCAGGTTGATCTCCGGCATCAGCACGCGGTCGTAGCGCTCCAGCACGTCGCCCAGGTTGGCGGGCAGCGGGTTCAGGTAGCGCAGGTGCGCCGCCGAGACCTTCTTGCCCTGTGTCCGGGCGCGCTGCACGGCCGTCGTGATCACGCCGTACGTGCTGCCCCAGCCCAGCACCAGCAGGCCGCCCGACTCGTCGCCGGTCACTTCGAGGTCCGGTACGTCCTGCACGATCTTCTCGATCTTCGCGGCGCGCAGCCGCACCATCTTGTCGTGGTTCGCGGGGTCGTAGCTCACGTTGCCGGTGATGTCGGCCTTCTCGAGGCCGCCGATGCGGTGCTCGAGGCCGGGCGTGCCGGGGACCGCCCACGGGCGCGCCAGCGTCTCCGGGTTGCGCGCGTACGGCTTGAAGGTCTGCGGATCGCTGGCGAAGTCCGGGTCCATCGTCGGCAGCGCGGTGAAGTCGGGCACCAGCCACGGTTCCGAGCCCATGCCCAGATAGCCGTCCGACAGGAAGATCACCGGCGTGCGGTATTTGACCGCGATGCGGAACGCCTCGATCGCCATGTGGAAGCAGTCGGAGGCGGTCGCCGGCGCGACGATCGCCACCGGCGATTCGCCGTTGCGCCCGAACATCGCCTGCAGCAAGTCGCCCTGCTCGGTCTTCGTCGGCATGCCGGTGCTGGGGCCGGCGCGCTGCACGTCCATGATCACCAGCGGCAGCTCGACCATCACCGCCAGGCCGATCGCCTCGCTCTTCAGCGCCAGGCCCGGGCCGCTCGTCCCGGTGAGCGCCAGCGCGCCGCCGAACGAGGCGCCGATCGCCGAGCCGATGGCCGCGATCTCGTCCTCGGCTTGGAACGTCTTGACGCCGAAGCGCTTGAATCGCGCCAACTCGTGCAGCACGTCGCTGGCGGGCGTGATCGGATAGCTGCCGTAGAACAGCGGCCGTCCGGCGAGCTTCGACGCGGTCAGGAATCCGAGTGCCGTCGCCTCGTTGCCGGTGATGTTGCGGTAGAGTCCGGGCTTCAGCTTCGCCTTCGGCACGTGGTAGTGCGTGGCGAACATCTCGGTCGTCTCGCCGAAGTGATAGCCCGCCTTCAGCGCCGCCTTGTTGCCTTCGGCGACCTTCGGATTCTTGCCAAACTTGTCGTCGATCCAGTGCGTCGTCGTGTCTAGCTCGCGGCTGTACATCCAGAACATCAGCCCCAGGGCGAACATGTTCTTGCAGCGGTCGATCTGCACCGCCGTCAGCTCGCTGTCGGCCAGCGCGCGCGCGTTCAGTGTCGAGATCGGCACGCGGTAGAGGCGGTACGCCTTCAGGCTGTCGTCTTCGAGCGGATTGGCGGCGTATGCCGCTTTCTTGAGGTTCGTCTCGTTGAACTCGTCCTCGTTGACGACCAGCAGTCCGCCGCGCGGCAGGTCGGGGAGGTTCGTCTTCAGCGCAGCGGGATTCATCGCTACGAGCACGTCGGGCGCGTCACCGGGGGTGTAGATCTCCTGGCTCGAGAAGCTGACCTGGAAGCCGCTGACGCCGGGGAGGGAGCCCTGAGGCGCCCGGATCTCTGCGGGGATGTCGGGGAAGGTGGAGATGTCGTTGCCGGCCACCGCGGACGTCTTGGTGAACTGGGTGCCGGCGAGCTGCATACCGTCGCCGGAGTCGCCCGCGAACCGGATGGTTACCCGCTCCAGTTCCCGGACTTCTGAATGCTCCGGCTGCTCAGACTCTCTTGTCAGCGTCGTCACTAGGCCCCCTCCGGCTCCGGGATCATCTGGTGAGGGCGCGGCGGCAGGTTCAGCACCTGCGCCGGGAACACCTCCGCCAGGAAGTGGATGATGTCAAGCGTCCGCAGGACGGCCACCGCCGTCCCGGTCTCGTCCACGATCGGAATGTTGCGCTCCCCGCCCTCGTTCATCATCCGCACCGCCAGCGCGATGGGATCCTTGAGCGTCAGGCTCTCCGGAGCGTGCGACATGTACTTATCGACACTCTCGTCGTACTTGACATCCCGAGCGACGATCCGCATCAGGACCTCGCGCTCGCTCATCAGACCCACCGGGCGCCCGGCCTCGACGATCAGCACGTAGCCCATGCCGTGCTTCTGCACGGCGGCCAGGGCGGCGCCTACGCTGGCATCGCGACCGATGGAGATGGGGAGTGGAAGTCCGAGGGCGGAGATGGGGTCAGTCTGGAAGATCTCGTCGACCACGTTTGGCCTCTGCCGCGCCCTTTGCGACGCGACCCGCTCGCCCGTGAATCTGCGCGCGAGCGCTTCGGAACTCATTGTAGCGCACGCCTCGGGCTTCGGCGGCCCCGGGGAACTCCCGATTCTGAGAGGCGCCCCGTTTGACGCTGGCGGCCCGATCGCTGTACCTATACGTACGCGATGCCGCACCCGGATCTCGGGCGCGAACCCAGTATCCGCCGTCCGCTTCACCAGAGCAAGTGATCATACCGTTTAGCAGATGCAGGAGGCGCAGCCGTGATCAAGGCCTATGTGCTGGTAGTGACGAATCCGGGCGCGACGAAGGGCGTCGTTGCCGCGCTGCACAACGTGGAGGGCGTGAAGGAGATGCACGAGGTCATGGGGCCCTATGACATCGTCATCGAGCTGCAGGTGGAATCGCTCAGCGAGGTGCCGCCGATCCTCAGCGACAAGATCCGCACGATACCCGGCATCGAGAGCACCACGTCGCTCGTCACGTTCCCGGAGCAGTAGCGCTACAGCAGCGACTCCGTCTTCATGGCGCGGAGCGTCCGCCTGAACGCCTCGACCGTGCGGTCGGTGTCGTCCTGCGTGTGGGCGGACGACACCATCATGCCGCTCGCCATCAGGTCGGCGCCTTCGTTCAGCATGCCGAGCCGCAGCGCGCCCTCCGTCGCGCTCGACACGCGGGGCGGCTGGACCGGCAGCGCGGTGAACCCCCAGCTGTAGCCGTCGGGTGGCTGTTCCTCCATGCCGATCGCGACGTGCAGCATCGAAGACACGCCGTACACGCAGCCTGCGACGGACTCGTTGCGAAACACGCCGTTCAGCGCGCGCGCCAGCGCCGCCGCGCTCGCCGCGGCGCGCTGCTGGTGGCCGCCGTCGGCGATCAGCGCCATGCACGCCGATCCGGCGGCGGATGACAGCGGATTCGCGTTGAAGGTGCCGGGGTGGGCGATGCGCGCACCGCCCGCATTCGCCCGCGTGGCGCCGTCGGGGATGGCGATCTGGTCGAGGATGTCCGCGCGTCCGGCGACGGATCCGCCCGGCAGCCCGCCTGCGAGGATCTTCGCCATCGTCGTCATGTCGGGCGTAATGCCGTAGGCCTCCTGTGCGCCGCCCGGCGCGACGCGGAAGCCGGTGATGACCTCGTCGAAGATCAGTACCACGCCGAGCTGCGCCGTCAGCGCGCGCGCGCGCCTAACGTAGTCCAGGTCGATGGGGTTCGTGCCCCAGTGCGCGCCGGTGCCCTCGAAGATCAGCGCGGCGATCTGGCCGCCGTCCTCGCGCAGCGTGCGCTCCAGCGCGGCGATGTCGTTCTGCGGGATGACGATCGACGCGTCGAGGAAGCCGCGCGGCAGGCCCGGCGCGCGCGGTACCGTCTCCTCGGGCGCGGGCTGCCCGGTGACGCTGTCGTTCCAGCCGTGGAAGTTGTCGTAGAGCCGGAGCACCTTCTCGCGCCCGGTGAACGCGCGCGCCAGGCGCAGCGCCATCATCGTCGCCTCCGTGCCAGACGACGTGAAGCGCAGCTTCTCCGCCGATGGCACCAGGCGGTGGACCAGCTCACCCCAGCGGATTTCCAGCTCGTGTGACGCGCCGTAGTGGGTGCCGCGCTGCGCCTGCGCCGTCACCGCCGCCACGATGTCCGGGTGCTGGTGACCCGTCAGCAGGGCGCCGTGCCCCATGACGTAGTCGATGATCTCAGAGCCGTCGACGTCCGTCTTGCGGCTGCCGGCCGCGCCCTGCACGTAGAGCGGGAAGGGCGACGTGTGGCGCATGTCGTGGGTGACGCCGTTGGGGAACAGGCCGGACGCGCGTGCGTGAAGCCGCTGCGATCCGGGGTGTGATTCGACATAACGTTCGAGGATCGTCGCCATCGCTCGCCCTTCCCGCGCCGCAGCGTGTACCGCGGCGCTGCCGGGCCCATTCTACGAGCGAAGCAGGCGACGTGCGAGCGTCGCGACGGCTACAGCGACGCCAGCGTGTTCTCGACGTGATCCAGCAGGTCTTCGGCGTCGTCCTGCAGCTTGCCGTCGGGGTGCAGCGCCAGGCACGCGCGGAACGCCTCGGCCGCACGCTCGTACAGCGGGCGCGGCGCGAGCTGCTCGCCGCCGGGCGGGCGGCGCGACAGCTCGTGCGCGGCGAATTCGCAGCACCAGCCCAGGGCGTACCACATGCCAGCGTCGTCCGGTCGCAGCGCGACGGCGCGCTCGATCAGCGCGAGCCCGTCGGCATACTGGCCGCGGCGCGTGATCAGCACCGTCGCCAGATGCTCCAGCGCGTCGGCGTTCGCCGGGTCGACCGCGATCGCGCGCCGCGCGAGATCGACGCCGCCAGCGACGTCGTGCGCGGTGTGGCGCTCGCGCGCCTGTCGCAGCAGCTCGCTCGATTCTTCGTGCGCGTCGATCAGACGGCTCCTTCTCGCCGCGTCATCCCGGCGGCGGATCCGGCGCGTCCGACGGCGCGGCGACGTGCCGCATGAACGGGCGCATCTCGAAGTACTGTCGCACCATGAACACGCCGGCGAGGATGAAGTACATCGCCGAGAATGCGTTGCGGGGCACGATCGAGTGCGGCGTCAGGAACTGCGCGAGGAACAGCACGGCCAGCGCTCCCGCCTCCAGCAGCGACATGCGGAGGTTGATCAGCAGGACCACGGCCAGCAGGCTCTGCGCCGCCGTCAGCAGCACCTCCTCGGTCTGGCGCGTGTCGGTCGGCAACGGGTTGATGCTGTGACTGGAGATCGCGTATGCGATGGGCAGGCAGCCCACCAGCAGCGTCCACTGGTTGACCTTCGACGACACCAGCGCGCCAAGCGCGGCGTCCGGCCGCAGCCGCCATGCCAGCAGGCCGGCGACCAGGAACTCCGGAAACTCCGACGCCAGCGGCGCCAGCCACTGCACCAGCTGGAACTCGTCGATGCCGAACCTGGTGCCCGTCTGGATCAGCCCGTCCGCGAACGGCTCGGCGGCGACGAGGATTGAAGCGCCGGCGTAGAAGAACATGCCCAGCACCACGCTCCGGCGTTGGCGCGTCGGCAGGTTGGCGATCGATTCGGCTGGGCCGACCAGCGACGACTCCTCCTCGATCTCGCCGCGCGAAGCGAGCACGACGTACGCGATGAACAGCCCCACCAGGAACGCCGCGTCGAACAGCGTGATGCCGCCGCGCAGCGGGATGATGAACGAGTACACCGTGGCGATGCCGAGCATGCCGATCTCGATCCGGTGCGTCTCCGCGAGCTTGAGCAGGCTACCGCGCGTGCGCAGCCAGAAGATGCCGACGACCATCGTCCAGCCGAGGCCGACGAGCAGCCGGTTGCCGCCGGTCATGTTCGCCGTCGCGAACGCCGCGTACGACGGGTCTTTGCCGGCCTTCCACGCGAACAGCATGTCCACGGCGTACTCCGGCAGCACCGCGATCAGCGCCAGTCCGGCGAGCGCCAGCGTGCGCGGGATGTCGCGCTCTGCCGCCTCGGCGCACCAGGTGAGCAGGAACGCGGCCGAGACGATCGCCAGGCCGTAGCAGAGGGTTTCGGCGGGCAGCGCGGCGCTCCACAGCCCGAAGCGCAGGCCGGCGGCGGGCCAGGCCAGCGCCGCCATGATCAGCGGCCAGCGCCACGTGCGGAGATCCATCGGTCCCGAGCCTCCCGCTCACGAAAAAGACCTTCGATGACGCAGGTCATCAAAGGTCTCACCGCCCCCGCGTGCCGCGAGGTTGTCCGGACCGGGCTGTGTGGGCCGGGTCTGGCGATCCGGACTGCCCGCGCGGGCGGGCCAGTTACTCCCCTTTGTGGGTCGCTGGCACGCTATCGCTATCCGGCAGCCGCGTCAACTTCCCGGGGGGATCAGCCAGCGCGCGCCGCTCGCAGGCACGCCGTGTGGGACATGCGGTCGATCAGCTCGGCTTCGCAGTAGTCATCCTTCGATTCGCCGGCCTCGGGCAGGCGCAGGCTCATCTCGAAGAAGTCCTCTTTAGTGAGCGCCGTGCCGCAGACCCCGCAGTGGAACATGACGATGCCGCGGAAGTCGGTGACGGCGTCGGAGATCGTGGCGTGTGGGCTGGTCATCGCGGTGTACCTCCGTCGCAATATGGAACGCGCGGGAAGGGGAGACGTGACAGGTCGTGACGGATGACAACTTTACATAATCATCGCATTGCCACATCAGTCGGGCAGGGGATCTGCCGAACATTCCCGTAAGGGAGATCAGGGAATCACCGGCGTTCCGGCGCATCGCGCCGGGTCGGGGTGCCGCACACGGGGTAAGCGCGGCACGAAGGGGTGTCTTGACAAGGCTGGCAGCACCGTACGTCCCGGCAGGGGAGCGGTCGTTGGCCGCGTCAACTCGTTCGAGAAACGTCCCGAACCACGCCGGCGTTGATCTGGATGGCCCCCGCAATCCAGACGAGGCACGACTACCATGAGCGATCGCGACTATTACGAGATCCTGGGGCTGACGCCGGGCGCCGACGGCGTCATGGTGGACCAGTCGTACTGGCACCTGGCGCGCAAGTACCAGGCGCTGGCCGCCACGAACATGCACGCGCGCCGCATGCTCGACGAGTTGAACGAGGCGTACGGCGTCATCGGTACGCCGCGCCTGCGCGAACAGTACGACGCCTTCCGCGACGACGTGCTCATCGAGGCAGGCGCCATCAAGCCCATCGCATCGAAGCCGAAACGGCAGGAGCGGAAGGCCCAGGCGGCGCCGCACGCGAGGCGGGCCTGGCGGCTGCCGGCGATGCCGCGCGTCCCACGCGAGCACTGGAGCACGTACGGCACCGCCGGCGTGATCGTGACGCTTGCGATGGCGGCGCTGTGGCAGGGCGTGAACCCGCTGTTCGCCACCGTCGCGATGGCCGTCGGGCTCGCGCTGGCGCTGGCGCCCACCGTGAAGGGCCACATGCCGGAGATCAGCATCTCGCTGCCGGCCGTAAGCATCCCGGAGATCACGGCACCCACGTTCAGCATGCCGAAGCTGCCCGACGTTAACGTCGCCGCGCTGCGCGACGCGCACCCGGCGCTGGCGAAGGACGAGCCAATGAGCGCCGCCGAGCTGCACACGTCGACCGCCGCGATGATCGCGCGCTGGCGCAACAGTGTGGGCTTGCGGAGTCTCGCGCCGGTTGCGGCCGAGCCGAGCACGGAGCTGGTCGAGATCGTCCAGGCGGAGCGGGAGATCGAGGCGGAGAGCGCGCCGCTCAACGCCGTCCTCGACATCCTGCGGCACTCCCGCCGGGGCGCCGGACACCCCGAGGTCCGCAGCTAATCGGGACATTCAGGGGCGGCCGGCGGGCCTTCATGGCAGCCGGCCGCCTCGCAGGTCAAATCTACACTTCGCACTATAAATCTTATGTAGAGATGGCCGCATCCTGCCAGGCAAGTGGCGCAGATTCCGCCGGCGAACAGGATCCTCTCAAGTTCACCTAGGCGATCTCCGATACTCCACGTGGAGGACCTGGCCGGATGGTGGCTGAGTCTCGTGTGCGCGCGTGCCGCCCGGTCCGACGTCTGCGCACGCGACCGATTCGCGCCCTCCGCGTGTAGCGACATATGAATACGGAAGCCCGCCACGGCATCCTGCAGGACGTTGGCCCTCAGCCAGGCGCTCGTGGCCGTCGCCGTCCGTCCGAGGCGCTGGTCAAACTGGGCGGGATCGCCATCCTGTCCGCGACGGCCGCAGCGATCCTATTCGGCCCTCTAGTTATGTCAACAACATGGGCGAGCGCGGGTGGGATCTTCGGGTTGCTGGTCTGCGCCGCCTACGGCATCTTCATGGGCGCCCACTCCCGCGGCACGCACGTCAACCTGGAGCGCGCCTACTCGGCCCACCTTGAGGAACTCAGCCAACGGCTGCGGACCATGGCGTACCGCGACGCCCTGACCGGCCTCTACAACCACCGCTACTTCTACGAGCAGCTCGCGCACGAGGTCGAGCGCGCGCTGCGCTACGGTCAGCCCATTGCCGTGCTGCTGATGGACATGAACAACTTCAAGCAGATCAACGACAGTTTCGGACACATCCTCGGTGACAAGTGCCTGAGCATCGTCGGCCAGGTCATCGCGACGCAGATCCGCGGCAGCGACATCGGCGCACGCTACGGCGGCGACGAGTTCGTCGTCATCCTGCCGAACACCGGCGCCGACGAGGCGCGCGCCACGGCGGAGAAGCTCGAGCAGGCCGTGAAGCAAGCGGCTGCGCTCGGGTCGCAGGGCGAGGACGTGAAGCTCGGCATCTCCATCGGCATTGCCGTCTGCCCCGACGATGCGCGCGCCGCCGGCGAACTCCTGCAGATCGCCGACAGCCGCCTCTACGCGGTGAAGGCGCGCCTGCGCGGGCGCCGCCGTCCCCGCTCCGACGTCGCCTGACGCGCGGCGCCCCGGATTGGTCGCTCGTTCGCGCGGCTGCTAGACTTCAGACACATCGACCCCCGGCGCGGGCGTCCCCGCCTTCGTACGGCTCAGCAAAGGAGTGCTGGTGGAATGAAAGCCGCCCGCTGGACCGTACTTGGTCTTCTCACAGTCTCGATCCTCATCCTCGCGGGCGCGATCGGCTACGTCGCGCGCGGCGACAATACGGTCGTGGTGCGGCCCGCCGGCTCCGGCAGCGCGTCGAATGGCTCCTCGGACAACAGCGGCTCCGCCGGCGCCAACTTCTCGAACCTGAACGAGATCCTGCAGCTGCTCCACAAGAAGTACGTGGACCCCAGCCTGGTTGACGACCAGGCGCTGTACCAGGCCGCGATCACGGGCATGCTGCAGACGTTCCCGGACAGCGGCACGTTCTATGTCGACCCGAACACACTCAAGACCAGCGTCGGCCCCTCCGGCAAATTCGACGGCATCGGCGCGACGGTGGCCCAGCAGAACGGCCAGATCATCATCGTCGCCCCGATCGAGAACACCCCCGCCGCCCGCGCGGGCCTGAAGCCCGGCGACGTGATCGAATCCGTAAACGGCGAGTCCACCGACGGCTGGTCGCAGGAGAAGGCCGTGCTGAAGATCCGCGGCCCGCGCGGCACCAAGGTCACACTAACGGTGAAGCACGCCGAGGGCGGCCGGGAAGAGACCCTGGAGATCGAACGCGACGAGATCAAGGTGCAGAGCGTCACGACCGTCCCGCCGGGAGGCGTCCTGAAGGACGGCTCCGGCGCGGTCATCGACGACGTGGGCTACATCCACATCCGTGAGTTCACGGAGACGACCGAAGACGAGATGAAGAAGGCGCTGACCGATGTCGTCGGCAGCGGCAAGAAGGGCCTGATCCTGGACCTCCGCAACAACCCGGGTGGCCTCCTCCGCATCACGGCGGACATCGCCGACGAGTTCCTCGACGGCGACAAGACCATCCTCACGGAGCAGGAGCGCGACGGCGGCAAGACGCAGTTCACGTCGAAGGCCGGCGGCGCGGCGCTGACGATCCCCGTGGTGATCATCCTGAACCGCTTCAGCGCCAGCGGGTCCGAGGTGCTGTCCGCGGCGCTGAAAGACAACGGCCGCGCGACGATCGTCGGCGAGAAGTCATTCGGCAAGGGTACGGTAAACGTCTCGAACGACCTGAAGGACGGCGGCCAGGTCTACATCAGCATCGCCAAGTGGCTGACGCCGGCGGGCACGCTGATCGACGGCGTGGGCATCCGCCCGGACATCCCCGTGACGATGAGCAACGACGACATCGACCAGCGCCGAGACGTGCAGCTCTGGAAGGCGATCGACGTGCTGCGCTCGACCGACACGACGCCGCACGAGGCGCTGACGCCGGAGCCGTCGTCGCCCGCGAGCAACGCGACGCCCACGCGCGCGGGCGGCTAGCCCGCCACGATCATGGCTGAGATCAAGCCGATTGCCGCCAACCGCAAGGCGTTCCACGACTACGAGATCTTGGAGCGGGTCGAGGCCGGCATTTCGCTGACGGGCACGGAGATCAAGTCGATCCGCGCGGGCGGCGCGAACATCCGCGAGGCGCACGCCCGGCCGCTGGACGGCGAGATGTGGCTGTACGGCGCGCACATCGCCGAGTACGGCGCGGGCAGCTGGCAGAACCACGAGCCCACCCGCCCCCGCCGGCTGCTGCTGCACAAGGCGCAGATCCGCGAGTGGGTGCGCGCGATGAACGAGAAGGGACTCTCGGTCATCCCGCTGAGCATGTACCTCAAGGGCGGCATGGCGAAGGTCGAGTTGGGTCTCGTGCGCGGGCGCAAGCAGTACGACAAGCGTCAGGCGATCGCCAAGCGCGATGCGGAACGCGACATCCAGCGCGCCATGCGCCACAGCGTCCGCTGACGGAAGGATCCCGCCGTGCGCGCCCTGCGACACCTCCGGCTGGCGATCGTCGCCGCGCTGCTGCTGGCGATGGTTGCGGCTGCGGCCTGCGGCGGCAGCTCCGGTCCCGGGCACGTGCTGTACGGGACGCGCGACGGTATCGTGGACTATCGCCTGAACGACGGCACGCAGTCGGTGCGGTTCTCGCCGATCGGCGGTAGCAGCGTGGCGCTGGCCGATCCGGCGCTTTCGCCCGACGGCAAACGCATCGCCTTCGTGCAGCAGATCGCCGGCCGCACGGCGCAGGAGCCGCTGGGCGACCTCTGGGTAGCCAACCGCGACGGCACGGACTCCCACGCCGCGTTCCGGCACGGTGACGCGGATCTGCGCGTCATCGCACCGCAGTGGATCGACGACCTGCACGTCATGGCGGTGATCCGCGTCGCCGATGGCGGCGGCGTGGCGTACACGCTTGAACGCATCGCCGTGGGCACGGGCGAGCGCACCAGGGTGCTCGCCGGCGTCACATCGTTCGGCGTTTCACCCGACCGCCGGCGCATCGTCTACACGGTGCAGGATCAGCCGGGCGCGCTCTGGGTGGCGGCGGCTGACGGCTCCGCGCCGGCGCCGCTGATCGTGGCGGGCTCGCAGGTTGTCGCCGTCATGTCGCCCCGACTCTCGCCCGGCGGCAAGACCGTCGCGTTCGCGGCAGCGCCCGCGCCGGGCGCGCCGCTGGACCTCTACACGATGCCGTCGTCCGGCGGACCGGCGACCGTGCTGGCGGCGCTGCAGGACGGCGCGCCGTCGCTCGCGTACAGCGGCGACGGCCGGCACATCTACGTCGCGACCGCGCGCGGCCTCAGCGACGTCGACGCGCGCACCGGCGCCATCCGGCCGCTACGCGACGCGGAGATCGTCGGCGCGCCGCAGTGGATGCCTTGAGCAGCGCCCCTCCCCTGCCCTGCCGCCTCCGGCACGGGGCACCCCGGACGCGCTACAATGGGAGCGAAGCATCTGCGGCACCTGCGGGTGCCCGATCGTTATGGGGACGAAAGGGCTCGACAGGGATCGGCGGATCTGAGTTGCAGGCGGAGGGCGGCCATCGACCTCCATAATCTTGGTGGCCAAAACATAAACGGCGAACGACAACTCGCCCTCGCTGCCTAGGCAGTGACGTTCATCCCGGTTCTACCCCCGGCGGGGCGGGAATGAGCGACGATTTGTCCGGGGCGCTGCGCGCATGACACCGATACTGCGTGCCTAAGACCATCGGCTGGCCGCATCCGCACGGGCCCTCAGCGGACGGAGGTGGCGAGATCTAACTGCAGGGATAAGCTTGTAGGAAACTCAGGGCGTCTCTCACCTGGACGGGGAGTTCAATTCTCCCCCGTCTCCACCATGTCCAACACTCGGGTCGGCCTGCCGCCTCAGCGGGAAGCAAGAAACAGGCAGGCTGACCCGATGTCGCAAGGACACCTTCAATCAGCAGGTCGAATCCAGGCGCCGGCGTGATCGCGCAGACGCGCTTCGCCTCGACGTCCACGTACACGCGTTGGACCAGCGGTGCGATCAGGCGCGCGCGTTCTTCGCCCGTTGCAGCGGACCATAGGACTGGCAGATCACCAATCAGCTCGATGCATGCTTCCGCTCGGACCACCGGAGCGGGCTGAACGGTCCTGAGTCGCACATCGAGATCGGTGAGCCTCTCCTCGTATTCCACGTCGCTGTAGCCGCCGTCAGCGTACGCGCGCACCAGGCGCCGCCGCTGCTCCTGAAGTGACGCGACGTCAACGCGGCACACCCCTCGCTTGGCGGCCAGGATGGCGATGCGCTCCCTCCAGTCCTCGGGGATGGCGAGCGACTTGAACAACTCGCCGACCTGGTCATCAATCGGTGCCGCCATGCACGCCTAGTTGTTCGTCTCGCAGTCCAGTGAGTGACGCTCCCGGTACATGGGGAGGCCGCGCCGGTATTCGCGATCCGAGTGAAGGGCGTTCCCGCAGCGGATGCAGCCAACGCGACCCTGCAGGACACCTCGGGTGCCGTGGACAAGTCGCGCTCCGGTGCGGTGTCGCTTGAGGCGTTGCACGTCGTCGAACAGTTCCCGATCGACGATTGCGTCGTGTTTCCCCGGGAACTCCTCGTCGCCGCAGCGCACCATGCCGATGTACAACCGACAGCCGAGCATGTCCTTTACCGCATGCCCCGTGAAGCGGCGGCCCTTACGCGTGCGGAAGCCCTGGTCGTCGAGCCAAGCCGCGATCTGGCCGTACGATGATCCGTTATGTCGCCTAGAGAAGGCCTCCCCCACCGCTGCCGCTTCCTCCGCCACCGGCTCGAACGCTGCACCGGCTTCCGGTCGCATGAGCCCAAACGCCGCGGGGCCGACCGCGATTCCCTTGGAGGCCTTCTCTCGGTGCGCCTTCCGTACGTGAACGCCGGTCTGTGATGAGAAGAACTCCTGCGCGGCGCCGAGCGTCGTGAGGACCATCTTCCCGGCAGGTGTCGTGTGGTCGATCTGCTCGGTCACCGAGGCGAACCCGACGCCGGCGTTCCCCAGCCGGACTAGGGACTGGGCCAAGACGGCGGAGTTCCGGGCCCAACGGTCGAGCGTGTGGACGACGGCGATGTCGAATCGACCGGCGTCGGCCTCGTCGAGCAGCCGGGCAAAGTCAGGGCGCTTCTCGATCTTGTCGGTGTACGCGGACACTCCGGCGTCGGTGAACACAGCAACAAGCTCGTAGCCCTTCGCCTCGCACCAGCGCGTGATCTCGCTGAGTTGAGCGTCGAGGCTGTGGCCGTCGACCTGGCTCTCGTCCGAGACCCGGGTGTAGGCCGCCACCCGCTTGCCCTGGATCTTCCGCTTCACTTCGCTCCCTCTCGGCGCAGCAAGATCGCCCTCGCTACCTCCGCCCACTCGCGGCAAAGGTGCTCGACCGCGGCCCCTGACGGTTGTGCCGGCACGGGTCGTGTGCATACACGCTCAGGTGGCCGGGTGGAGTCAAGCTGGCCGCGAGTCCGCCTCGTGTTCATGAACAGAGGCTACGAGGCGTGGTGGTGAGAAAACGGGGTGTTTTCTGGTGATCTTTGGGTGATTAGATGCCGAGGCGGAAGAAGCCGTCTGGCTCCGCCTTAACGATCACGTGGCCCCAGGCCGGACACCCGCGAAACACTTGGTAAAGATTCTTGCTCCGGATATCGAGGCGCGTGGGCAACGAATCCTTGGGTCTCGGCTTGCGTAATCTCTCCGCCGGTCTCCCAGTTGAGCTTTGAGTACCAGCCACCTGAGAAGTCCTCGACGATCCGTGAGACCTGCCACACGTGGCGATCGAGTTGCTGGAGAAATTCGACGCTCTCGCTTGCGTTCGCCATCGCATGGCCACGCCCGACATGGTTGGTCAGTTCCCTCTCGACTACGGAGCGCAGAGTTCGGCTCATGAACGTCGCAAAGTAGCGCCGCAGGAGTTCGCCGAACCGGGCTTGCGTGGAGTACGAGCGCAGGGCGCGCTGCGCGTCCTCTGACGAGGCCATGAACATGTCCGCGCCTGTCTGGAGGACGGTGTCGTGCAACGTCTGGCGTAACGACTGGGCGGCGATCTCCCGAGCGTGGCCGGAGGTGTCAAACTGCGCCAGTTCATCGCGCGCGCGGTCGCCGATCTGCGCGACAAGGCCCAGGGACGAGGTCTCACCGGAGACGGGAATGCCAAGCCGGTTCAGTTCGGCATGGAAGTTGTCGCTCCGCGCTGCCGTCATGACCCTGACCAGCAGCCAGACGGAGTAGGCGAGGCTCGGGTCATTCGCCAATTTGCGGAGACGGGCATCTGCAGCGCGAACGGTTGCGGATGCTATCGAAGCAGCATCATCGGGCTCGGTGTCGAGCAGGCCAATGACGTCGCGCCAAGCGAGCGTCTTCGGAAGTCTGCCGAGGCGGATGTGACCCATTTCGTCTCATCTCCGATGTAGAGAGAGACCGATTCTACGCCCTATCGCGCCTTCTGACGACGGCTGAATGTCACCTTCGTCAAGTCGGACCGTTCACACCCCGATCGCCGCGGCCACCTTCCCCCAGCTCGCGTCAGCCTCGCCCTCCAGCCGCCTGAGGTAGATCGACGTGACCTGCAACGACGAGTGGTCGAGGAAGCGAGAGACGTTCTCGATCGACTCGCCGGCGTCGCGCCGCAGCTTGGCGGCCGAGTGCCGGAAGATGTGGACGCCGGCGACTGGCAGGTTCGCGGCCTTCAAGTAACGGCGCAGGTTCCCGTAGAACGTCCCCGACGTGACGCCCCTGTCGCCCGCGCTGGACGGCCACAACGACGCCTCCGGGGCCATGTCCGCGATGTCCCGCTCGAAGGCCGACAGGGCCGCCGTGAGCGCCACGTACGCGGGCTGTGGCAGTTCCCGCTTGCCCTGCTTGTTCCCCTTGCCCCGGTAGCGGTACCAGATGCGATCGTCCTCCTGCGTAAGATCGCCCGCGGTCATGTTCAGCACTTCGGCGCGTCGCCTGCCGGTGAGCGTCAGCGTCAGGATGATCGCGCGGTCCCGCAGGCCCACGGGCGTCTCCGGGATCACGGCGAGCAGTCTGCGGATGTCGTCGGCGGTCAGGCCCCGCGGTGGCGCCACCTGGACGCGCGGACGTTCGAGCGCGTCGCAGGGGTTGGATGCGACGATGTCCATCCGGATCAGGAAGCGGTAGAAGCTGCTGAGGCACGCGAGCCGGGCGCCGATCGTGACTGACGACGGCTGCTTGCCAGAGAGCCCGATGCCGTACCCCCGGGCGAAGACCTCCGGGCTGGTGACGCGGTCGGGCGGCTTGCCGACGCTGGCGAAGAAGTGCTGCAGCATACGGCTGTAGCCCTCAACGGTGCGCCGGCTGCCAGAACGCCGTTCCTTCTCGGCGAGGAACGCGTAGAGGCTGCGCTCCCAGCCCTCGGCGGTGTTGTCGAACGTGGTGATCGTCTGCACGGCGATGCCCCCTCCCGGAAGGCGTCACCATGATTGCGTTGTGTGCCACGGAGTCAAGCGGGCGCGGGAGTCACGTGTCCGTCACCGCGCCAGCCCCGTCGGCCAGCCCCGTCGTCGAGCCCAGACCGTCGGACAGCTCGTACTCCTGGTTGCCGCCGCTGTCCGTGCGCGAGATCAGGTCCAGCCCGTAGACGTAGCGGTTGCCCGCGCCGTCCCGCACGATGACGGGCGGCACCCACAAAATGGCATCGCGTCATCGCGCACGCCAGCGCCATACGAGCGGGAGTGCCAGCGCGGCTGCCTGTAACACGCCCATCGTAATCCACATCGGACGCGGCGCGCCGATGAGCCAGAAACCTGCTATCCACAGCGGCGCCATTCCCCAGAACATCAGGATGTACAGGATGAGAGCGTTCCTACGCATGGTCCGCCTGACTCCGGATCGCCGTGAGCCACTTCTCAGCGGTTTCGGCCCGTGCTCTGGGAATGCGCCCTTCAGCCGGCGCAAAGAGATATTCACGCGCACCGGCCCGGACTCGTATCCAATGTCCCAGCCCCAGGCGGACTGCTTCCAAACCCGTGATGGTCGCGACAGGGATCTGCGCGCGGGGAACGGTAAGGACTGATAGGGGCCAGAACACTCCCATTCGCGGCTCCCAGACGAGTTTGTCGTCGAAGAGCTGCAGCCGCCCAACGGTCCGAGCGTGGTGCCCTGAACGGCACATCGCCGTGGCCTCGAGCAGGAGTTTCATCTCCGACTAGCCTTCATAACGGCATTTCTTGATGGCCATGGTGGTCGAGGCATAGAGAGCTGCCTCCACGGATGACGTTTCGACGGCGATCGGAATCTGTACGACCGCCGTCTCTGACGCGATCCCGGACACCGCGCCACCGCCCAATCCGACGCCCAGGTTGGCGCCATTCAGAAGGGTGAGGCCGAACTTTCGTTCGGCGGAACAACCAGACCTGAGTATATCGATCTCTGCGAAACCGGCTGCAGAGGCATCGATGATCGCGCTGGGTACGTAGAGTGGAAGGCCAAGGAATGGCACTGCTGTCCATGGAACCAGGTCGGCGAGTTGGACAGCTGTACTCAGGGCATCGAAATGGCGCACCTCCTCGCACGCTAATTGCACGGTGAGTCCGAGCGTACCGCCGCACGCCGCGCCTTCGACCGCCTTCTTCACCGCATGCGTCGCCTTGTTGACGATGTGCTCGCCAGGCCACAGACCGTACGGATCGGTCAGGCTCACGGGATTCCCGCGACGTACGCGTATCGCTGCATGAACGGCAGCGGATCGCGCGAGGCGAAGCGACCCGTTGCGGCGTCGTAGTAGCGCGCGCGGAGGTACTGCAGCCCCGTCGCGTCCACCTGCTCGCCCGCGAACGTGAACTCGTTCGGGCTGGTGCCGGTGCGCGTACGCACGGCGCCGTAGACGTCGTACGTGTACGTGTCGGTCACCGCGCCGGTGCCGTCGGACAGGCCCGTCGTCGAGCCGAGGCCGTCCGACAGCTCGTACTCCTGGTTGCCGCCGCTGTCGGTGCGCGAGATCAGGTCCAGCCCGTAGACGTAGCGGTTGCCCGCGCCGTCCCGGAGGATGACAGGTATCAGGCGTTCTTCTGCGTACGCAAGGCACTGCGCGGAACTACTTCCGTCGCCCTTCTGTACGGTCCAGCAGCCTCAGCGCTGCAATGCTGATCGCGTCCTCCTTCGGGAAGCGCTTGCCAAAGTCCTCAAGGTCTTTCCGAATGGTCGGTCCCATGTCGAAGCTTCCAGCTATAAAGATGGCGGCGATCGCGGCGGCCTCTCGTGAGAGTCGAGGATCGCTGCTGCGCAACGCTTCGATGACAAGGTCAACACCTCTCGGGTCTCGCCGTTGCTCGATGAAGCACAAGATCGCGTAGCGGTCGTCATTGTTCCCAGTCGCCCACGCCGATCGATAGGCGGCATCGAGCTGCAACTCGACATCGAGGTTGTGCTGCTCGTCTTCGAGGATCCACTTCTCCCACTTGTCAGCAAACCAGCCGGCCATAATGCTGCTCCCCCTCCATCACGGTGAACAACCGAAGCCGCCCTCCTTCGGATGTCTCTGCGTGAGATATCCGCCGGAGCCGGTATTGGGCAGGCGGGGCATCCGTAACCTGATGTTCTTGATGCTCTCGACGGTCTGCATGAGCGTGGATAGCCAGCTTCTGCTGCCTGAGTCAATGACGCTCAAGGCACCCATCCGCTGCCTCGCTCCGTCAAAGTCAAAGTACGTGTCGGGATCACCGCGATTCGCGTGGCGAACGCACATCGTAAAGAAGTCGTGGCAGACATCGCGATAGATCTGAAGCGGCCCACCCCGGCGCCTCTGCTGCTGCGGTGCGATTCGGTCTCTACACTCGCTTCGGCCCATCTGGCACCGGAGGAAGAGGTCGTCGGTTCCAGCGGCAGGTAGCGGCACGGCCTCGGGCTTGCCATCATCCGTCCCGCCCGGATCGACGTAGTTCACGGGATTCCCGCCGACGTACGCGTACCGTTGCGCGAACGGCAGCGGGTCGCGCGAGGCGAAGCGCCCCGTCGCGGCGTCGTAGTAGCGCGCACGGAGGTACTGCAGCCCCGTCGCGTCCACCTGTTCGCCCGTGAAGGTGAACTCCTGCCCGCTCGTGCCAGGTGTGCGACCGCGGCGTACAGGTCTATGCCCTGACCTCACTTCGCCCTGATCGTGATCTGCCAACGGAGCCGCTTCAGATCGTCCCAAGTGTATTCCTCACGGAAGATGACATTGCCCGCCTCATCTTTCGCGCTGAACGTCCGTGCCCCCTGGTAAACGATGAACGTGAATGTCCGCTGCTCCCCGGGCGACAACTCCGCCTCAAGGTCATTTCCTTGGAACACCGATATCGCTACGTCTGTATCATTCTTGTATGTCACGTTCTCACCCGGGTCGCACGCAACCGCAAGCACCAACGCGCCGGTTAGCGCCAATGCCAGCGCGAGGCGCGGTACGCATCTCAGTGAAACCCTCGTGGATGCCGACTGGCGCATTGGGTTCATTCCTTGCCGTCGCCCAGGGCGTTTTCCGCACTGAGCGCTTCCTTCTCGAATCGATTGGTCCGCTCATAACAGCCGAAGCCGAACCAGCACTGTGGGCTGACGCGCAGCTGTTCTAGCAGGTACGCCGGTATCCAGTCGATCCCCCACGCATCGCCTTGGCTAACCTGTGTCAACTCATGTCGCATCCCGGGCTCGGGCTGGTGCCGGTGCGGGTGCGCACGTTCGGCTGCCCCCGGCCTACGACGGACTCGGACGCGTTCTTGCGGTCGCGAGAACGGCAAGTGCCGCTATCGAAACGCTGAAGAAGATGGGCCCTGCTACACCACCCGCAAGGGCGAGCAAGGCTGCGGCTGACGCCATCCCTATGCGGATCAGCCGCGATAGTCGGGACGCATAGCGCATGAGTATTATCCCGACAGCCCCGTAGAACAAGAGTGACAAGAGCGAGTACCACCAATAAAAGGCGTCCGCATCGTCGCCCCCGACGTCAGACGACCACAGCAGGAGAAGGCTGACCGCTGCGCCCCACACGACGCTGCTCAAGCCAAGAACCTTGGGCATAGCTAGCTCCCTCCTCAGTAATCCTATTGCCACCCGGTACACCCGAATCCCGTCCTTGTCGTCAACGCCCTCCCAAACGGAGCCACATTTACGTCTTGCACGCCCGTGATCTCGCCGGTAGAAGAATCGACGTGCTGTTCGAGGCGAACTTCCGCGTCATAGCCGAAAACTTGGAAGGGGTTCCCTCCCCCTGCTACAAACTTGCCCGAGCCAAACGCGTCACCTTCCTTGTCACGCCCGTAGCTGATGCTTGACGGGTCTTCATGCCAACCCGCTCCTAGGTGTGTTTCGTCTGCCCAGAGATTGTGCAGCACAGGCAGCCCATTCGCATCTTGGTAGTAGACCGACTGGAGCTCGAGGCGGAAGAGTTTCAACGAGGGGATCCGAAGGTGAATCGCGGGTGCGCAGTGGCCGAGAACGCACATGCCCGGAATCTCCACATCAATGCCGCCTCCAAGATCCCACGCCTCTGCCCAGCTACGGCAAACCTTTTTCCTCCCGGTGTAGGGCGGCACCGTCGGCGCGAGTCCTGCGCGATCGACGGCGTTGGTGCAGTTGTTTCCGACGTAGGCATACAGGTTCCCAAATGGTGCGGGATCCTGTGTTAAGAACCGCCCCGTCGATGCGTCGTAGTAGCGCGCGCGGAGGTACTGCAGCCCGCTGCTGTCGACCTGCTCGCCCGTGAAAGTGAACTCGTTCGGGCTCGTGCCCGTGCGCGTCCGCACGGCGCCGTACACGTCGTACGTGTACGTGTCTGTGACCGCGCCGGTGCCGTCGGCCAGCCCGGTCGTCGAGCCCAGACCGTCGGTCAGCTCGTACTCCTGGTTGCCGCCGCTGTCCGTGCGCGAGATCAGGTCCAGCCCGTAGACGTAGCGGTTGCCCGCGCCGTCCCGGAGGATGACGGGCATCCCCGCGTTCTGATCCCAGACGTACGTCGCCGGCGTGCCGCCGATCGTGCGGCTCGTCCGCAGCCCGTCGCCGTTGTAGGCGTAGCTCCCGGCCACGCCGCCGATGTTCGTGCTGGTCAGCCGGTCCTCGGCGTCCGAGCCGAACGTGTCCGACCCGGCT
>Ga0315281_10001301_pt1 | contig 36627 bp, 27 predicted proteins | sample YL17G07_0_MG_FD_204540 | JGI IMG/M metagenome (GOLD analysis project Ga0315281, IMG submission 204540) | Sediment microbial communities from Yellowstone Lake, YNP, Wyoming, USA - YL17G07_0 | ecosystem: Environmental > Aquatic > Freshwater > Lake > Sediment | place: USA: Wyoming | collected...
CCATTTGCTGTTTTTCTTTCTCCCGTCTTGTCGGAAGGTGAGTTCACTACGTTCCCGTTGATAATCATCGTCGTTGACCCACCGCCGTCAAGGTTGATTCCCTCCGTGTATCCGCGGTGAAGGAGAAACCCTCCCAGTTCAATGAGATTCATCCCACGGCTCATGACTTGCCTTCCATCTACCACCCCCAACACAATCGTGCTCGTATCCCCATCGAAGGCAATAAAGGTCCGAGGATGTGGCTTACCCACGAAATCTGCCGTCAGACCCTCTAAAAGTGCCGACATTGAATCGATCACACGACCACTGTGAAGAATTCTGCCTCCGCCGCCAATTGCTTGGTAGAGATTTCCTCCACCGCAAGAAAGAAACAGGTGAACTGTATCCTTATACCTGGGTACGAGTGAGTTAGCGTTTGTTGGTATCGAGAGCAAAATCAAGGAATCGCCTAAGTCTTCGAAGTTCGAAATTTTCGACTGTACAACGACACATTTTAACGTTTCTGTCGAGGCCAATCTGGGTTCAATCAGACGGAGTGAGCAAATAGAACGAGACATCCCAACCGCGACTGTGTCGAGCCATTTCGAAGTATACAGGGCAGATCCAGCACCAGAATAGGGTTGATTGATACAATGGATGGAATCACGAAACCCACCGTGCGTCCATGCGACGCCAGTAAAGTTAAGGAATTCAATACTTGGCATCCCTCGGTCGTCAAGAGCGAAGTGGGCTCGCTTGCTCTGCGCACCAGAAACAATTTGTCCATTAACGATCTGATTCCCGATTGGCTGCCCAGTGGAGTAGCTGAAAAAATCACCATTGATTCCTGCAAAGGGTTTCCTACCGACTAGTTTCGAGAATTCGTCAAGCTGCTGGGTTAGCTGCTTCAAGCCTCGCGGACGAAAAGCACGAACCTCAGTATTCTTTTCTCTTAAATCGATTTCAATGAGATGGATAATATTCGGTCCATCGATCTCTATTCGCATGTGACGAACGTAGGGTGAGAGCGTATTGACAGATTGACGCTCCTGCGCAAGGACCGTTGAGGATATGAAGCCGACGATCAGTAAGTACTTATTCAAGGATTTCGATGAGCTTCGATTTAGAGGCAATGCCGTGCAGTATTCGGAAGGAGCGCTTCGGTTTGCGGAAGTGAGTGGCGAGCAGCTCGATGACTGCCTTATTTGCCCTGCCTTCAATTGGTGGAACGATCACCGAGACAGAGTATGTGCCATCCTCGAGCAAGCGGACTTCGTGTTTGTGGGCGTTCGTTTTTACCTTTACCGATATCTTCATAAACAAGAAAGCCGCGAAGCAAATTCGCGGCATTAGTTGGACTGGTCAAGAAGCTCAGTTTACTTTGAGAATCGCTTTTCAACGTCGGTAATCTTCTGCACCCTAGCCGCGTGCCGCCCACCGCCAAACCAGGTGTCGAGCCAGACGTTTACGATTGCCTTCGCCGACTCCGCGCCCAACACTTTTCCTCCCAGCGTGAGCACGTTAGCGTCGTTGTGCTCGCGACTGCTGCGAGCAGCAAGTTCGCTGAATCCAACCGCCGCCCGAACGCCCGGCACTTTGTTCGCGACCATCGCGGAGGCCACGCCTACAGCATCAATCATGATTCCCCGCGCAGCATTTTTCGATGAGACCAACGAGGCAACGGCAAACGCAAAATCGGGATAGTCGCACGCGGCATCGCTATGCGTGCCTACGTCTGCTATGGAGTAACCATGCTCAGCCAAGATTTTTTTGAGTTGCTCCTTCATTGAGAATCCACCATGATCCGAGCCAAGAGCGATGACGATGTCAGCGTTTGGCTGATGCATATTGGACGGTCTGAGCAATTCCACATTCTGCACGGTATGAGTTGCTGGGATAACTGAATCGGGCTGATCCAGCAGTTCGATCCCGTATTGCTTCGCGGCATCGCGCGCAGCTGGCGTGACAATTGTCGAACCGACGACCGCCCCAAGAGACTTCATTCCCTTCTTTTGGGCTTCTTGCACATCGCGTTCGGTGATGACTCGTTTTGCCACGTCAGTGATAGAGTTTGCCGTCGCCCCACTCAACAACTTCTAGGCGGACTTTTGCAGTTCCGGTCTTGACCAGGTCAATCTGCTTTGCCGCCCCTAGCGAAAGATCAATGATTCGCCCTTCCTTAAATGGTCCGCGGTCTATGATACGAACGACAGTTTGTTTGTCGTTGTCCAGATTGGTCACACGGATCTTTGTTCCAAAAGGAAATGTACGGTGGGCTGCAACGGCCGCGTTCATATCGAAAATTTCGCCATTGGCCGCCTGTTTTCCGTGAAAGTCATCCGCATAGTAAGAGGCGACTCCCTCAAGAGTTAAGAGTACTTTTCCGCTACTCCTCGAAGGCGCTCCTGCCGAAGTCTCGTGCTTTGTAGCCGCCTTTCCATCAGAAGTCCGTTCCGCAAATCGCGGAGAAGAGGCGCAGCCAGCAAGAAATTGAAGCACGAAGACGATAAGCAGTCCCAGAGGGGTGCTAGAGGAAATCATTCATTTGTTTCCGGCGAATATAGTCGACGATTTCTTTGACATCTTGCGACTTCCCCTTTCGCGAAATCAGAACTGCGTCCTCAGTGACAACGACGATAAGGTCTTCAACACCAATGGTAGCAACGACTTTCGATCCTGCATCCACGTAGTTATTTTTGGAATCCTTGGTAACCACCGTTCCCCGGTGAAAATTCCCCTCCCCGTTCGTTCGCGACAATCGAACAACTTCATCCCACGAACCAACATCGCTCCAACCAAAATCGCCCTTCACCACGTACACGTGACCAGCTTTCTCCATCACCCCGTAGTCGATAGAAATGGATTTCATCATCCCATAAGTCTGCTCGAGCACAGTCTTAAACGTTGGCTGTTGAGCACTCGCTTCCAACACTAAGAGTTGTTCGAACAAGTCGGGAAGGTGAGTTTGAATTTCTTGCAGAATACTCGAGGCCTTCCAAACAAACATTCCGCTATTCCATAAGAAATCGCCACTAGCTAAGAACTTTTCAGCCGTTTCAATATTGGGCTTCTCAGCAAAGGTCTTTACCGGAAACACTCCTTTGGCCGCAAGCGGGTTTCGCTCCTCTATATCATCAAACTGAATATACCCGAATCCGGTTTCCGGGTGCGAGGGCTGAATGCCAATCGTCAACAAGGCATCAGTTTCCTCTGCCACGCCTACCGCCACGCTTACGATCCTAAGAAACTCGCCAACATTTTGAATCAGGTGGTCCGCTGGCAGAACGACCATCACTCCTTTGGGGTCGATGTGCTTGATCCACGAAGCTGCCCACCCTATGCACGGCGCAGTATTGCGGCCTACCGGTTCAACGAGAATATTTTCTTTTGGGAGGAAGGGGAGCTGCTGATAGATAAGTTCTTGCTGGAGCTTGTTGGTAACGATGATCGTATTCATCGGCGGGATCAGCGGCTCGAGTCGGGCTACGGTGTTCTGGATCATTGTACCCTCGCCGACAATATCCAGAAATTGCTTGGGAGAGCGTTCCCGACTGCGAGGCCAGAACCGAGAACCGACACCGCCTGCCATCACCACCGCATAGACGTGATTCATCGCGAATGCAATCACTCGAACATCTGTTTGTAATCCTGCAGCACCTGCAATGCCTGAGTCAGAATCCCCTCTCGGTTCGATGGATCGGCGTTGCTCCATTGCGAGATTGGGTCTTGAACATTCTGAACGAGGTTCATTACTCGAATGTCGTCAAGAAATTGATTACTCGTGACGTACTCCAAGAACTCTGATAAGATTTCGCCCAGTTGTTTATACTCGCTCGGGAAATCGCCCGCTGCGACAATCTTGCACTCCTGGATAATACGCGCAATATGATTCAGCCGTGTATCGCTTCCTGTTTGGACGGCCTCGGTGAGTTTGTCAAACAATTTTCCAAACTCCGTAGGATCGCCGCCGAAGCTCGCGTCAAGCGTAAGTGGAATTTCTGTCTGAGTAAGTGAAGGGGGCTCACCCGCTACTTGTGCGGGTATCCCATCTTCCTTCGAATCGGTGTCTGCGACAAATGGAGAATCCGATACAAGGTCTCGAAGAGAAACGTCCACAGCCCTGCGAAACATATTCAAAACGAGCGATTGTTCATCTTCCGTCGCATCGACAAGCGCCGGATTGCGCTCAACCTTGTCTGCAATCCACAGAAGGCTCAATGCGAAGTCGCTGTACTCTCGAACAGTGTAGAGGTTTTTTAATTCTGACGTAATATCTTCGGCGCTAAGTAGTTTGTCCTGTATTGAGCTAAAAGCCTCTCGGTGTTCAACAAGCGGAAGATCCCACTTAGGGATCCCGTCGAGCAAGCGGCCAATGTAATCCTTGGATCGGCTCATGAAGTTTGATAGGTTCTTGGCACGCGGGCAGAAATGGAGCAAAGAATTTCGTACGGAATTGTCCCCACTCGCTCTGCCAATGCCCACGCTGTTTGCGAATGTTCTTGCTGGCTGCCGATGAATACCGCTTCGTCGTCAACATCTACTCTTGCATCACCGCAATCAACCATGCACTGGTCCATGCATATCGTTCCGACCACAGGAAACTGCATCCCTTCGATTAATACGTTGATGTTGTTGGAGAGCGAACGGAACAACCCATCCGCATATCCAATCGGAAGGGTTGCGATTGTGGTAGACCTCTTCGCAGTAAAGCGCCTGCCATAGCTCACTGACTCGCCCGCTTCTATTCGTTTGACCATCGCAACCCGTGTCTTAAGCTTCATGGCCGGTTGTATTGGGATGGTTTCGCTAGTCGTTTGCGATGGATAGTAGCCGTACATCATGATCCCGGGACGCACCATCGAGCAATAGGAGTCAGGCAGATCGAGAATTGCACCGCTGTTCGCGCAATGCGTCTCTTCTGCTACGATACCGTGATGTCTGAAGTACTCAAGTGAGTCTTGGAATAGTGCGAGCTGCGCCCGGGCAAATGACTGGTCTTTCTCGCCGGAGGTCGCAAAGTGAGTGAATATCCCTTTTACCTGCACCCGCTTCAATTTCGCAAGCGCTTTGGGAATCTGTTCCCACGATTGTTTCTGAAGCCCGATTCGATTCATGCCTGTGTCGACTTTCAGGTGAACAGAAATCGTCTTCCGAGTTCTGGTCCCAATCCGATTGAACTCTTCAAAATGGGCAGGGACGCAAACTGTCGGTTCTAATTTGTTTTCAACGTACAAATTCAGTTGGCGCGGGACGGCAAGAGTAAGTACATGAATCGGCATCTCAATGCCTGCCTGACGAAGTTCAAGCCCTTCTTCGGGAAATGCAACGCCGAGATAATCGGCCAATTTCTTTTTCTCAATGAACTTGCTAACTCCTACACTACCGTGTCCGTAGGCGTTTGCCTTCACCACCGCCATGATTTTTATCGATGCTCCCACCCTGTTGCGAATTGAGCCCACATTCTGCGCAATGGCGGAGAGGTTGATCTCGGCAGCTGTCGGACGCGATGGTGTTTTCAAGGAATAGTGAGTTGTGAACGAAAAATAACGGGCGCAATATAAACTGAATTGGAGGGAATGTCAACGAACTCCGTACGCTGAAACGCCCGCGTCGTGCGGGCGTCGGGCTAATTCCTTCCAGCAATCTTGAGTCGATTGATGGACCGAAGGAGTGAGAGCTTTGCCCGATCTAAGTCAGTCTCCAATCTGCGTTCCGAGAGCCGTTTCTGCGCTCGTTCTCTGGCTAGTTTTGCTCGGTCGATATCGATTTCATCGGCGCGTTCGGCTGTTTCGGCAAGCATCACGACTTTGTTGTGATGGACTTCCACGAAACCTCCGCTGGTCGCGAAGCGCAACTCCTTTTCATCTAGGCCTATTGCTTTCACTTCCCCCACGCGAATTGACGAGAGCAGAGGTGCGTGACTTCGGAGAACTTGGAAACTGCCGATGACGCCCGGTGCACTAAAACTGTCCACCTCGGCACTGAATACTGTTCGCTTTGGTGTCACAATTTCGAGATGGAATGATTTTCCAGCCACGATTAGGCCGCCATCAAAGCTTTACCTTTTTCGAATGCTTCTTCGATCACCCCGACATACAGGAATGCATTCTCGGGCAGATGGTCGCATTCGCCATCCAGGATCATTTTGAAGCCGCGAATTGTATCTTCCAATTTTACGTACTTTCCGGGCGTGCCAGTAAATTGTTCAGCGACAAAGAAGGGTTGAGAAAGGAATTTCTGAATCTTTCGCGCCCGTGCGACCGTGAGCTTGTCCTCATCCGAAAGCTCGTCCATTCCCAAAATGTTGATGATATCCTGCAGATCTTTGTATCCTTGCAGCGTTTCCTTGACACCTTTTGCGACATCGTAGTGTTCGTGACCAACGACGCCGGGCTCGAGAATTCGCGAAGTCGAATCGAGCGGGTCGACGGCAGGATAAATCCCTAGTTCGGAAATCTGCCTACTGAGGACGGTGGTAGCGTCAAGATGCGAGAATGTGGTGGCAGGTGCAGGATCGGTCAAGTCATCTGCAGGCACGTAGATCGCCTGCACCGAAGTGACGGAGCCCTTCTTGGTAGAAGTAATGCGCTCCTGAAGCTCGCCCATTTCAGTGCCAAGCGTAGGCTGATATCCGACTGCTGAAGGCATGCGTCCGAGCAGGGCAGAGACTTCGGAGCCGGCTTGAACAAAACGGAAGATATTATCCATGAACAAGAGCACGTCTTTTCCTTCGTCATCGCGGAAATATTCGGCCATCGTCAACGCCGTGAGCGCCACGCGTTGGCGCGCGCCAGGCGGCTCGTTCATCTGGCCAAAAACTAGAGCAGTCTTACCCAAAACGCCGGACTCTTTCATTTCTAGCCATAGATCATTTCCTTCACGCGTTCGCTCGCCAACACCCGCGAACACGGAATACCCACCGTGGTGCGTCGCAATGTTGTGAATCAGCTCCTGAATAATGACCGTCTTGCCTACTCCTGCGCCACCAAATAATCCTGTCTTCCCACCCTTTGTGTATGGCTCAAGCAGGTCAACGACTTTGATCCCCGTTTCGAATAATTCTTTTTTCGTGCTGAGGTCTTGAAAGCGTGGTGCGGGGCGATGAATCGGGTAAACTTTATCCATCGGAATCGGCGCCAGGCCGTCAATTCCCTTTCCCACAACATTGATCAAACGTCCGAGCGTCTTCTCGCCCACCGGGACCATAATGGGCAACCCGGTATCGACCGCTTTCATTCCTCGCACAAGGCCGTCGGTAGAGTCCATCGCCACGGTACGGACTCGATCTTCCCCAAGATGCTGCTGTACTTCACAGACGAGTTCTTCGTTCTTGCCTTCCACGCTCGTGTGCTTGATGATGACCGCATTCAATATCGACGGGAGTTTGCCGCCAGAAAAATCAAGATCCACTACAGGTCCGATGATCTGGACAATGGTGCCTTCGTTCATTACTTACCTTTCAGACTGAGTGTGAATATGGGAGAAAATGGACTCGGGAGCGAACTGACATCTAGAATTTATCGAAAACTCATCGCTCTTTCAACGGAATTCTTCTCGCTTCGCCGGGCCAGACATTCGAGCCTATTGAAACGGAACGTCTCGCGCGCGGGAGGATTTTTCAAACCGTCAACGAGTTCATTGTCCCGATGCCGCGTTGAGCTGAAGGTGGGCGTAGAACCCACGACCTACAGTTTATCCCGATACTGCTTTGAGCTGAAGGTGGGAGTTGAACCCACGACCTGCGGTTTACGAAACCGCTGCTCTACCACTGAGCTACTTCAGCAGAACTAGGATGCGACATCGGGACTGCTCTACCACTGACTTACTTCAGGAAATTCAAAATGTACGGCGTCGGGACTGATCTACCAGCAATGGAGGACAGCGATACAAATAACATTCGCACAGCTAATATACGAAAAATGAGGAGGGACAGCAACAGCATCGCAAAGAGTAAAGAAATTTTCCTTAAGTTGGTTTCACTGTGACGAAATGTTTTCTTCAGAGCATTCTTTTGGTCCTTCTTGTCCAACAATGCAAGTCGCAACCGACTTTGCTCGTCCACGGGAAGAGGGATGTTCAACAAATCGCGTTGACATTCGATGCTTGTTCTCCAACGCGAAACCCAGGGTACGACCCGGCAATTGTTCGCATCCTTCGACAGTATGCCTGCCCCGCCACATTATTCCTAGGGGGTCGCTGGGTTGAACGATATCGATCCATTGCAAAAGAACTCTCGACCGATCCCCTATTCACACTCGGCACACACGGGAATTCCCACAAACTCCTTGCAACTCTACCGAGAGATTCGGTCATTCTTGAGATACGCAAAGCAAACGACAGCTTCGCGCGGGTGACAGGCAAACGCCCGAAACTTTTCAGACCTCCGTTTGCAATCATTGATTCCGTCGCGGCAACTATCGCTGATTCGCTTGGCCTGCAGATCGTACTGTACGATGTCGCTTCCGGCGACCCCGATTCTTCCTTCACCAAGGAAAAGCTGATACACTGGGTGTGCTCAGCCGTCAAGAAAGGCTCGATTATAGTTTTTCACATAAACGGACGAGGCTGGCATACAGCTGAAGCACTACCTGAAATAATCATCACACTCAGGCAACGGGGTTATGAGTTTGTCAGCGTAGATAGATTTCTTGCACAGCCAAAGGCGCGGCGCTAAAGCCGTTTCACAACAACCAACGTTGTATCATCTCGCAGTTCGGCTCCCTCTCGAAACTGTTGAAGCTCGGCAGCAATTCGATCTTTTAGCGTCGATGCTGACTCCATCGAAAACGTTTTAACAAGTAGGCTTAGCCGCTGCTCGCCAAACTCATTTGCCACTTTGTTTACTCCTTCGACAACGCCGTCGGTGTACAGCAGGCAGATATCTCCCGGCTTAAACTTGATTTTTTCAACCTCAAGCGAGCGTTCGAACGCGGGAGCATCGTTCGAGCGCAGCCCAACCGCAATTCCTTTGGGCTGGAGATTCACGCAGGACATCTTTTCCTTCGAGTAGAGGATCGCTGGAGGATGACCCGCCCGACAGAATTCAGCCTTTCCGTTTGGCTGTAGCCGCAGCAATCCTATCGTAATAAAGAAATTCTTCTTCAGTCGGTTGTGTAAGTGCGCATCCAACCTCGAGAGAAGGTCAGACAAATCTTGAGTCTGTTCAAAAAACAATTGAAGCGCTGTTTGAACTTTTGCAGCGTAGAGAGCGGCAGAGATACCTTTCCCCGAAACATCGGCAATCACAATAAGCAACGAACCATCTTGGTGTCGCAAGATGTCGTAGTAATCGCCCCCAACATTCCGAGCCGGTTCTGCATAAGCAGCAAGTTCGAAGCCACTTTCGGTCGCGATGATTTCGGGACGAAGACTTTCTTGAATGTCACGCGCAACCTCGAGCTCGTCGCGCGTAATGAGTCGGTCGGACATTTCGAGCGCGAGCAGGAAGTTGACGATTAAGAACGCATAGAACAAATCCGCTGTTCGGTCGTGCTGCAATATCGCCAACACGACAAGTACGAGCGCAACTCCGTACATCAACCTTCTTGCCGGTGAAAGCTTGCCGATGAATGCTATGAACAGACTCCACGCAAATCGCAACATCCGAACAAAGCGATTGTGCTCTCCCTCTGTCGGCTGGGCGTGACGAAGAAAGAATTCGTACGTTCCGCGCGTCTCGTGGCCGAACAATTTCGAAAATTCTTCGCGCGAAAGATCTTTTGTAAAGAGTTGGAGAAAATTCTGCACGAATCGGGCTGTTCGCCGGATTGAATCGACAAGTCTGTTCATCATGGTATCGACTTATACGCGGTTACGCGAAGGATGGTTGCGATTGGTGGCCACTTAGCGCCGCGCGACCCAAACTCCACCCACTGTGATTGCCGCACCAACGGCTTGTATCACGAACACATCCTCATTCAGCGCAAAGTATGAAGCGACAAACGCAATTACAGGCACCAGGTTATTAAACACGCCTGTGCGACGGGGTCCAAGGTGCTTGACGCCATATGACCAGAAGACGTTTGCGATGGCTATGGAGAGTGTACCAGAAAGGATCGGAATCACCCAAAACTTTGAATCGATAGTCGCAAAATCAAGAGTCAGAAGATTTGGAATTGCCGGAATCGACAATCCGATGGCCCCAACAGATATCGAGATGACGGAAAGTTGCATTGCCGAAAACTTCGAGAGCAATGGTTTTTGCAACGTGGTGTTGAATGCCCACAGAACTGCCGCGCCAAGGGAGAGCAAATCCCCCCAGAGTGCTTGGCTGCCAAACTCGAGTTTCTTTCCGCTACCAACAATGATAAGAATTATCCCAATAAAGGAAACGATCATTCCCGCGAGTGCCTGCCGCGGTATTGGCTCCTTGTTCAGCTTGGCGTTGATGACGGCAGTCCAGAGGGGCGACGTCGAGAGAAGCACTGCCGAATTCCCTGCGGTGGTGAGCTTCAATCCCCAAATATAGGCGAATTGATATACAACGTTCGCGATGATTCCAAGACGGACAAGCCTCATCCAATCGTTGCTTGTCACCCGCGCCCACTCGGAACGACGAAGGAACACTGCCGATAAGACGATCGCTCCGCAGACAAAGCGAATACTATTGAAAATCCAGACGTTCAACCCCGAGAGACCGTACTTGGCAAGTGGTGCATTCAGTGCCCAGATAAGTACGACAACGAGTAGGAGTGCTTCAGCTTTGGTTTCGTTATTGTTTTTCTTGGTCATCGGGAAAACACGAAAGCCGCGCTGATTCGGCCGATCAACAGAGGATTCACCGTTTCAACCGCGGCTTGAATAATTATGCAGGGATGGGCGCCTTGAATTTCGCCAACTCAATTCCACTCGCACGCTCGACTTCTGCGTGGAGACTGTTGCCGTGTGCATCCATCGTTACGATTGCTGGAAAATCCTTGATCCTGAGGTGCCACATCGCTTCGGGAATTCCAAATTCCATGAAGTCAACACCCTCTACCCTTTCAATACACCGCGCATAGTATTGCGCTGCGCCACCGATGGCATTCAAATAGACCGCTCCGCTTTCTTTGAGTCCTGCTAACGTCTTCTTTCCCATCCCCCCTTTGCCAATAACCGCACGAATGCCGAATTTCTTGATGACTTCTGATTGATACGGCTCTTCACGATTACTAGTGGTGGGACCGGCGGCAGTAATTTTCCAGGCATCGCCTTCTTTTAAGGCAACGGGTCCACAGTGATAGATGACGCCATCGTGCAAGTTCACGGGTGCATCGTGCGACAAAAGATGATGATGGATCATATCGCGACCGGTGTGCACCAGTCCGGTCAGCAAGACCACGTCGCCGACTTTTAAGCTTCGGACCTGCGCATCGGAAATTGGCGTCGACAATCTCACCTCTCTCCCGGTTATTGGAAGCTGTTCGTGCTTCGCCATTCGAATAACTTCCGAATCATCTTTGTAGAGCCACCGCTTGATTGTCCCCGTCTGGATATCGAGCACAACTCCTAATCGCCGAAACGCCCAACAATCGTACGCGACAGAAACGAAGTAACTTGCCGGTAGGCGATTGATTGCACCAATCTTGCAACCGATAAGGGAAACCCTGCCACCAAATCCCATCGTGCCGATCCCAAGCGTATTGGCATCTTTCAAGATTTGGCTTTCGAGGGCAGCCAATTCTGGATTGGGGTTTACATCATCCAGCGTCCGGAACAACTGTTGCTTTGCAACATGATATCCCGAAGCGCGATCTCCGCCAATCGCGACTCCAACTGCGCCGATAGCGCATCCGTGTCCTTGCGCTTGCCAAACAGCGTGCATGATACATTTGCGGACGCCCTCGAGCGTCCGGTCTGCCCGCCCCAAATGTTCCAATTCCGTTGGTACAGAGTATTGGATGTTCTTGTTTTCACATCCTCCACCCTTCAGGAGTAATCTTACCTCAATCTCCTCCTTCTCGTGCTGCTCAAAATGAATCGTTGGCGTGCCCGCACCGAGATTGTCGCCGGAATTCTTGCCAGTAAGTGAATCAACAGAGTTGGGCCGGAGTTTGCCCAGCTTGGTTGCCTCTTGAATCGACTGGAGGATTTCTTTCTTCATCACCATTTGATTTGCACCAATGGGAACTAGAATTTCAAACGAGGGCCAGCCCGTATCCTGGCAAATTGCCCCGCTGTGGTCGCACGCCATGTCAACGTTCGAACCTATCATTTGCAATGCCAAGCCCGATTGTGTTTGTTTGTCTTCTTCCTCCATCGCCCGTTTTAATGCACGTCTCACGTCCGGAGGTAAATTCGTAGACGTCTCGATGATAAGCTTGAGAATGCTCTCTTTGAAGTGCTGCATTGCTTGATCTCCTGAATCAAATCGCGTTCGCGGAAAAGCTACAGAAGGATTGAGCGAGAATCAATTTCGCCCGATCCCAATAGTGAAAATGCCCGACTCAATACGTCGGGCATTTGACGCTTGTTCGACTTTCTACTTTGTGTTCTCGTCAATCCAATCAAGAACAGTTTTATACCAAAGCTCAGAGTTTTGTGGCTTCAAGACCCAATGTCCCTCATCTGGGAAGTATAGCATTTTTGATTTCACGCCTTGGCGCTGGAGCGCGGTAAATAACTGGTATCCTTCACTGACATCAAGGCGATAGTCAAGCTGACTATGAATGACCAACATTGGAGTTTTCATCTTACTTGCAAAAGCTAAGGGCGACCATTTGTTAAAGAGCTCAGGATTCGCATAGGGCGTGCCGCCAAACTCCCATTCGTTGAACCACAATTCTTCTGTCGTCCCAAAGGCACTCCACGGGTTAAACATTCCATCGTGACTCACAAGCGTTTTGAAACGATTCGTATGCCCCGCAATCCAATTGACCAGATATCCGCCATAGGATGCTCCAGCCGCTGCGACCCGGTTTGCATCGCTAAATGAGTACGTTTTCAGAAAGTAGTCCAGTCCGTTCATCAAATCCTCATAGACTTTGCCGCCCCAGTCGCCCGAGATCCCATCTGTAAATTGCTGCCCATAGCCTGTGCTTCCCCGCGGATTAATGAGAACGACAACGTAACCCCGTGAAGCAAACATTTGTGCATTCCAGCGATACGTAATACTGTTTCCCCATTGTCCTTGCGGTCCGCCGTGAATGAGCAGGACAACGGGATATTTCTTTGTCGCGTCGAACGCAGGCGGCTTCACAAAAAATCCGTGGACTTTTGTTCCCCCTGCACCTTCAAACCAAAAATCCTCTTTTGGGCTCAAGTCTAACGATGAGAGTTTTGCGTCGTTGACCACGGAGAGTTGTTGCGGGTTTTTTCCGTCTGCTCCCATTCGGTAAACTTCTGCGGGCTTGTTGATGGTTTCTTTTAGGAAGACGAGAGCTTTCCCATCCGCAGACAGGCGAACCGAATGATTGTATCCTTCACCTGCGAGTTTCTCAATTTTCTTTGTCGCTATCGTGACCCTAAATATGGATTCATTGCTTTTTTCTTCTGCGTTGAAGTAGATTGTTTTGGAATCTCGTGACCAAACTACATCGTTTACGCTCAAGTCGAAATCCTCCGTCAACCGTACGATCGACCCGGTCGGTCGCTCGTAGAGCATCAACGTCTTCGCATCCGCTTCAAATCCTGGCCGTTTCATATTGAAGAATGCTATGTATTTCCCGTCCGGCGAGTAGAGGGGTTGTCCGTCGTTGCCGGGACTTTCAGTGATTTTCTTGGCCGTGCCTCCCGTAATCGGCACGACAAAAATATCATTGTTTGTCGACCAGGCAATGTTTGGTTCAAAGTTCCGCACAAATGCAACTTCCTTGCTGTCGGGAGAAAACGTGTAATCCCAATTTCCACCGAGGTCAATCGGAGGCGAATCGAAATCTCCTGGCGTCAGATCAATTGCCCTGCCCCCTTCAGCTGGAACAACGAAGACGTGACTCCGTTTTCCATCCTTCCAAGCGTTCCACACGCGATACGGGAGTCGCTCAAAAATCTTTGCCTTCACTTTTGAATTTTCAGCCGACTCCTCACGCAGTTTGTTGCAGTTTTCATCCGGACAATCGGGGTAGACTTCGGAATTGAAGGCAAACCACTTTCCATCCGGAGAGATCGTCAACCCGGAAACGCCCGTCGCAAACGAGAATATCTTTTTTGCCTCACCCCCTGCGGCAGGCACAGACCAAATCTGTGGCTCCCCTTCTCTCGTTGAGAGGAAGACGAGTGACTTCCCGTCGGGCATCCAGCGTGGATTATTGTTGTGCCCCTTTGCATCCGTAAGCTGCCTGGTCTCTTTTCCGTCGGAGGAAACAAGTACGATGTTGCTCCCGTTCTTGTTTTCTGGCTTATTTGGAGTCGTGACCACAAATGCGACCCACCTCCCGTCGGGCGCAACCTGTGGGTCGGAAACGCGGCCCCAACCCATGAGATCATCGAAGGTGATCGGGCGTTTTGTTTGGGCAACGCAGATTGAAATGATCAATGAGAGAATGAACCCGGTTCGTTTCATCGTCGTTCCTTTCGACTTATGTTTCTTCGTAGAACTCAGTGCGAATTATCTTCCGGAACTGTTCCGGCATTCGCTCTTGCGCGTGGGTTTGGCAGAGATTATTTGTAATGAACCAACTCGCTAGCGTATTTCCATCGTCGTTGCGCCATCGATCCCAGTATCCGTCACCAGGCCGGGCGATCTTCCAAACAAATGGTTTACCACAAACAGAGCAGGTTCGGTCTTTCAAGAGTGACATAGCTTTGTTCCTTTTAAAATTCTCGAGGATTGTGAAGCTTAGTCATTTTGCCCGTGGTTCAGTACGCCCCACAACGCGTCGAGGAGTCTCTCATACATCGCACTTGAAAAGTAGAGAACAATTGCATCGGGAGAAAGTAGAAACTATCCGATTGTTGGTTTCAGGATAATCCCTTTGTGTTGTTGTGAATTGATGATGGCCTTTATGGGACGCGAAAATCTTAGGTGGCGGACGAATTTCGTTCCCGACTGAACAGGCTGGGAACGAAACCATTCCCAATCTACCAACGAATCTTTATTTTTCGTCTCCACGGTAAAATAGCCGACCATGAACGACGTGATGTTTTGAAAAAAATGGGACCCTTGCGACGGCGAAACTTCCATATCGCGAAAGCCCGCCTCGACGATAACCGAGGCTCCGGCAATTTGGTCCCACGTGACTGGAATCCCCAGCCACGGATCCAGCGAGCCCCATCGCCCGACGCCGAGCAAGAGGTAGGGTCGGCGCTCCTTAACAAGGGTTTGGTTAATGGTCGCGATCTCGGCTGCCACTTCGGCGCTCTTGCTTCGGTCGAAGTTGTCCGTATCGACCACAATCGCATCGTGCATGGTATTAAACAAACCGTTGCCCAGCACTTGGTTACTCTGGCAGACGATTTGGTGTGAATCCATTCCATCGACGCGAAGTTCCTCCGCTTCTCGGTTCAGCACGAGCGGGCGCATTTGGAGGATGCCCATTTCTTTCTTTTTGCCGGATGGAACCGAAAGATTAACAGCAAATTCAATCTCCACCGGCGTACCCACACTCCAAGTGCCCATCTCTAGCAACATTTCCAGAATGGATGCAAGCGGGATGGTCTTCTGTCGAAGAATCGGTGCGAATGTGACAATGCGCCGACCATTCCTTGCAATACCATCTGTCACCGTGTCGTCTTCCGATGAATACGTGGACGCAAGGTTGCTCAACACTCCATCTCGCTCTGCATCGGCGATCATGTATTTCGTTACAAGAGCCTCCGGATTCTCGACTTCGCGACGGCTTTTGTAGTCAAGGTTCAACGCGTAGAACTCGGATTGATTGTTCCGCAATGCCTCTTTGGTAGAGTAGAACTGTAAGAGATGGTTAGGGTATTTCGGACAAAAGCGCACGCTCGCACCGCCATCGACAATGAGTTTCCCCAACCCAACAGCAACGGAGACAATACCGTCTTCCGACTGCTGCGGCGCAATCGGATAGAAATTATGCGATTTTGCAACACCCGAAAAGTCGGGATAAAATCTCTTGCCTCTCTCTGCGCCGACCATCTTCTGCACGATCACCGCCATTTTCTCCTCCTCGAGCAAGTATGAGGTGACTTTGAAATAATCCTTGCTCGCCTTGAGGAACATCGAAGCATAGACCAATCGAATTGTATTGAGGAGTTCGCTAAGCCGCACGCTCACATTGGCGTGGTCATTCGGGATCATGTGTGTTGCATACACACCCGCGAACGGATGGTATTGCGAATCTTCGAGTAACGAGGAAGAGCGGACTGCGAGCGGTTTATCGACGAGTTCAAGAAATTCCAAGAGTTGTTGACGAACTCTTCTCGGAAATTTCTTTGCATCGGAGAAGCGCTGAAGCGTTTCCGAATCGCTCTGTGATTTCAGTGCAAACTCTTTCACGTCGTTCGACTTCAAGAACTCATCGAACACATCCGTCCCCAGAATAACCGCACTCGGCACGGCTATTTCTACCTCGTCAAATCTATCGCGAAACGCAAAATTGTTGAGCAGTGAATTTGTGAATCCGATGCCGCGTGCCTTGCCGCCAAGCGAGCCGCCACCAATGCGCGCGATCGTACTGTTTGGGTCGAACGAACCTTTATTGAAAACTGTTATTTGGCCTTGTTGACGAAGCGTACGATAAAGCTTGAAAGCATCGATCAGCCCATTTCGCAAGGCCTCGTCAGTGGGGAAATCTGAAGTCTTCCGAGGTCGTAACAAGTGTGCCAGCCAGAACTCCGTACGGGCCTTGAGCCACTTAGAAAAATGATTCCGCTCCGAGTGGTAACGGATGCTCTCGATCGGAACGAGGTGTAATTGCTCCTCGAGGGCCTGCAGGTTAGAAGCACGGCCGACTTCAGTTCCGTCGTTCGTTCGAAACACAAAATCGCCAAAGCTGAAGTACTTGACCATGAAGGTCCGCAGGTCCTGCAACAATGTTGGTGCATTCTTGAGGAGGAACGATGCCCCAACATCATAAGCGCGCTGCTCGTTGGCAACATCAGTTGATTGGAGTAAGATAGGTACGTCGGGATGTGATGACTTAACATTTCGTGCGAACTCAAGTCCTGCGAGCGGGTCGTGCACTCCACCGCGTGGAAAATCAATATCAGAAATTACGCCAAGAATTGTATCCGCGTACTTTTCATAATAGTGCCAGGCCTCTTCATACGTTGAACAAAGTAGAATCTTGGGACGTGCTCGCATGCGCACGAATCGATCCGCGAGGTTAATGCTTTCGGAAATCAGCCGATATGAATGGGTAATAATTTCGGAGAACATAATCGGCAGGAACGTTGAATAAAAGCGAATGTTGTCCTCAATCAGAATGATCGATTGAACTCCCACCAGCCGCGTGTCGTTTTCGACATTGATCCGGTCTTCGATGTACTTGATAATGGCAACGAGTATGCGAAAATCCCCCTGCCAAATGAATATCCGGTCAAACATTCCCGCGTCGTGATGCGCGGCTAATTCCATCTGTTCTCGGTTATCATAGGCCAGCAGCACGATGGGAGTATCGATGCTCGAAGCTCGCGCCATCTTGGCCAACCGTGTGGGATGCATATCTTCGATGTGGAGCGTTGTGATGATGAGGTCAAATTGCTTGTCCGATGCGGCCAACTCAAGCGCTTCGTGGCCGCTGGAGACGTGCGTAATGTTTGGCGTAAGATTCAGGTTCATATCCTGAATCTCTTTTCGAAGCATTTCGTGCAACCGCCCATCCTCTTCGAGGATGTAGGAATCGTAGAGACTGGAGACGAGCAGAATGTTCGTGATACGCCGTTGCATCAACTTCTGGAAGCTCCGGAACTGTGTTGAGACGCCCATCGTATCTGATGAGCGATCTGCTGTTTTCAATAATTCACGAAATGAAGTCTTTTCCATTCTGATCTAAAATAGAAAAATCGGAGCAGAAATGTCTGCCCCGATCTTTCGTTTCCATCAAACAATACTTTACACGAGACCCTGATCCATCATTGCATTGGCCACTTTGAGGAAGCCACCGATATTTGCCCCTACAACGTAGTTGCCCGCAACCCCATACTTCTCTGCGGTCGCGCGGCACGTCTCGTGAATATTCTTCATGATTTCGTGGAGCCGCCGATCAACTTCCTCTTTGGACCACATCAGGCGCATGCTATTCTGGGTCATTTCCAGACCCGAAGTTGCTACGCCACCGGCATTTGCAGCCTTCCCAGGCCCATAGAGAATCTTTGAATCCAGAAATACATTCACCCCTTCAATCGTTGTCGGCATGTTTGCCCCTTCGGCGACGCAGTAGACACCGTTCTTCAAGAGGTTTTGTGCATCCTTTCCGTTAATTTCATTCTGCGTCGCACTCGGGAACGCACAGTCTGCCTTATGTGCCCAAAGCGGATTGTGGTCGCTCTTGGGATCAAGCGGGAAATATGTAACGCCCTTGTAGTGATCCGCATATTCTTTGATTCTTCCACGACGCACATTCTTCAATTCCATTGCAAACTTCAGTTTTTCTGGAGTGATTCCTTCAGGGTCATACACGTAGCCGTTTGAATCGGAGAGCGTTACGGCTTTTCCGCCGAGGTGATTGATTTTTTCTACTGTATACTGAGCGACGTTTCCACTCCCAGAGACAAGGCAGGTCTTTCCTTTCATCGTAGTGTTGCGTGTTGCCAACATCTCAGCGGCAAAATAAACTGCGCCGTATCCCGTTGCCTCCGGGCGAATAAGCGATCCGCCCCAATTGATCCCCTTTCCAGTCAGTACACCGGTGAACTCGTTTCGAAGTTTTTTGTATTGTCCAAAGAGGAAGCCAATCTCGCGACCTCCTACGCCAATATCTCCAGCAGGGACGTCGGTGTTCGAGCCGATGTGACGAAATAACTCACTCATAAACGCCTGGCAGAATCTCATCACTTCGTTGTCGCTCTTTCCTTTCGGGTCAAAGTCCGATCCACCTTTCCCCCCTCCCATCGGAAGGGTGGTCAGGCTGTTCTTGAGTACTTGTTCGAAGGCAAGAAATTTAAGAATGCCGAGAGTGACGGAAGGATGGAATCGAAGGCCCCCTTTATACGGTCCGATGGCGCTATTCATCTCAATTCGATACCCGCGGTTCACGTGGACGTTGCCGAGATCATCCATCCACGGAACTCGAAATATCAAAACACGCTCGGGTTCAATCATTCGCTCCAAGATGCGCGCGGAGCGATACTCAGGATGGCGATCCAGCGCAAGGCTGAGAGATTCAATGACCTCTTCAACAGCTTGGTGAAATTCAGGTTCGGCAGGGTTTTTCGCCTTCACCTCAGCGAGAAGGTTCTTTACGTAGTCCGACATAGAGTCTCCTTTGTTCGTGTGAATGTTATAGGTTGCAACTGCTCTGATTTGAGTCCAACGGAAACAGCCTTGTTTGTGTCGAATTCTGATTCAGGCACTACGGGGAACAACTAATGTACCAAGGAGCGCTGAGAGCTTTGACCACAAAACGTGCGATTCGCCTTTTGTTTTCTACGATTGGAGATGGTAGCTCTGGTTCTGAGGCGAAGGACTTCTCAGGATTGCGAGAAAGTCGTCAGAGACGTTTGTCGCTAGACGAATCCCTGATCCATCATTGCATTGGCAACATTGAGAAACCCTCCGATGTTCGCGCCCACCACATAGTTCCCCGGTGCACCATACCGCTTCGCTGTCTCTAGGCAGGTTTGATGGATGTTGTGCATAATCTCATAGAGACGTTCGTCAACTTCATCTCGCGACCAGCGCATACGCATGCTATTCTGGGACATTTCTAAACCCGAGGTTGCAACGCCCCCAGCGTTGGAAGCTTTGCCGGGTGCAAACATGACTCTTGCTTCGATAAAGACTTTTATTGCTTCGTACGTGCACGGCATGTTCGCGCCTTCTGTAATGCAGGAGATGCCATTTGCAATCATTGTTCTTGCGTCGTCGGCATTGAGTTCGTTCTGAGTGGCGCAGGGGAATGCTGCATCGGCTTGTATGCCCCACGGGCGTTTGCCGGCGTGGAACTCAACTTTGAATTTGTCAGCATAATCTTTCACACAATCCCGTGCGCTGGCTCGCATCTCTAGCATGAAGTCGAGCCTTTCACCCGAAACGCCGCTCTTATCATACACGAATCCATCGGGGCCGGAGATGGTGATGACTTTTCCACCTAATTGGTTGATTTTCGAAACCACGCCCCACGCAACATTTCCGAATCCGGAAACGATGCAGGTCTTTCCTTCGAGTGATGACCCCCTGGCCTTCAACATCTCCTGAGCAAAGTACACCACTCCGTAACCAGTTGCTTCCGGCCGAATCAGCGAACCGCCCCAATTGATACCCTTACCGGTCAACACGCCGCTGAATTCTCGCGTGAGTCGTTTGTATTGGCCAAATAGAAATCCAATTTCCCTTCCCCCTACTCCAATATCGCCGGCGGGCACATCGATGTCGGCACCAATATGCCGGTACAGTTCTGTCATAAAGCTTTGGCAGAAACGCATCACCTCGCCATCGCTCTTTCCCTTCGGGTCAAAATCGGAACCACCTTTGCCGCCACCCATCGGCAAAGAGGTCAGACTATTTTTAAAGATTTGTTCGAAGCCGAGAAACTTCAGTATGCTCAGGTTTACTGACGGGTGAAAACGCAGTCCACCTTTGTAGGGACCGATGGCGCTGTTGAATTGGACTCGAAATCCGCGATTGATGTGCACTTCGCCCTGATCGTCACTCCAAAGGATTCGAAAAGTGATGACTCGTTCGGGTTCGGTGAGTCGTTCGAGAATTTTTGCTGTCCGATATTCTGGATGCCGCTCAACGACGGGGTCGATCGTTTCAAGAACTTCCTGGACGGCTTGCTGGAATTCCGATTCGCCTGCGTTCTTCGCGCGAACGATTTCGATAACCCTTTGGGTATATTCTGTCATGAAAACCTCAGGAGTTGCGGAACACTCTCAAACGTCTGACGTGGACTCAACAATTGAGTTGAATCCTCTGCGTCTGAAAATTGTCGGAATTTTACTCGAGATGCAACGGAGCAAAAACACCTAGAAACCCAGACTATACTTGATGCCCAGTGTAACGGAGAAGGTAAAGGTTCGTGCAGCGAGGTCAGACTGAGCACTGTAGGTGAGCATTGGATTCGTTGATACCGAGAAACCACCACCGAAGGAGTAGAGAACAAGTGCGTCGAGCGAGATGCCACTAAGGCCAGCGATAGTTTGAGTGGTCGACGCCAACTGCGGGGGACGCTTGCCTTTCTGGATTGAAATCCTTGAAACATCGATAGATTGAGATACAAATGAAATGTCAAACGAAGGGATGATCGTTAAGGCATCGAAATCAAATGTTGTCGAAAGGGATACACCTCCATACATTGCCGCGGTGGTGCCCATGAAACGATCGAAACTGAGAGAAACGTCGAGGAAGTCAAAATCATAACTCGCTCCAAGCGATACTACATTGTTGAGCGTCGCAACGGCATTCACCGAGTCGTTGGGATAATTCGTGCTGGTATAGTCAATAGAAAGACTGAAAGCGTCTGACACATTGTACTCATAGCCAATCCCGAAGGAGGTGCTGAGTGTGCTTTTCGTTTGAAGTCCGACAATTGTCGATACTGAACCATTCCAGCCGGACTCGTGCAGAATGCTTGCCCCAAGGCCATACGTTCCTTGGTCGCCGGAGATATCGATCCCCCGTTTCAGTTCAGCCGACTTTACGCGACTTCTCAGAGATAGCGTCCACGGCATCGACCCTTCAGCATTAACTTCCTCCTGCTCCTGTGAACGTAACAGATTCATTGCGAACACTGACACCATCGCCAATAGAAAGTGTCTACACAAGAGTTTCATTGAGCCATCCCTTTAAAAATAGAAAAAGTCTCTATGAGCACATCATAGAGACTTTTCTTGAAAAGTGAAATAAGAATTACTTCTTGTCCTCTTTCTTTTCGGCTTTCTTTTCCATCTTTGCAGCTTTCTTTGCCATTTTCTTCTCTTTCATCGCGGATTTCTTGGCATCCTTCTTTTCCATGTTTTCAGCCTTCTTCTCCATCCCTTTTTCTGCCTTCGGTGAAGGTGTTGCCGGAGTGGCCTTATCCTGCGCGAATGCTGCGCTGACGATTGCGAGCGAGAGGATCGCTGCGAATAGTTTCTTCATAGTGTATCTCCTTGAATTGGTGAATGATGTAAAGTGATTTATTTCAACTACAATTCCGGACCCAAAATATCAACTGCCCGCCTCAGACACAACAGCAAACGGGTTAAATCTCATTCACTTGTCAATTCCTTGGTTCTCGGCCTGAATCTCTACACGAACACAACATGAGGGAAGCGTTAAATCTTGTTCACCTTGCCAGTGCCTATTTTTGCCCCGTTACAATGACTTCTTGCTCAGGCTCAAACGCGCCAAGATATTTTTTTGCCAACTCAAATGCACCAAATAGCATCGCGACATAGGCTAAATCTCCGACAAGCGTATTGCGAAAGAATGGAATGGCAGCAACATAACACTCCGCCAACCCTGCAAGAGTCTTTGGGTAGAAGGCTCCGCTACCCGCGAACCAAACTCCGAAGTTTGTGACTAGGAAGAAAAGCACTGAACTCGCAAGGCTTCCACCGAAAACGAAGGTAGGTGATTTGTGATTCTTCAGCCACTGTCCTAGAAAGACCATCACTGCGAAACTGCCATACACATAGGGCATTAGACCGTGAAATCCAATAAAAGCATCACTAACAAGCATAGCAGCGAGAGGAACGATCATCCCCCAACGTTTGTTAAGGTAGACGCCCCCTGCAAGAGCCATTGCAGCAATGGGCACCATATTTGGTGGATGGGGAAGCAGGCGAGATATTGCAGCCGCTAGAATCAATACGCTTGCAATCAGAACATTGCGCATACAACCTCCTTCAGAAATGAATCAGTTAGAATGAAAGAATAATCGTGTTACGATAGAATTGCGGAGCCGTTTGAAATTTGAAATTAGTTGGGATATAAACTCAAGCCGGATAAGTCCCAGATGAGCGTCAGAATTCCTTTAGACAAGAATGCCCTACTCTTCGAGAAAGAATAGGGCTTCACGCCATTTACACGGCCTTCCAGCTCCCTTCCCACGAAGGTATCAGAACAACTAATCGTTGATAGGTCTCCTGGCTTATGAGGGGTCATTCAAATCGCCTCATCAACAGTTGCGGGGCAGCTCTCGATTCCCATCGTCGGTTGACGAGATTCCCTATTCATCCCGACTCGATCTGATCGGGACGGTTCTGCAACGATTACAATATATCGAAAGAACAGAGGGCTCTAAAACGGTAAATCTTCACCCTTTTCGGCCGCTGGCGCATCCGCATGACTTTGTGGAGCTTCAGAAGTTACTCCGGCGCCGCCGCGACTGTCAAGCATCAACATTTCTTCCAATACGATTTCTGTAATGTATTTCTTTACTCCATTCTTGTCGTCGTAGGTGCGATATTGGAGCCGACCTTCGAGATACACCTTGGCACCCTTTTTCAAATACTCTCCGCATATCTCAGCGAGTTTCTTCCACGCGACGATGTTGTGCCACTGAGTTTTGTCTTGCAAATTTCCGTCTTGGTCCTTCCATGACTCGTTCGTGGCAAGAGAAAACGTGGCCACAGCCACTCCGCTACTTGTGTAGCGAAGTTCCGGATCCTTGCCAAGATTTCCAATGAGCGTAACCTTGTTAATGCTTCGGCGCGACATAATGCCCCTTGTATGATAAGAAGAAGTTCCAGTGCCAAAGTAGGAGAAATCGCACGAAATGTCAAGATTAACCTCTGGTCAAGGTGCGTCAATCTCATAGACAAAAAGGCGGTGAGATGTTAGAATCAACAGAAGATTTATTCGGAGGGCGATATCCTGAATGCTTTCTACAGTTCCATCTGCAATCAGTTCTTTTTTCCCCAACATGCTGAGAGCGCGTCCAACTCGAGAACACCACAGAACGGACGATTCTGTTGCCAGCAGAAGGAGGGAATCGCGAACACCGAAGCCTCGAATTTCGTGGCCTTCGGGAAGCGACAATTGGTTCACAAAGAAACCAAATTGATCGTACTCCAATATTCCGTTCTGGTCCAATACCAAGATGTTTCCGCGGTCGTCGGTTCGCAATTTTCGGGGAGAATGCATCCGCTGCTCAAAAGAGCCTACGTCTCCGAAACTCCGAATGAACTTCCCCTCACGCGAAAATGCTACCGCACGGTTATTTTCACCATCTAACACGATGAGCTCGTTTTCCAAGCTGAGTGCCACATCGACCGGAGAGCCAAGCTGTTCCGTTTTTCCGTCGCTGAATACCGTTGGTCCAAATGATGAAACAAAATGCAAACCGTTGTCGAGCCGGACGACACGACGATTACCATAGTCAGCCACATAAATCGACAAGCCATTACTGCACATACCGGCTGGCTGGTCAAACGAATTCTCCCCCCAACCTTCTCCCCCCACGTTCACAGATTTTTTGCCAACCAAACCAATGCGATGGCGGCCACGCTCCGCAACAAGGTAAACTGTAGAGGAGAGAAATTCACACCGTGATGACTCTTCGAAGCCGTCGAAACTCTTTATCAACACAAGCTTCGACGGACTCGGTTTCTGGGGGAAACCCGGCATCGCCAATATCACGACTACCGAAGCTGCCGCCGCCATTCTTCGTCGCGTAGCTCACCTCGTTTTGTGGAATGGACTAGCACGTAATCGCCAAACCCCGACCGGTCGATGAAATTGAATTCTACTCCATTCTCTAGCTGATAGTAGCTCCAGGTTTCGTATGGTTTCGATTCCTGATTACTTGGAGATAGCTGGATATCATCTGGCTGACCATATAAAACAAAAACGCGCCCTCGATCAGTTTTCCAGCCTGGCCTGCCCATGACGCCGAATTTCTGATTCGCAAGCCGAACTCGAGTAAGATATTCCGTTCGGCGGATCCTTGGCCTTCCCTCGATCCCCTTTTCCGCATCAAGCCAAAATTGAGCCAAGAACTCGCGTTTCGCCTCAACATTTGATAGGGCTGAAAACCTCGTACGGTCTTCTTGCGTTGAAAAGTAGATGGTTTGGGAAAATTCTTCATTTAACTCATCCAACGTGTAACCGGTAAAGTTTATCGCGTTGGTTGAGACAGCGCTTGACTTCGCGGATCGCAAATGTGGATTATAAATGTAAAGCACCTTCTTCGAACTTGAAATGACGGCCCCGCTATTTTCCTCCAAGAGAATCTCCATCCTGTATCGTCCTGAGGGGAACGAAGTAAGGTTTAAAGTTCCAACGTCTACGATATTCTTGCTGTGAGGCCTTATCTTTCTCGACACTTCCTTCACAGATTTTTCTGTGGCGTCTCGCAGAGCTATTTTTAGCTCATATTCAATTTCGACATCGAGATTGTAGAGTTCCAGATAGGAAAACGCCACCGGCACACCTGAAGTACCGAATACCAGTGACGGATTGGGAACGACTTTCATCCCGTTCTTTATGAACAATTTTTCGTCTCCCGCGTTCTGCTCGATATTCGAGCAGAACTCAATGTCGCTCATATACGCTCCCGAATGGCCGGCAAAGAGCGTTACCGATGTTGAAATGCTATCGCGGCGAGATCGATTGGAAGTATCGGCCGCAAGCATCGTGAACGTGTATTCTCCGGGAGGAACGGTGTATGCCGTCTGACTGATGCGCATCGACCGATACTCGGGTTTTGACGTATCCTCAACGGTAAGTGAAAGAAGCTGTCGCTCTTTTATCACTGACAAACCTGTGGTTGAGTTTACCAACTTGAGGGAAATTTCGATCGCCCCAATCCAATTTGTATTGTCCTTGTGTAATGAAACCAATTGAGGATAGAACGAATAATAGACTTCAAAATACGTCGAAACACTATCGTAGCGGAAGCGGCTGTAGTCGACGTTGAGAACCAGAGAATTTGTTGGTCGAATTTCCTGAGAATAGCTTTGACAAACACACAAGATCGCAAAAAGAAAAACTCGCTGATGATTCAACCGTTTCTGCATGTTCATCCCCTTCGTTCTGTCATACATTAGAAATCCTAATCGTGCACTCTATACCTCGCAGCCAACGTGGTCAGTATACGACCAGAAAACGGTAAGTTCCAGAAAAACGCGACCAACCGCTTCCTCGGAGAAGGGAACGCCCCGTCATCCAAGCTAGTACGCAAGCAGATTTGCAAGAAGTTTGAATGCTCCGGCATGAAGGTTTACCCATTGATGTTGAAGGTCGAAGTCAACGTAAATGATCTTTCCTTTTCCAAGCGACGAGCTGACCACAAATGGCCATCGGCCTTTCGCGCTGAATAAGATACTGTGCATGGTTCTTTTATTCCCTTTCAAGAATGCTTTGTTGTAGGACCTTCTGAATACCCAATCGTTCCAATCATCCGATGAGATAACGTTTGGATGCGAGAAGAGTGAAGAGCTTGTGTCGATTTGTACCTTGGTTTGGAAGTCGAATATTGAAGACTGTTCCAATCGCAGGCCATCTATCAATGGCGTTCGATTCCACGCCCTCATCTCCTGTGCAAGTACTATCAATGTGCCCCCTCGTTCTGCGAACCCTTTCAATGATGCCGCATGCCGGCTAAACCCATCGAGGAGGGTCATAGAACGCCGGTCGATGATAATTGAACGCATCGTGGATACCACGCTCTTCTCGACATCCGATAGCGCGAGGTTGGTAAAAGGTATTGCGAGCTGCCGGAGAGCTTCAGCCGTGCGAGACTGCGCAGTTCCCCCTAGGAGCCCAACAGTTGCCCCAGAATCTACTTTTATGCTAAGTTTTCGAGCTACGAAGTTCCCGATTTCGTGTTGACCAATTCGAATTGGAATAAGATACGATCCCTCCTTGATGGAATCGGTCCAATGAAGCTCGAGTGTGTCTTGAAATGATGAGCCTTTCGTCGAAAGACGGAACTCGTGGCCCTTGGCATTCACGAGGGTGTCAGCAATAAGAACCTTATCTCGGAGGCCGTCCCGTGAGTTGTTCGTCAGTTTGAGAATAACGCGTTCGGAAGGCAAAACCCGCACAAGAGGGGTGAACAACTCAACCGAAAAACGGGGTGCAAAAAAGATCGGAATAGAAACCCGGATTTGAAAATCTTTGAGGCTGTCACGTTCTTGACGGATGACGACAAAACTCAATTGTTCGGCAAATTGAGAATTCTGAAGACCATACTGCGACTGAGGAATATGGTAACTGATTTTCTGCGGCGACAGAATTCGATAATGTTCACCGTACGTAAGACCATATTTTCTTCCTACTTGCTCATTAATGATCCATCCCTGATTTACAGAAGTAAAATGTACTTGCGCGTTCTTGTTCTGTTCAACACCTAGAATAGAATCGATTGTCAGAAATGTCAATTGTCGTTCAGCAAGAACTCGTTCGGTCAGTTCGAAATGTACTCGAACATCCAGAAGCAGCACTCGCAAGGCTTCAAGGTCCGATTTCCATCGTAGCAATACGACCTGGTCAAGGAATGGAAAAGAGTAGATCTTCGTAATCGCAGTATCGACACGTTGCAAGAGGGAGTGAGAAATGCCAAGAGTTCGCAATGTATCGAAGGGATGACGCAGCGGACTTGCGATCAGGCCTTCAACGAGATCGCAAAAATCATTAATGCGAACTTCAAGCGGACGAACGCCGTTGCTAAGAACTGCGGCCAACTCACCCTCAAGAGATTTGAGCGAAGAAGCCTGTTCAGGGAAAGCGACGTAATAGGATTTCTTTGCCAACGAGAGCCTTACTGGCAAGGTAGTTTTCAGCGAACGGTAGGCCTTAGAAATATCCACGCCGAGATCTGAGAAGTGCTTTCCTGTAGCCATGTCTGTAGCAGAAAGCGCAAATGTTCTTGCCCTGACTGAGCGACGGGCCGCAAAGATCCTCCGGACTTTCCAGCGAAACGCGGGAGCGATGGTTCTCGACACCAACCGTGGCATTCCCATCATCGTGGAGCGCACAATTCTCAGCACTTCTCGCTCAATAAAGCTCTGTGTAAGAGATGCGCCTGAGCCCGATTCGCCGTCACAAATGACGATCGCATCCGGACGATAGAGTGCGAGGGCTTGTAAGAAGCGCTGCTTGAGTGTATCAATTGACCACTGTTGGCGTAACGATCTCTCGCTCGAAGCACTCGCAACATCAGGCAGGTTGAGAAAGTATGCCTGGGCATCTATCGATTGCATAGCCTCGAACGCTTCACGACGCAAAGTTGCCGCTTGTTCGTTTGGAAGCAACCCGATCGAGTCGGATTCCTCTGATTCCCCATTGGAAACATAGACGGTGACAATTTTTGCTCCCAGCTTGTAGCGCAAATATGCGATCGTCGCGAAGTCTTCGTGACCAGGTGCTGCTGCGACAATCATCACCGATGTGTGTGCCCTGAGGTCGGTGATCGTTCGATACAGCTTCTCGCGACCTTCTTGCTGATTGTTCCCCCATAACTGAGCAACGGAGGTAAATACCAGAAAGCTCGCGAATGTATTGCGAAGAGTTGTACCGTTATTCGAAAGACACATAAGTGGTCACGCTTTGTTTTCGAGGAGTTTTGTTTCTTTAAGAATTGATGAGAGGGTACTCGTAACATAAAAAAGGCTGCCCTCTGCAGGGCAGCCTTTTACCTTACCGAACAGCGTTGATACTAGAATCCGAGCTTTAGCGACAACGCTTGATTGGCATCGAAGAACTTTGCCGTGCGGTATGTGTAGTCGACCGTCATTTCGATACCCGCTGTCGACGTCACCAAACCAAAGCCAAACGTCGGTCCAAAGAGGCTTTCCTGTTCCACATTTTCATTCTTCGGCACAAGGGCAATTCCAAACCTACCAAAGAGTTGAAAATCAGAAACGGCATAGCCAACCTCACCACCCATTCGGTATTCGTCCAAATAGAGGTTGTTGTTCGCGAATGAAGTGTTGACTTGATAAGTCATATCGTCAGTCAATCGTGAGGAATACGAAAGACCAATTTCAATCAGCGAGGGCAATTCCGCTGAGGCAGCTTCGCTCTTGTACTGTTGAGCACTTCTGCTCGCGTTGGATGCGGTAGCTTCTCGGAAAAGACCGGACCCTTCATACTTCATTTGGGGACCAATATTCTTCACCGCAACTCCTACAGCCAGTCCGTTGATACCGCCAAGACGACTATACTGTACGCCAAAATCGAAAGCGACTGCCGAAGCCGAAACCCGGTCGACCTGTTCGCTGACAACTTTGACTGTGGCACCAGCGGAGATTGCATCGGTCAACGCGCGTGCGTACGTCAACCCAACCGTAATGAATGCCGGAGAGAACGTTCTTCCACCAAGCCCATCCGGATCGTCAACTGTGGTGAGGCTGATATCGCCAAGTCCGATCGACTTGATGGATAAGCCAATCACGCCGAAGTCGCCGAATGAGGAACCAACGGCTCCATATTTTACGCCGATGTCCGCAATATAAGACATTGAAGAAAACATGGCTTCCGCATTGTGGCCGATCCTTCCGAGCCCAGCTGGATTCCAATAGATGGCTTCCAAGCCGTGAGAACTTGCAATTCCTGAGCCACCAAGCGCCAAATCACGTGCACCGATGGGGACAAGCAGTTCTGCTGCTGCAGCCGTTCCGACTCTCTTATTTTGCGTTACCGCAAGATTGCTCGAACCGAGTATCAGCACACAGATCAGCAAAACTGCACTGATTGATCTGTATTTCATGAGATATTCTCCTTGTTCAATTTTTTTCATTCACTTGAATGAGACGATTCATGGATTAATAGGCATCGAGCACTTCTTGCTCTTGGATCACCGCAATCTTCACAACTTTCGTTGCTCCGAGATCCGGCATATCGATGTGCGCAATATAGACACCGCTCGCAACCGGGAAGTCATACTGATTCAACAAATCCCAGCGTTGGAACTGAGTCGAATTGACTGCAGCATCCTTGATGATCGTCTTTACCAAATGACCCGCGATATTGAAGATTCTGATTGTCGCGTTCGCGGGCAAATGGTTGAATGTCACGAACCGCACAAACCTGCTTGTTTCTTGCGGGTTAAACGCATAGTACGGGTTCGGGAAGACATTGATTTTTGCAACCTCAGCCTTCGCAACAGCAGCATCACCAAACTGTGCTGCCATCGTTCCTGGAGACCACGTGTACGTATCTGTTGCCGAGAAACGAATGCGAGGGTAGATCCAAACGCGCCCAGTATCGCCCGTGGACGGCTTAATTCTCTCCCTTGTTACAGAGCCTCCGTTAATCGTTACAGATGCCGTTGCGGTCGAAGTAAAGTCGCAAATATAGATAATATCTGCAGCCGGACCGCCGGTCGCAATATTATCCGTCTTCTGTGCAAGGCTACCCGGCGCACCGAAAGTGAGGCCTGCCGGGTCGTAAGTTGTGTTGTAAATGTTGAAGAAGTCAACGACAACGCCAGGAGTCCATTCACCATCTCTCCCCGGATCGCGGAAGGAAACATTGAGTTGACGCGGAACTGATGGATTGCTTATATCCCAGGCTGAGAACGGAATATGCACAAAATCAAGTGTATCCTTTGGCGCAAAGATCTCATCACCGCGACGAATGGGTGCCTGTCCGGCAAACACGCGCACAGGAACCGTGCTCAATCGAAGTTTCGTATCGCTATAGACTCTCGAAACTGTGAAGTTACGGTAGTTGCCAGTACCGCCAACGCTTGTGTCAACGCGTAACGTTGTGCCGGGGGCAAAGGAACCACTACCATCAGCACCTCCGAATGCAAAGTCATTGATGAATGTTGTCCCTGTGCCATAAATAGTATCATTTGCGACTCCAGCAGCGATAGTACCGGCAAGAGTCGTAAGGTGCAGGGCGTATCCGACGCCAATCTTGTAGCTGTTGTTCGTTCGGTTGGCGTCTCTCAGCAATCGATAGGCCTTCTGTCCGACCGAGTCGAATTTGAGCATCACAGGGATGCCGTTCGTTTTAATGGTTGAAGGGGCATAGGCGCCAAAATAATTCCCGGCTTCATCGCCCGGAAGAACTCCACCGCCAAAACCCTCATACCCATCGCCATCGAACAGCGTGCTTCCGGCGATCACCGGCGTTGCTTTCCCGGTCCAAACACTTGCTGTTTGGCTAACGCCGACCGGGTCGTTCACGTGAACAATCATTCCGTCGGCTGTCGGGAAATCTTTTGTTGTTCCACCCCATTCCACGCCCAACCCTCTTCCGCCGGTAAAGACCGTCGTGCTTTTTGTAACGTTCGTGATTGAATAGGTCTTGCTCGTGGCTGTTCCGGTAAACGATAAACGATACGTATCGGAAGTGAGCCTGGAAGGATCGACCACATCAACTGAAACTGTTCCTTCGGAGCTGCCCGTTGCATGCGTTGCTGCCGGCAGACCGTCGCCGACTTTTGCGTTGTACGTTGTTCCTGGAACCGGGCCTTGAGGCCTCGCTGAAATGCGGGCCGGCGGCGATTCGAGAACGGCCGGGAGGAATCCAGGCACTGTCGCACGGAAATACGCTGATATTGCGAAATAGTAATCTTGACCATTGTTGAGCGCAGGCAGATCGTGAAGGAGATCGGTCTTTACATCGTATACACGCTCGACGCCTGAATTGCTCCCAGATTGAACAGGCTTTGTCAAAACTAATCCTGAAGAAGGGTCAAAATCTTGGTCTTGAAGTACGCCGTAGTTATTGATCACATCATACGTCGCGATCTTCTTGCCTCGGTTGAGCGGTGCGCTGGCATTGGGCATTGCGTACACATTGTACCCTTCAAATGCAAATCCGCCAGGACTCAGTGTCGCAACCTCAGTTGCCTTTATCTTGTTCGCATCCCAGCCCCAATCGATGATAATCTCCCTATCCAGTTCTGCTGCGCGGGCCGATGGGGCCGGAGCGCTTGGCACAACGAACAGAGCGTTGTACGTATTTTGCGCAAAGATATCGTTGAACTTGGCGACTGATACGCTTGAGAGTCGGTCGGAACCGAGCCCCACGACGCCAGCAACGACAACTTCATTTGTATCGCCGGGGTTTAGACTGAATGGGCCACACCCGAGAATAATCCGGCGGTCGCCGCCTGAGAAGGAGTACTGAAGCCCCTGTCCATCAAGAAAATTGGTGTTCGAAGGAGGTTTTGTCGGGTCGCCCGCAAACGGAAATTTATTTGCAGTCTGCCCCGGAGGAAATGGATAAAACTGATCAGGCGAACCAACCGAACCTACCGGAGCGAACCCTTTGAGCATCTGATACCAGCGGTAGGATCCCGTAGACCAGTTTCTTGGTCGTGGGTCGGAAATGGCACTGCCAGCCGAAAAGAATGCAAAGCTGGTCATTGGCAAGTTCTTTTTACCATACACCCGCTTGAGGTTCACGACGGCCGAATCGCCTGGCGCCGCCGCGACCGCCGGCCCTGCCAGGAAGTCAAATCCCGAAAGGGGCGGGGGCAATCCAAATCCACGATATTCTGCATCCACAGGATTTGAATTGTAGACGAACCCCATCCCGAGTGCGGTATCGCAACCTACAACGTCGTCGCCGGCGTTGCCAAGGTCGATATCAGCCCATTGTGCCACATACATGCTGTCAAGCCAGAAAGAACCTTTCTGGAGTGTTCCAGACGTATCGACACCTCCCTTGTTGATGAACTTAAATCGCTTGAAGAAAATATTGCCCAGTGCGTCAGTTCGTTTGTAACCCCACAATGTGACTTGAGTTTCAAGACCCAGCGGCTCCGAGCCGTATAAAGCCTTCGTGAGCGAACCGTTCAAGTCGTTGTAGACAGTCCAAACGACCTGGTCAGCAACGATGTTGGGGTCCGCGCCGGCTACACCGGGTTCGTCCTTATTTTGCGTGATAAGACTCTCAGCCGTGAACAGTGGCCCTGCATTGGCGTCGTAGTTAAACGCCGGAGGCGCCTGATAGCCGGGGGTGCCATTGCGCTCAACATACGGAGCTCCGTAAGCAACTGGCCATGTTGTCCAGTCGAGGGCGTATTGATCCAATACTTTTTGCTTTTGAGACGCGTTAACTTGTGAAACACTGATTTCATTAGATTCAGCAGCATCTCTGGTCAGATCATCATCCGGAATGACCTTATAATCGCGACGGATTCTGTAAATATAAACTGCCGCTCCGTTCGCGTTGTCTGCCACTGCCGCCGAGCCCGTGCCAATGATGCGCCCTTCTTGGTTGCCGCTCGGATACTCGTTACCGCCTACGCGATAAGGTTGACCGTAGGGCGCAGGAAGAGTTTTTGCGGCATCGCGGTAAGCTTTCGCGCCCCACATTAACCCGTCTTCGTAGTCTGCAGAACCCGTTCCACGAGGATAGAATAGCCCATCGCCTGATCCTGACGGTGGATAACTCCCGGTTCCGTCTGCCCTAAACCATTGGGCAAGGTTGTTAATGTTTAATACTTGGTAGCGTGGTCCTGCCGGAGCATTGTTCTTTAGCAGCGCTCTGGCTCTTTTTCCCTTCTCATCCAGTGGGTCCTCAGAGGCATATGCCCACGCAGAGCATACGCCGAGAAGAACCATCCCGAGAACGAGAAAGCGAATTTTCAGATTATTCATAATCCTTAACTCCTTCTGTGATAGGTGGTTTTTCAACTTTTTAGAATTAGGTTTGCTCTGCAGAGCGAATGCCCCGCAGAGCAAACAGTCATCCTTACATGTCAACCTTCAATCCAATACGAACCGAGCGTGGTGACCCGTATACGTCGACGCCATTCGCACGATAGTAGTAGTACCGGTTGACAATATTGATCGTGTTGTAGAACTCCGTGTAGCGCGGAATTTCCTTGTAACTCGCGGACAAGGGACTTCTAAGCCATCCATCGTCTGTCGGCGTGCCGGTGTTCTGGAATACATTGATCACTTGTTTCGTGTTCAACAGATTCAGCACGTTTGCATACAATTCTAGGTTGAACGACCCAAGATAGAAAAGCTTGCTGAAGTTCATGTCTAAGTTGAATACCCACGGGGTGGTTGAAGAGTTAATCGGCTCAATCGGAATTCGCGTCCGCGGATCAACTGTTGCACGAACACCAAATTCCCACGGGTTGGCCTGGCCAAGAACTCGAGGTTCTTCGATTTTCGTATACGCGTGGCCGCTATTGAATGAGAGAATGAAATTCACGCCCATGCCTTCCAAAACCGGACCGCCATCGCCTTTGCCAAACCTATAATCCACAAAGATGGTTCCGCGATGCGCTTGATTGAAGTCAAGTGGATTGATGAAGTTCGGGAATCGCGCTGTGCCTTCGTCACTCACCGCCGTTGCGGAAGAGTTCGGGTTCGAACCAGATCCTTTCGCATCCGAGGCCGTGTAGTTCACTCGGGCTGAAAGTCGATTCGTCCTTCGCAATTCCAGCGTTAACTCAACGCCCTTTGTCGTTCCGAAATCTTCGTTCTTGTATGCCACGAAGATAGGAACGCCCAACGAGTTGGTTTGACGACGGAGCGTCATCTGGTCGGCAAGATCCTTGTAGAAACCAGTAATCGTGAAGGCAAAATTATCGCTCAGCGATTGACGAATACCAACTTCGTATTGGGTCGTCCGCTCGGGCTTCACAAACATCCCGACGCGACCAGCTGACCCGGAGCGACTGATCGGGCTAATACCACCGGCGAGGGCATACGAATTACCGTAGAGGTTATTCAATGCTGGCATTTGAGCATACTTGCCGTACATCGCATAAAATACCGTCCGTTCACTTACCGGGAATGAGAAGCTAACGCGCGGAAGCACAAGGCTCAATGGATCTTGGGTCGAAAGTGCGGAATCCGCGTTATTAAAATAGTTCAGCGAATTGTTCCAATCCGGGCCTAAGAAGTTTCCAACGGAAAGGACTTTCGTATTAAAATACTCGTACCGAAGGCCTGCATTCACAACAAGGTCTGTAAATTCGAACTTGTTCTGAACGTATGCGGAAGCAAACACCGGTTTCCGCGCAGCATCGACGCCGTCGTTTAACTCGTTTCCGTCAACATCGTAACCGTAGCCACCGGCTCCGCGGAATTGCAACTCTTTTTCGCGCGTCTTTTTCAAGCTCGGGTTTACCGCAAACGAGCTATCGGAAAAGGTGATGATGTTGGCTTTCAAGTACGTGTTGATGGTAGAAATATCGCCTGAGGCAAACGCCCGCATGGTGTATGTTTCGAGGTTGCCACCCGCTTTCAATTCCCATTGTTGACTCATCTGCGATGTGATATCAAACTTTACGCCGAATGAATTTTGACTGTTCTTATTGTAGCCATTCAGTGGCGTCAAGGGATTATTGAAAACAAACGCATCGATAACGTTGTATCCAAAGGGCGCATCATAACGGGTTCGGAAACCAGTGCCGCCGGTAACTGGATCTACTCTCCCCGCGTTGAATGCTTCTGTGCTATCCACGTATTTTCGGAAATCATCTCCGAAGAGCGGGTCAACAGTCTTGGCGCTTCGCGATGAAAGCCAGGCAGAGACCTCGTAAAATGTGTTCTTGCCGAGGATGTGTGTCGCACGGAGATTCGCAAACACTGTATTGGTCTTTGTTTCCGGGTCAATCGTCATGAAATAATTATTTAACGCGAAAGGCCAATCGTGATTTCCGATTGTGGTATTTGATGCGTAGCTGCCTGAGAAACGGATCTTTATGGGATTAAGGTCGAAAAGCAATGTCCCTTGCGCGGTCAAGTTGTCCGCCCAGTTGTTGTAAAGATAATTTTTGCCGAATGCAACAGAGCCAGGAAGGCCATCCGCACCCGGGGGCAAGGGTATCCCTTTTGTTGCTCTGGCATCGGAGACATCAGTCACAAGATTATCGAACCGAAATTCTTCCAAGAACATATTGCGACGGTTGCGAACAAAATTCGATTGGCCCGCCAAGAAAAACTTTACCGACGGCACGATCGGACCCGACACAGTACCAACGACGTTGCGAAGTCCAACCGAAGTCGTTCCGCCTATCCAGGTTTTCCCTGGGCCGGCAAAATCGTCTGTCTGGTAATCGAAACTGAACTTGTAGTCATCCGTACCTGTGCGCATGGTAGTGGTAGCAACCGCTGAATTTGCACCTCCGAACTCAGCGGTAAATCCGCCCGTCTGAAGCTGAAGCTCTTCAATCGCTTCTTGAATAACGCTGACGTTCTCGCTGCTGAACAATGGATTTGTTGCGTTCGCCCCGTCGATCGAAAACTTAATTTCGCCGGTTCGGCCGCCACGAATATTCAGGTTCCCATTCTGCTGAACTACTCCTGCATTCAATGCAAGAATGTTTTGGACGCCGCGAATCGGAAGATTCTTGATATCGTCCTGGTTGGTCATCCTCACCGTGTTGGTAGTATTCCGTTGAATCAGGGGACGTTCGGCCGTAACAACGACTTCGTTTGCCTGAACAGCTGTCGTCGAGAGCGTAAAATCCTGAGTCGTGGTGATATTGGAACTCACGCGGACGTTCGAGATTGACACGGCCGAATAACCGATGTATGAAGTTTTAATTGTGTAAACGCCTGGGGGAACGCTGAGGATAACAAATTCCCCGTTCACGTCAGTTGATGCGCCAAGGTTTGTTCCTTCGACGAGCACGTTCGCGCCGATGAGGGGATCACCGGATTCCTTGTCGGATACTTTTCCGCGCAATTTTCCATCTTGCGAGAGAACAAGTACCGGGAGAAGGAACAACATTGTAAAGGCAATAG
>Ga0315281_10001302_pt1 | contig 36618 bp, 39 predicted proteins | sample YL17G07_0_MG_FD_204540 | JGI IMG/M metagenome (GOLD analysis project Ga0315281, IMG submission 204540) | Sediment microbial communities from Yellowstone Lake, YNP, Wyoming, USA - YL17G07_0 | ecosystem: Environmental > Aquatic > Freshwater > Lake > Sediment | place: USA: Wyoming | collected...
AGGACGGCGAAAAGCGCTTCGAGTGCGAGGGAGAAGCCGGGCAGGTAGCTGGAAGCGAGGCTGACCACGCCCGAGAGCCGTTCACCTTCGCGCCCGTCTTCGAACACTTCGACGGTGCGGGAGGCGGGATCGACGAGCCAGCAGACGGCGACACCGTTCTCGCGGAACTGGCGGCACTTCTCGCGCTGCGCGCTGAGGCTCTCGCCCGGGGAGCGCACCTCGACGGCGAGGGTGGGCACGTCGTCGTCGTGCTTGCCGGTCCCGGGCGCGTAATAGGCGGTGTCGGGCAGGCGGTACTTGCGGCCCGTCCGGTCGAGCAAGACGCGCCGCTCAGGACCTGCCTCGCCGCCGTGGGCGCGGGCGTACAGAACCAGGAGGAAGGTGAGTTCCGCTACGAGGAGGGCGTGGGCGCGGTTTGACACGGCCTTTTGTACCACGAGACCGTCGACGAATTCGAGGTACGGCTTCTCTTCGGGCAGAGCCAGGTACTCGGCCTCGGACATGCGCTGGCCGTCGTAGGGGGAGTGCGGCTCCGAAAGCGGGCGCGCTTGCCTCGTCGTCACTCCGCCAGTGTACCACCGGGCGCGGCCGCAAAGGCGTCCGCGAGCGCGTCCGCGAGCGACGCTGCCGTCCGGATCGGCGCCTTCGCGACCTCACGGCCGGCGACGACGACCACGGGGATTTCGAACAGGTAGCGCTTCAGCAGGACCTCGTCGGTTTCGATGTCAACCACCTGGAGCGTGAATCTCAGGGGGCTGGCGAGCCGTTCGAGCATCGCCTGCGCCTCGAGGCAGAGGCTGCAGCCGCGGCGCGTGTAGAGCGTGACGACGCGGCCCGCGGGCATCAGGTGGTGGCGGTGCGGCGCTTGCGCGGGGGAGGCGGCTCTTCGTCGTTTTCGGCCTGCTCTTCGCCCCAGACGCGGTCGGCGTACTCAGGGGTAACGGGGCCGGGCCAGCGCTGGAGCACGCCCGCGAGCAGGATTGCGATGCCGATGAGGAGGCCGCTCACGAGTTGCGGCACCGGGATGTCGGCGATGGTCTGCTCGTCCGTGCGGGTGTAGGAGAGGGCGAAGCGCATGGCCCCGTAGAGAGCCATGTAGACGCAGAACACCCAGCCGGGACGCTTGAGCACGCGCCGGAAGACGAAGACGAGCAGCGCCAGGATGATGAGGTCGCCGACGAGCTCGTAGCCGCCAGCCGTGGGGTGGACGGCTTTGCCGAGCTCGCCCAGGGTGTTGGGGTTCGTGTAGCGGAACGCCCACGGCAGGTCGGTCGCGTCGGCGTGGTGCTCGCCGTTGATGAGGTCGCCGATGCGGCCGACAGCCTGCCCGAGGATCATGCCGGCGGCGGCGGAGTCGAGGGTGATGGCGATGGGCCACTTGCGGAAGAGCGCGTAGACCAGCCCGCCCAGGACACCGCCCAGGAGGCCGCCGTAGAGCGTGATGCCGCCCTCGGTGATCCCGGTGATGACCCGCGGGATGTCGTCCGAGAAGTCGCCCCAGTGCTCGAAGACGAAGAAAAGGCGGGCGCCGACGATGGCGCAGGGCACCCCGACGAGCGCGATCTCCTGGGCGATCTCCGTGGGGATGCCGTCGCGCTTGCAGAGGTACACGGCCAGCCAGACACCGGCGATGATGCCGACGGCGGTGAAGAAGCCGTGCCAGGTGAGCGTGAACGGCCCCGCGTCGAACATCGTGGGGTTGATGTTGATGTCGATGACAGTGAAGGGCAGCGCACTCGGGAACATCGCTGGAAGCGTACAGGCAACCACGGACAGGGAGAAGCGATGAGCAACGCCGCGCCCGGGTAGTCGCGGCCCTCCGTGGCCGCGGGTAGGTGACGACGGTAGGCGGCCCGGCACCTGGCACCCCATCCGCGCCCACGGAGGGGCCCGACCCCGGCGGTTGGCACCCACCCGTTCGCCAGGGCCACGCGGAGCGCCGCCCCAGGGACCGGGAGTCGCGGCCCTCCGTGGCCGCAAGTGGCTGACAACGTCAGGGGGTTACGACTCGGCGCCCTCTCGGCCGGCCATCGCACGCGAGTCGTGGCATTGCGCCCCATCCGCGCCCACGGAGGGGCGCGACTCCTCGTGCGACGGGGGCGCCGTCGGGTACAGTCTTCGCATGAATCTGTCGTCTTACCCGCTCGAAGACATTGCGGCGCGCGTGGGCACGCCGTTCTACCTGTACGACGCGGCTATCCTCGACGCGCGGCTGCGCGAGGTGGCGGCGCTCACGGAGGGGCCGCAACTCCAGGCTCGCTATGCCATGAAGGCCAACCCGGCGCGCCGGGTGCTCGAGCGTGTGCGCGAAGCGGGCCTCTGGGTCGACGCGGTGAGCGGCAACGAAGTCGTCCGTGCGGCGCGCGCCGGCTTCCCGATGGGCCACACGCCCCCGGTGGTGATGCTGACCTGCGACGTGTTCCGCGACAACGCACTGGCCGTGGTGCGCGACGAAGGCGTGCTGGCGAACGCCGGCTCGCCGGGGCAGATCGGCGAACTCACGGCGGCGGGCTATCGCGGGCCGATCGCTCTGCGTGCGAACCCGGGCTTCGGCCACGGCCACGTGGCGGCCTGCGACACGGGCGGCCCCAGTTCGAAGCACGGGATCTGGCACGAAGACCTGGAGCCGGTCGTCGCGGCTGCGGCCCGGGCCGGGTTCCCGATTGTCGCCCTGCACGCGCATGTCGGCACGGGCCCGCAGTTGTACGAATTCGACCAGAACATGCGCCGCCTGTGCGAGGTCTTCGGGGCGTTGTTGCCGCTCTTCCCGCAGGCGGAGGCGGTGAACTTCGGCGGCGGAATCCCGCACGCGTACCGCCCGGGGGCCGAGCGCTTCGACGTGGCGGCGTACCGGGCCTTCTTGCTCCAGGCGGTGAAGCTGCTTTCCGAGATCGCGGGGCGGCCGCTGCGCGTCGAGATCGAGCCGGGCCGCTATCCGGTGGCGGCGATGGCGGCCCTGGTTTCACGCGTGAAGGACGTGAAGGCGACGCGCAGCAACGAAAAGGGCGAAGGGCACAGCTTCATCATGGTCGACGCCGGGTTCAACGACCTCGTGCGCCCGGCGATGTATGGGTCGTATCACGAGATCTCGATCGTCGGCGCGGGCGCAGCGAAGCCGCCGGAGCCGTTCGTCGTCGCGGGTCCGCTCTGCGAAAGCGGAGACGTGTTCACGCGAGACGATCACGAGCTGCTGGTGCCGCGGCTCCTGGGCCGGCCGGACGCGGGCGACCTGCTGGTGCTGCACGACGCCGGGGCCTACGGTGCCTCGATGAGCTCGAACTACGTGTCGCTGGGGCGCATCCCGCAGGTCTGGTGGGAGGACGGCAAGGCAACGGTCATCGCGCGCCGCGAGACGGTCGACGACGTGGTGCGGCTGGAGTGCGACGAGGCGTTGTAGCGCGGGCCAGGCGTCCGCAGAGCGAACGCCGATTTCAGGGGAAACAACCGGGCATTCCCCTATGGGGCCGGCTGGAATCCTTGCTAGAGTGGGGGCGTTGTGACTTGTGCCGATCCCGCAGACCCCCACGACCTCAGCCGCAGTGACGCCCTTGCGGCCGACGCGAAACGCAGAGACGCGGAGGAGGAACTGCGGGCCACGTTCGCGCTTTCTTCCATTGGCATCGGGCAGAGCGAGGCGGCCACGGGGCGATTCGTCAGTGTGAACCATGGCCTCTGCGCGATGACGGGCTACAGCGAAGCGGAGCTGCTGGAGCGGACCTTCGCGGACATCACGCACCCCGGCGACCGCACGTTGAACCTCGAAGGCTACGGGCGCTTGCAGCGGGGTGAGATTCCCGAGTACCGGGTCGAGAAGCGCTATGTCCGCAAAGACGGCCGGGTGATCTGGGTCGACGTGACGGCCAGCGTCGTGCGCGACCCGGACGGCAAGCCGCTGCGTACGCTGGCCGTCATCCAGGACATCAGCGAGCGCAAGCAGGCCGAGCATGCCTTACGGGAGAGCGAGCGCCGCCTGCGCCGCATCATCGACGGGATGTTCGCCTACGTGGCGCTCTACACGCCCGACGGGGTGATGCTGGAGGCGAACCAGCACACGCTGGACCAGTGGGGGCTGCGCCGGGAGGACATGGTGGGCCAACGTCCGTGGGAAGCCGCCCGTTGGGCGAGCAATCCGCGTGCCCAGGAAGCCCTGCGGCAGGCGTACGGCCGGGCCGCAAAGGGGGAGAAGATCCGCGGCGACATGAGCGCGCAACTGGCGCCCGGGCGCGTCGTCACCACCGATTCGACGCTGCAGCCGCTCGTCGACGAAAGCGGGCGCGTCGAGGGGATTCTCTCCTTCGCTGTCGACATCACGGAGCGCAAGCAGGCCGAGGAGCGGACCATCGCCGCCCTGCATGAAAAAGAGACGCTGCTCAAGGAAGTTCACCACCGCGTGAAGAACAACCTCGCGATCGTGGTCGAGCTGCTGCAGATGCAGGCGAACCAGACAGAGGACGCCGCCGCGCGGCACGCCTTGGGCGAGAGCGTGGACCGGATCTACGCGATGGCGCTCGTCCACGAGATGATCTACGAGTCGTCGCAACTCGCCGCCATCGACCTCGGGGAATACCTCGAACGGCTGTCACGCAAGCTGCTGGAGACCTACGAGGGCCCGGGTTCCAACGTCGACCTGCGGACGCGGATCGCGGAGGTCGCGATCACGTTGGACCAGGCGGTGCCCTGCAGCCTGATCCTGAACGAGCTGGTGACCAACGCCCTGAAGCACGCGTTCCCGCAGGGCCGCCCCGGCCGCATCGAGATCACCGTCGGCACCGGCGGCGACGGTCACGTCATGCTCGAGGTGCGCGACAACGGTGTGGGGATGCGAGCGGACGTGGACCTGCACACGTCGCGCAGCCTTGGTCTGCGGCTGGTGAGTTCCCTGGCGCGCCAACTCCACGCGACGGTCGAGATCGCTCGCGACGAGGGCACGGCTGTCCGGATACGGTTCCCCGCGCAGCCGGGTGCGACCCTCACCCCCGGGTAGGGATTCTGCTCTCCCGTCTGAGGCCGGGAGAGGGGAGACTCGTTGGACGCGCAATGAAGCGACTCCCTTCGCCCACGCAGTGGGAGAAGGGTTGGGGATGAGGGACGACTCAGCGGCGGCCGCCGGCGCGCGTACGAGAGCCGGGCTTCGACTTCTGGCCCCGTTTGCCGTCGGCGCGCGCGTGGGCCGGTGGCGCGGCGCGGGGCGCTGTGACGTAGCGCCGCGCGGGCGCGGCGGGCCGGGAGGCCGGGCGCGCGAGGGCGACGCGGTAGGTGAGGAGCGCCGCAACCGCCGTGGCAGACACCGCGTACAGCAGCCAGACCACGGGCAGCGACGTGTCGGAGCCGGAGAAGATGCTGTGTCCGAGTGAGAGCACGTACGCCGCGAACGAGGCGTAGTGCAGCCGCCGCCAGGCGCGCTGGCCGATGCGCTTGCGGGCCCAGAAGCTGCCTGTGACAGCCGCTGCCGCCCAGGCGGCGATGACGCCGAGTCCGACCCAGAACGGTTGATAGGGTGCGGCGAAGGGGACGAGCACCTCGAGCGGGCCGAAGTTGAAGAAACCGTCGAAGAGCAGCGCCCCGGCGTGCACGCCGACGAAGGTGAGCGAAAGCACGCTCAGGAACTGATGAATCGTGAAGACGAACGGGCGCGAAAGCGAGCCTTCCCCGGCGCGCGTCGTGATCGACAGCCCGAGCAGGATCGAGCCCGAGAGCAGCACGAAGGCCACGATGCCCGAGGCGCGGCTGAGCATCCACGGCACAGTCCCGAAATGGCCGCCGAGGCGAAGGACGAGGCCGCCCAGCATGCTCGCCAGGAACAGGGTCGCGAATGCGGCGAGTGGTCTACCGCCCATCAGGAGTGCCTCGACCGCCGTGCCTTCGACTTTGGGACCGGGGTCGCAGTGGCCCTCGGCCCCGCCACCGGCGTCCGGGAGCGGATGGTAGGGGTCAAAGCGGTCGGCGTTTCGTCGGCGGTGGTTTCGGGCGCGGCGCTGGCGGCGCCTGCGGAACCCTGGCCGTTGTAGAACCAGGCCGCGCCGAGCAGCGTCATCCCGGTGGCGGCAGCGCTAATCGCGATCTTGGCTCCAGTGTAGTTCTTCGCCATCAGTCGTCCTGCTCCTCGCGGTCGTGCCCTTCAGCGGTTTCGACGCGGAATGTGAGTTGCTCGGCGGTCGCGGCCGCAGGGGTGGAAATAGCCGCCTGGGCCGGGGCGTCCACGGGTGCCGGGTCGGAGCTTCCACCAGATCCGCGGAGTGCGGCCAGGGCCCCGGCAACCATGAGGCCTGCGAACACAGCGGCGGAGTAGAGAGCGAGCCGGCCGTCCATGGCACACCTCGTGACGGGGTTGGCCCCAGTCTCGCCCGAGGGTATTCGAGGAAGATGGGAGGAGAATGAGAAGCCTCTCATGAACGGCCTCCGCCGTTCCGGGAGCTTTACCGGCTCCGGGGGCGCGCGGCGGAAGTCATGCCGCTTCGCCTGGCGGCGCCAGCGGGGGCGGGCCGTGCCTTGCGGCTCGCTACGCCGATACGGTAGGTGAGGAGCCCGGCGACGGCGGCGAAGGAGATGACGTACATGCCCGCCACCAGCGGCAACGACGTGTCCGTCCCGGAGAAGACGCCGTGGCCGAGGGCCAGGACGTAGGCCCCGAAGGAGGCGTAGTGCAGGCGCCGCCAGTTCCGCTGGCCGATGCGCTTGCGGAACCAGAAGCTCGCGGTGACGGCCGCGGCCGACCAGGCAGCGATGACGCCCAGCCCGACCCAGAACGGGCGGTAGGGCGCAGCGAACGGTACGAGCAGCGCGAGCGGGCCGAAGCGCAGGAAGCCGTCGAAGAGCAGCGCGCCGCCGTGCACGGCCATGAACGCGAGCGAGAGGACGCTGACGAACTGGTGGATGGTGAAGACGAACGGGCGCGAGAGCGTGCCGTCGGCGGCCTTCGTGCTGATGAGCAGGCCCATGACCATCGAAAGCGAGAGGAGCCCGAACGCGACCAGGCCCGAGCCGCGGCTCAGCATCCAGGGCGCGGTGCCGTAGTCGCCCATGCGCAGGGCGAGGCCGCTGGCCAGGCTAGCCAGCAGCAGGGACGCGACCACGAGCACGCGCGTGCTCATCGCTACGACCCCCTCGTCTTCTTCGCCTTCGCAACCACGGCCGGGGCTTTGGCCGTTGTCGCCGTTGCCGTGGCGGTGGACGTGCTGTCGGCCGAAGCGGGCACCGTGCTCGCCGCGGCCGGGTGGGTGTAGAACCAGCCCGCCGCCAGCAGCGTCAGCCCGGCGGCGCCAGAGCCGATTGCGAGCCTGGACCCCGCGTATGTCTTCTTAGCCATGAGTGGTGTCCCTCGCTTGCTGTCCGCTGAGACCAGACTCGCTTCGAATCGTTCCGGCAAAATGAGAGTCAGATGAGAAGCCTCCAATGCAGGCCCAAACCGCGTGTGCTTGTATAGAAACGGTATGCATCTCCTGCTGGTGGAAGACGAACGCAGGCTGGCAACAGCCGTGCGGCGCGTGCTCGAAGAAGAAGGGCACGTGGTCGACTACGTCGCTGACGGGGCAGACGCCCTCTCGCAGGCGCGATCCGAGGAATACGACGCAATCGTGCTCGACGTGATGCTGCCCTCCCTGAACGGCTACGAAGTCACGCGCCGGCTGCGGAGCGGCGGGAACAAGACCCCGATCCTGATGCTCACGGCGCGAGACGGCGTGCAGGACCGCGTCGAAGGCCTCGACGCCGGGGCCGACGACTACCTGGTCAAGCCCTTCGCCCTGGCCGAGCTGCTGGCGCGCATCCGCGCCATCGGACGGCGCGCGCAGATGAGCCCGGCCGAGCCAAACACGCTGCGCGTGGGCGACCTGGAGCTCGATCTGCGCCGCCGCGAAGCCCGCCGTAACGGTATCCGCATCGACCTCACGACCAAGGAGTTCGCCCTGCTGGAGGCGCTCATGCGCCACCCCGGGCAGGTGCTCACGCGTTCGCAACTGCTGGACCTGGTCTGGAACTACGACATGCTCACCGAGTCGAATGTGGTGGACACCTACATCCACTATTTGCGCACGAAGGTGGACAAGAACTTCGAGCCGAAGCTCATCCGCACCGTCCGTGGTGCGGGCTACGCGATCCGGGAAGGCTGATGTTCGGACGAGCGCGGCTGAGATTGGCCCTCTGGTACGCGGGGGCGCTGGCGGTGATCCTCGTCGCCGTCGGCGGTACCGCGTATCTCATCCTGCGCCACGAGCTCGACGGCGAAGTCGACGACTCACTGTCCGTCGCTGCGAGGGACCTGCTCACGCGGCCGGCGCCGGTGCTCTTGGGCGAGGCTCCGGGCGGGAATGGAGAGCCACCGGGCGGCGACGGGGACGACCATTCCCCGGGCGGCCGCGAGCCGAGCCGGACGATCGCGACGGACGTGTTCTACCTGGTGCTGAAGTCCGACGGCACGGTGCTCTCGAACCCCCGCGGGATCGAGCTGGAGGGCTTCCCCCTGGCGAGCCTCGCCCGTGACGCGGCGGCCGGGTCCACGAACAGCGACTTCAACGGGCCCGACCACCACTACCGCGTCGTCGCCGCGCCGCTCGCCGCGTCCGGCGGGAGCGGCGCCGCTGCACTCGTCGTCGGCCGGTCGCTCGACGCGCGCGACTATCAATTGAAGGTGCTTGCCTACGTCCTGGCCGTGGGAGGTTTCGTCGGCGTGGTGTTCGCGGCCCTGGGTGGCTTCTGGATTGCGGGGCGGGCGCTCGTGCCCATCCGCCGCGCGCTGGAGACACAGCGCCAGTTCGTTTCCGACGCGTCGCACGAGCTGCGCACGCCCGTCGCGGTGGTCAAAGCGAACGCCGAGCTCGTCCTCCGCCACCCGCACCAGACGGTGGAGGCGAACGCCGACCAGGTGGTGGCGATCAACGAAGAGGCCGACCACATGGCGAAGCTTGTGGGCGACCTGCTCACGCTGGCACGCGCCGACGAGCAGCGGCTCACGCTCGAGCGGGCGCCGCTGAACCTCGACGAGTTGCTCGACGGGCTCGTGCGCGACATGACGGCGCTGGCGGAAGCGAAGGGCGTCGCGCTTAGCGCCGACCTTTCGGCGGGGAGAGTCGACGGCGACGCGCAGCGGTTGCGGCAACTCGGCGCCATCCTCCTCGACAACGCCGTGAAGTTCACTCCCGCTGGCGGCACGGTGCGCGTGCGCTCATGGCGTGACGGGAGCCGCTCGGTCTTCTCGGTCACGGATACGGGCCCTGGCGTCGCCCTGGAGGACCAGCCGCACATCTTCGACCGCTTCTACCGCTCGGACCGGGCCCGGTCCTCGGAAGGGGGTACCGGCCTCGGCCTCGCCATTGCGCGCTGGATCGCCGAAGCCCACGGCGGGCGCGTCACGGTGGAGTCGACGCCCGGGCGGGGCGCGACGCTCGTCGTGCGGCTGCCGGCGCGGCACCGGGCGTAGGTGGGAGCGGGCCCCTGTCTCACCATCGGCCCTACCCGGCGAGGGCGGCGCGCGGCCCTGCCCACGGGATGATGAGGGGACAGTACGCCGCCGGTTCGGCGACGGCCCGGGCCCTGCCCGCAAGGTGCATAATCTGTGGCCATGAAACCGCACTCTCCCCGGCTCCGCTGCACATGACCGGCCGAAAGCATGGCGGCGGCGGGCCACTGCTCATCACCTCCGAGGCGTTCGAGGCGCTCGAGCCCGAGTGGCGCGCCCTCCACGCGCGGGCCGGCGGCCACCCCTTCGCTCACCCGGCGTGGTTCGCGACGTGGCCGCGACACTTTGGGACCGGGTGCGCGATCGTCTTCCTCTCCTTCCGGACCGACGCAGACGACAGCGAGCTCGTTGGTGTGGTGGCCCTGGACGCCCGCGCAGAGGAGGCCCAGTCGCTCGGCGACGCCGACGTGCAGGATTACGCCACCCCGCTCGTCGTGCCCGGGTACGAGGCCGCCGTCGCCGCGGGTCTCTGCGAGTGGCTCGACGAGGACCTGACACCCCGCGCCATTCTCTGGGGTCTGCCCGGCGGGTCGGCGTTCACGGCCGCCTGTCCGGGAGCCGCCAACAGCATGGGCTGGACATGTGAAGAGGAGCCCGAGGACGTCTGCCCCGCGCTTGCTCTGCCGGCGACGTTCGAGGAGTACGTCGCGGCACTGCCGAAGCACGAGCGTCACGAGCTGCGGCGCAAGCTGCGCAACCTCGAAGCGGCGGGCGCCGTCGTGTTCGAATCGTTCACGACGCCGGAAGCGGCTCTCGGCCAGTTCGACACCTTCGCGACGCTCATGCGCGCCAGCCGCCCGGACAAAGAAGCGTTCCTGACGCCGGCGCGCGAAGCCTTCTTCCGGGCGCTCGTCGCCGCGTTCACGGCCGAGGGGCTCCTCGCGCTCGAGCGGCTCACGCTCGACGGCGTGCCCGTGGCCGCGCTCCTTACCTTTCGCACGGCCGGTACCGCATGGCTCTACAACAGCGGCTACGACCCGGCCTACGCGCAGCTCGCCGTGGGAATGCTCTCGAAAGCGCTCTCCATCCGCGAGGCGATCGCCCGCGGCGACCACACCTTCGACTTCCTCCGCGGCGACGAGGAGTACAAGCGCAGGCTCGGCGGCCAGCCGCGCCCCGTCGTCACCCTTCGCCTCGCTCGCCGCTGAGGACGCCCGCAAGCCGAGCGCTCCCTCTCGTCACGCAGTTCCCATTTACAGCCGTCTCTCCCCGGCATAGGCTTCGCCTCCTCCGCGGGAGGAGGTCACGATGGCTACCTACCTGTTGCTCAGCACCCTCACGGACGAGGGCCGCAAGACCCTCAAGGAACGCCCCGAGCGGCTCCAGGAGGTCAACAAGGAGCTCGAGGCCATGGGCGGCCACGTCGTCTCCCAGTACGCCGTCCTCGGGATGTACGACTTCGTCAGCGTCGTCGAAGCCCCTTCGAACGAAGTCATCGCCCGCATCTCCGTCGAGCTCGGCGCGCGCGGGACGGTCCAGATCACGACGCTCCCCGCGATGAGCGTCAGCTCCTTCACCGAGCTGCTCCGCAACAAGGGCACCGCGTAGCCAGGCGATGGGCACCTACATCGTCCTGAGCAAGGTCAACGCCGCGGGGCTGCGCTCCATCCGCGCCAACCCCGGCCGCTTCGAGGAGATCGAGCGCGAGATCGCGGCGATGGACGGCAAGATCGTCGAGCACTGGGCCACGCTCGGGAAGTTCGACTTCGCCGCCGTCGTCTCCGCGCCCGACAACGTGATGGCCCAGCGCATGGCTGTCGAGCAGATGGCCAGCGGCCGCTCGCAGTTGACCGTCCTGCCCGCCATCGACATGCCGCTCTTCATCCGCCTCCTGGGGCAGACGACGGAGACCACCGGCCCCTACCGCTGGCAGATCAGCTGGTGGGCCCAGGCCGCGCGGCGCATCCTCCGCTATCGCACCTTCACGAAGGCAGTGCACGAAGCCTGCCAGCCGCTCACGATCGAGGGCCGGGAGCACCTGGAGACGCTAAAGGGCCCGGCGATCTTCATCGCCAACCACAGCAGCCACCTCGACAGCCTCGTGCTGCACACCGCCCTGCCCGAGCGGTTCCGCAGGCGCCTCACCTTCGGCAGCGCCGCCGACCGCTGGTTCCTCAAGGGCCTGAAAGGCTACCGCAAGCAGGGCTGGTACAACTCCCTCTCCATCAACACGTTCCCGATCAAGCGAGGCGGCGGGCGCTCGTCGCTCGACTACGCCGAATGGCTGCTCGACAAGAAGTGGTCCGTGATGATCTTCCCCGAGGGCACGCGCTCCTCGACCGGCCGCATGGGCAAGTTTCGCCACGGCGTCGCCATCCTCGCGCTCGCGAAGGGCGTGCCCGTCGTCCCCGTGTATATGGAGGGCCTGGGCAACATCCGGCCCAAGGGCAGCCGGGAGATCACGCCCGGGCCGGTCACCGTCGCCATCGGCGAGCCCATCGTCTTTCCCGCCGGCACGGAGGTGCCCGACGCGACGCACACGATGTACCGGCGCATGGACGCGCTGCGCCAGCGGGTGCACCGGCCTCGCCGGGACGTTGCTCCGCTGCCCTCCGCTGAAGAGCAGCCCGCCGGGGCGGCCGGGCAGTAAGGCGGCGCGAATGCGGCGGCCCTCCCACCCCCGTACACTTGGGGCCGCGCGGGCGCACCGCGACGCACCCCGGGGGCGAGGCCATGAAAGTCACTGTTGTACGCACCACCTGCCTGCGGAGCGGGCAGTGCACGTATATGCACCCGAAGGTCTTCAAGGAAGGCCCGGACGGCTTCCCGGTCGTGCTCCACGACCCCGTCCCGCCCGAGCTCGAAGCCGACGCCGAAGACGCCTCCGAGATCTGCCCCAGCGGCGCCATCAAGCTCGAGAAGTAACCCTCACCCCCCGTCCGAGCGGCGCTCCCACTCCGTGGGCGAGGGGGAGACGCGGTGGACGCGCGAACGCACGGCTCCCTTCCGCTCTGAAAATAGCGAATGTGATCGAGGAGAGGCTACCTCGATGAGGGTGAGCCAACTGCGAGAGGCCCGAGTGGGTGCCTCACGCACAGTACCCCGACCGTGAGGGAGGGGGCGATCGCCCGCGGCGAAGGGGCCCGGCGCGGTCTGCGAATCACGAGCCCATGACCGGCGGCCCCCTCCCTCACGGTCGGGGTACTGTTCATCTGCTCGCGGCTGTGACGCGGTCGCCGCGGCCTTCGAGCTTTTCATCCGCAGCCCTGGCCGTAGCCATCCCGTCTCCCACCGCGGTGGGACAAGGGTTGGGGATGAGGGAAGGCGTGTACACTGAGTGGCAGCATGCGAAACTTCCGCGTCGGGTCCCTCGTGGGCATCCCCATCCTCATCCACCCCAGCTGGTTCCTGCTGCTGGGCTGGGTCACCTGGCTGCTCGCCAACGACATCTACCCCGACTCCCTGCGCGACGCCGCCCGCTCGACCTATTTCTCCATGGCGGCTATCAGCGCGCTGCTCTTCTTTGCCTCGATGCTGCTCCACGAGCTGGCCCATAGCGTCGTCGCGAAGGCGTATCACATTCCCGTTCGCAGCATCACACTCTTCGTCTTTGGCGGCGTGTCGCAGATCACCCGCGAGGCCCGCAAGCCGACCGTCGAGCTCCTCATGGCGGCCGCGGGGCCGCTCACGAGCCTCCTGCTCGGCTTCATGTTCCTCGGCATGTGGTGGGTGCTCGGCGCGCGCGACAACCGCCCCGTCGACCACGTCCTCTTCTGGCTGGCGATCACGAACGGTGCGCTTGCCGTCTTCAACCTCATCCCGCTCTTTCCCATGGACGGCGGGCGCGTCTTCCGCTCTCTCATCTGGCTCATCAGCGGGAACTTCCACCGCGCCACGCAGATAGCCGCCTGGACGGGCCGCGTGGCCGCGTGGGCGATGATGGCCGCCGGCGGGCTCACCTTCCTCGGCTTCGACCTCGTCATCGCGGACGGGCTCATGGGCGGGCTCTGGCTCGTCCTCATCGGCTTCTTCCTCGAAAACGCCGCCCGTCAGAGCCTCGTGCAGGACCGCGTCCTCACCGCCCTCGGCGGGTACAACGCGCGCGACCTCATGGTCGCCGACCCGCCCGTGGTCGACGCCGGCATGACCGTCGCCTCGCTCGCCCGCGGCGTCCTCGAAATCAACCCGCGCGTGACCTACTTCGTGGAGGACGCCGGGCGGCTTGCGGGCATCGTCAGCGCCTACCAGATGCGCGCCATCCCGGAGGCGCGCTGGGACACCACGACCGCCGCTGAGGCAATGATCCCCAGCGCGCGCCTGCAGGCGGTCGCCCCCGAGCGCCCCGTGGCCGACGTGCTGCTCGACATGGAGACGGGCGACCTCACGCACCTGCCCGTCGTCACCGACGGCCGTGTCGTGGGCGTCATCGGCCGCGACCGTATCCTCGGTGTGCTCAGGCAGGCCGGGCTCCTCCGCTCTGCGCCCGCCTGAGGGTGCGCGCTGATCCCCCGGCAGGGCTCCGGCGGATCAGTACCCCGACCGTGAGGACATCCTTCGTCGGCCGTCAAGCGTCGAGTTGAGCGGTCCTCCTTGATGGGTCGTACAGCGAACGGTCCCGGAGGAGGGCGACGAGGCAACGCCGAACAGCTACCCCTTGCCCTGCAACAGGTCCACGAAGCGCTGGCGGCGCTCTTCCGGGGTCAGGGCACTGCGGTCGCCGCCGAACATGCCGCTGGCCGCGAGCGTGATGCCGCCGTCGACGACGATCGCCTGGCCGGTGACGAAGCTGGAAGAATCGCTCGCGAGCCAGAGTGCGGCTTCGGCGATGTCGGAAGGCAGTCCCGAGCGGCGGATGGGCTGGCTCTGGGCGAGGACAGTCTTCATCGGCTCGATCGTGGCGTCGGCCTCCTCAGCGGTAAGGCCCATGCCCTTGCCGAAGATGGGCGTGGCGATGCCGCCCGGGCAAATGGCGTTGACGCGCACGCCGAAGGGGCCGAGCTCCACCGCGACCGTCTTGGACATGTGGATGACGGCGGCCTTGGCCGTGCTGTAAACGTGCGGCCCGAAGATGGCGCCGACGCCGGCGACGCTCGCGGTGCTCACGATGCTGCCGCTGCCCTGTGCCTTCATCACGCGCGCGGCGTGCTTCACGCCGCAGTAGACGCCGCGCAGGAGCACGGCCATGGTGCGGTCGTATTCGGCCATGTCGAGTTCGTCGATGGGGCCGCTGACGCCCCCGAAGCCCGCGTTGTTGTACATGCAGTCGAGCCGTCCAAAGCGGCGCACGGCGAGGTCGACGGCGTTGGCGACGTCGGACTCCTGGGCGACGTCGGTGTGGCAGTAGGTCGTGGCCGTGCCCAGCTCTTCGGCGAGCTTTTCGCCGCGGGCGTCCTGTACGTCGGCGACGACGACTTTCGCTCCCTCGCCCGCGAAGAGGCGGACGGTGCCTTCGCCAATACCGCTGGCGCCCCCGGTGATGATCGCGACCTTGCCTTCGAGCCTGCCCATGCTGCGCTCCCTGTGCTGTAGTTGGGGCAGTGTAGGCGCTACCACGCCGAGGCGCCCGCGCCGAACCTCACCCGCCGAGGGCTGCGCGCACACGGCCGGGCACACGATCAGTACCCCGACCGTGAGGGAGGGTGCGATGCCCGGCTGCGCGTGAGCCCGACGGCGCCGTTGGCCCGACCTCGTGTACTAGTCCTGCGGTAGCCCTGCCCTGTGGACGCTGGGGCATGCGACCACCGGCGCCAAAGGCCGCCTCCCTGCGGGTGCTCATCGGCCGCGGAGAACACCCCTCGGTGTTACTCCGCCCGCTTTGCGATGATCTTCGCGGCAGCCACCAGACTGCCTTGCTCCGGTCGCCGGTCGTACCGGGCCAGACTCAGCGTCACGGTCCGCTCTTCCCCGCCTGTCCTAAGAACGAACGCGACCTCTGCGACGTGTTCATTGATGTAATAGAACACCGCCTCGGAGCCGAGGGAAGAGATCTCCTTCGGCTGGGGTCCCGTTTGCTGGATTCCACCGTGATCGACGGAAAGTGTCAACATCGGCCGGACGACCCCCGCAGCAGGCTCCTGCCCCTCGTAGTAGCACGTGTCATCAAAGGCGGATGGCTCATCAAGCTGGAGCTTCGCTCCCAGGAGGGCCACTGCCTCGGTGGGCTGGATCAGTGTGCACGGGAACCTGACTGCAGATGCGCTCAGATCCCAGTCACTTACGGACTCCTCGCCCCCGCATGCAGCGCTAGTCGCTACCAGGCCGAGTCCGAGCCCGGCCCAAATGAGAAGTCTGTGCATCGAGTTCCCTCCTCCCCACGTCGCTGCCCCGCAAAGCACAGCGCCAGCTCGTCTGTGCAACGTTTATCGGCTGCGACGAGGTGGATCGAGACGTACTGGCTGGGGGATATTCTGAGTACCTGTAGTTGCCGCCGCCGGCCATTAGTTGGGCCGGCCTCCGGTGCCATCGACCAGGGCAGCATGGGAACCGCACGAAGCTCACGGTTGTGGCTAAGTCAGGCTCTGGATCAGAGGGTCGGTCGTGAATGACTCGCCCCGGCGTTCGATCTCTACTCGGCTCGGATTCGCCACTGCAGGACCGCGAACTGCTGAGCATCGCACCCTCGCCCACGCTCGGGGTACTGATCCGGGGCCAGCCCTGCCAGCGTCAGTACAGCCGGATGATGAAGCCGCCGCGCTTGCGGAGCTCGGTCTCGCCGTCGACGGCGGCGAGGGCGTCCACCATCTCGCCGATGCTGAGGTAGGCCTCGGCGGCTTCGAGGGCGGCGGGCAGAATGTTCTCGCGCGCGCGGTAGGCGTCGACCAGGCGGTGGCGCGCCGCCTCGGCGGTCGTGGCGTCACGTTCGCGCTTCACGCGCGCGAGGCGCTCGATCTGCGCCGGGCGCCAGGCGGGGTCGTAGTCGGGCTCGGCGCGGCGTGAGTCGCCGAACGCCAGCTCGGACTCGTCTTCTTCGACGAAGCAGTTGAGGCCGACGACCGGCAGTTCGCCGCTGTCGACTGCGAGCTGGCGGGCGTACGCGGCCTCGCGGCACTGGTGGCTGACGTACTCCCAGGCTGCCGCGGCGGGCATGGCCTGCATCGTCGCGAGGATCTCGTGGGCCTTGGCCTCGACCTCGTTCGTGAGCGCCTCCATGGCATAGGAGCCGCCGAAGGGGTCCGTAACGTCCGTGAGGCCGGATTCGAGCTGGATGATCTGCTGGGTGCGCACGGAGAGTGTCTGGGCGAACTCGGAGGGGATGGTGTAGGCCTCGTCGAAGGCGTTCACGGAGAGCGACTGCGCCCCACCAAGCACGGCGGCCAGCGCGTGGATGGTGGCACGCACGACGTTGTTGAGCGGCTGCTGTGCCGTCAGGCTCACGCCGGAGGTCTGCACGTGGAAGCGGAGCTGGCAGGCGCGGTCGTCCGCGGCGCCGAGCTGCTCGCGCATGAGGCGGGCCCACATGCGGCGCATGGCGCGGAACTTTGCCACCTCTTCGAGCAGGCCGTTTTCGGCGTTGAGGAAGAAGGTGAGACGGCGCCCAACGACGTCCACGTCGGCGCCGCGTTCGCGTGCGGTGGCGGCCGCGTACCAGCCCTCGTAGAGGCCGAACGCGATCTCCTGGGCGGCGCTGATGCCGGCCTCGCGCGTGTTGCGGACGCTCACCGAGGTGTGGTTCCAGCGGGGCAGGTTCTTGGCGCAGAACTCAATGATGTCGACGTAGTGGTTGCCGGCGTACGCAGGCGCTTCGCCCCAGGGCAGCACGTAGTTCTGGACGGTGCCGCTCAACTGGTCGAGGGGGATGCCGCGCTTCTTGGCGGCGGCGAGGATCATGCAGAAGGCGGGGATCGAGTTCCCGGTCTGGTTGATGCTCACGCGTTCGATGGGGATGCCGGTGAAGACCTCCTCCATGTCGGCGAGGGTGTCGACCCAGACGCCGCCGCGGCCGACGAGGCCTTCGGCGCGCGGGTCGGACGACTCGAAGGGCGCGTAGCCGAGGCCGGTGAGACTGATCCCCGTCTGGCCTTCGCGGAGGAGGTGGCGGAGGCGGGCGTTGGTCTCGCGGGCGGTGCCCAGGCCCATCACCTGGCGCACGGTCCACTTGCGGCCGCGATAGCCCCCCTCACGGCTGCCGCGCGTGAAGGGGTACTCGCCCGGGAGGCCGAGGTCGCGCGCGGGGTCGAGCCCGGCGACGTCGGCCTCGGTGTAGACGGGCTCGAGTTCTATCCCCGAGGTTGTGCGTGGCCGCGGTGCGCCGGTCATTGCTTCTTCCGTGCGGCGCGAACGCGGATGGCGCCGCGGTAGTCCCCGGCGAGCAGCTTCACGACGTCCAGCCGCAGCCCGGGGAAGACACCGCTTTCGACGACGCCGCGCGCGTCCGACGCGAGGGGGACGTAGCGTCCGCCGCGGAGAGTCCACCAGTCGAAGCGGCCCTCGTGCGTCTGCCAGACGACGTATTCCTGGACGCCGGCGCGTTCGTAGACCTGCTTCTTGACGTTGAGGTCGTAGCTCGCCGAGCTGCCGGCGATCTCGGCCGCAAGCTCGGGGGCGCCTTCGAGGGCCTTCTCCGGCGTGAGCCCGGCGTTCCCGCCGTCGCGCCAGAGGCAGGCGTCGGGCTGCCCCTCGGACTCGCTTCCCGGGAGGTAAACCGAAATCTGGGCCTCGACAGAAACGCCGGAGACGGACAGCGCGTAGTTCGCCAGCCAGGCGGCGAGGATGGCGTGCGGGTTCGAATGTGGACGATGGACAGGTGAGGACACGTACACGACTCCGTCGACGAGCTCGGCCTTCTTGATTTCCGGGTGCAGGCAGTAGCGCGCGTGGAACTCGGCGCGCGTGAGCCGGTCTCCGCTTTCGAGCGGTGGGACGAGTATCGGCGGCGATGCAGGTTCGGCAGCCATGCCGCAATTGTAGCGCGCGATTAGGAGTCGCGGCCCTCCGTGGCCGCGGGTGGCAGACAAAGCGGGGCGCTGTCAACGAGCGCACCCCCGGCCCGGCGGCACTCCACTCCTGGCATGGCGCCCTATCCGCGCCCACAGAGGGGCGCGACTCCTGCGGGGCGCCGGGGTACCCCCGGGCGCCTAGTACGAAGCGCCTCCGGCGCTCCCGGTGCTGGCGCCGGAGGCCGTGGCCGCGGGCGTGGGGGCTGTCACAGCAGCCGCGGCAGGCTTTGCGTCGCCCGCGAGGAGCTCGCCCGCCATCCCCTGGCCGGCGTGGTACTTGCAGAAGAAGGCCAGGACGCCGCTCGCGGGGAAGGTGACGACAACGTCGGTCTTGCCCCCGGCAGCGACATCGACGTCGATCTTCTGGTCCGGGAGCGAGAAGTTGTGCTTCGCGCTGGAAGCGTTCGTGACCGTGAGCGTGACTTTCTGGCCGGGGCTGCCCTGCAAGAACGTCGGGTTGAAGTAGTACGAGTCCGCGGCGACGCCCAGCTTGTCCAGGCCCTTGAGGTCCTTCGTGCCGTGGTCGTTGACGAGGAGGTCGCCGAGCTTGAGCTGCTGGGCGCCGGCAGGGCTGGTTGGGGCGGCGCCTGCGCTGTCGTCGTCGCCGCAGGCAGCGAGAAGGGGGAGGGCCGCGAAGAGAGCCGCGGCTGCGATGGGGAGAAGCATTCGCGTGCGCATGAAGCATCCTGTCCGCCCGGTTGGGCCGGGCCGTTACTGGTACCTACGCAGTGGGCGTACCCGTTGGATGGGGCCGGGCGGCATTCTGCGGCCTATACTTCCGCGCATCCCCGCACCAAAGAGGGCAGCCATGCCTCCCACCTCTGCCGGGCCGCTCAGCGGCGTGCGTGTCGTCGACCTCACGATGTGGATCCAGGGCCCTATCGCGGCCACCCTCCTCGCGGACATGGGCGCCGACGTGATCAAGGTCGAGAAGGCCGGGATGGGCGACCACGGCCGCTTCCTCACGACCCTCTACGGCGTCGACGTGCGCCGGGGCGACGCTCCGAACCTCCTCTGGACGATGTGCAACCGGAACAAGCGGGGGCTGGCGCTCGACCTTCGCCACGACAAGGCGAAGCCCGTCTTCGAAGCGCTGGTGCGGGGCGCCGACGTGCTCGTCACGAACCTGCTGCCGGGGCCGCTGGCCGACTTCGGGGCCGACGAAGCGAGCGTCCGCGCCATCAACCCGCGCATCGTGTATGCGCGTGCAGCGGGCTTCGGGGAGCTTGGCCCGCGTGCGGAGGACCCCTGCCAGGACACCGTGGGGATGGCCTACGCGGGCTTCCTCTGGACCTGTTCGAACGACGGCGAGCGGCCCTACTACCCGCCCGGAGCGATGAGCGACCAGCTCTCGGGGACGATGATGGCCTTCGGCGTGCTCGGAGCGCTGCTCGAACGGGCGCGCACGGGCGAAGGCCAGTACGTGGCGACGTCGCAACTGCAGGCGTTGATGTGGATGCAGTCGCTCAACATCGGCGCAGCCGCGAACCTCGGGCAGCCGTTCGAGGTGTCCGACCGGGTCGCGCCGCCGAACCCCATGTTCAACACGTACCGCTGCGGCGACGGGCGCTGGATCGCGCTGGGCATGGCGGTGCCGCTGATGTGGGGCCGCATGTGCGAGGCGATCGGGCTCGAAGCGCTCGCCACGGACCCGCGTTTCGCCGAGATGGGGGAGCGCCGCCGCAACGCTGGCGAGGCCGTGCGCATCCTCGACGCACACTTCCTCACGGCCTCGTCGGAGCACTGGCTGGACCGGCTGCGCGCAGGCGGCATCTGGGTCGCACCCATTAATAAGGTGGAGGACCTGCTGGACGACGAGCAGGTGCGCGCGAACGGCTACCTGCTGGAGGCCGACGACGGGAGCCGCGCGCCGCGCATGCCGTTCACCATCCGGGGGCACGAGCCCGGGCGCGCCTCTGCCCCGGCGCACGGGCAGCACACCGACGCCGTGCTCGCCGAGCTCGGCTTCAGCGAGGAGGAGCGGCTCGCGCTGCGGGTCGAGGGCGTGACCTGGTAGGGCCTGCGCTACACTGTGGGCACGATGGCTGCAGCACCGCAACTGGCCGGCATCGCGCTTTGCCCCGCGCTCGAGTCGGGGGACCACATGGACGCCGCGGAGTTCCACCGGCGCTACGAGCAGCGCCATGACCTGAAGAAGGCCGAGCTGATCGACGGAGTTGTGTACGTGCCCTCGCCCGCGCGTTCGGCCCAGTCGAACGCGCGGTTCAGGCTGATTGGCGAACTCGGCATGTACGCCAGGTCCGCAGCCGGCGTGATCGGGGCTACGCGCGCGACGCTGCGTGCCGGCCCGCGCAACGAGCCCCAGCCCGACGTGATGTTGTGCTGGGACGCCGAGCACGGGGGGCGCTCGCGCGTCGACGCCGACAGCTACCTGACGGGCGCACCTGAGCTGGTGGCCGAGGTCGCCGCGAGTTCCCTGGCCTACGACCTGTACGAGAAGAAGGAACTGTACCGCCGCCTGGGCGTGCAGGAGCACCTCGTGTGGCAGGTGGAAGACCGCCGGATCGACTGGTGGGAGCTGCGCGACGGCGAGTACGTCCGGCTGGCCGCGGACGCCGACGGGCGCGTCCACAGCAGCGTGTTCCCGGGGCTGGCGCTGGATGTCCCCTCGCTGGTTGGCAGCCAGCCGGCGCCGGCGAAGAAGCAGCGCCAGCGGCGCGCGAAGGCCTGACGGGCGCATCCGTGCCCCAGCTTCGCCCCAAGCCCAACGCCACGCCCGACGACCTGGCCTTCGGCGTCAACGCCTGCGCGATGGCGCTCGAAACGGGGTACGCGAAGTCGCTGCTTTACGTGCGCGACTCCCGTAACCCGCGCGTCCTGCAACTCGCAGAGCGGGCGCAGACGGAAGGGTTGCAGGCGCAGGCGGTCGATCTCTCGAGGCTCGACGAGCTGACCGCCGGCGGCGTGCACCAGGGTGTCCTCGTGCGCCTGCGCGAGCACCGGCCGGTGGACCTGGCGGCCGTGGCGGCGGCGCCCGGCCCCGCGCTCGTGCTCCTGCTGGACGGGATTACGGACCCGCAGAACGTCGGCGCCATCGTGCGCACGTCAGTGGCGGTGGGCGTCGCGGCGGTCGTGCTTCCGTTGAGACGAGGCGCGCTGCTGACGCCCGGGGTACACCGCGCCAGCGCGGGCATGAGCTTCCTCGCGCCCGTGGCGTCGCCGCGGAACCTCGCCCAGGCGGTGGCTGCGCTGAAGCAGGCGAACTTCTGGATTGTCGCGGCAGCGACGGGCGAAGGGTCGCAGTCCGCGACCGCCTTTGACTGGCCGCCGCGCACGGCGCTCATCCTTGGCAGCGAGAGTGAAGGCGTGGGCGCGCTCCTTCGCCGCGAGAGCGACTTCGCCGTGGCTCTGCCCATGGACCCGCGCGTCGAGTCGCTGAACGTGGGCGTGGCGTGCGGGGCGCTGGCGTACCTCTGGCGCCGCCAGTGGCCGGGGAGCTGAGCGCGTAGAATCCCTGCATGGCTGCGCCGCTCATCGGGCTCACGACCTCTATCGCCCCGGCCGACGCCGTGAAGGGCACGCCCGAGCGCGCGACACTCAACGCCGCCTACGTGCGCGCAGTGCAGGAGGCGGGTGGCGTCCCCGTGCTGCTGCCGTCGCAACTGGACGAGGCCGCGCTCGAAGCCTTGCTCGGACGGCTCGGCGGGCTCGTCCTCACAGGCGGCGGCGACGTAGACCCGGCGCGCTACGGCGAGGCGCCCGCCGGGACGAACATGGCCAGCGTCAGCGTCGAGCGGGACTCGCTCGAATGGCGCGCAGCCAGCTTCGCGCTCGAACGGGGCCTGCCGATGCTCTGCATCTGCCGCGGGATGCAGGTGCTCAACCTCGTGCTTGGCGGCTCGCTCGTGCAGGACGTCGCTTCGCAGTGCGAGGGGGCGCTGTCTCACCGGCAGTTGGAGCCGCGTGTCAAGGCGACGCACGACGTTCGTGTTGCGTCGGGGAGCCTGCTGGCAGCCGTCACGGGCCGGGAGCGGTTCGCGGTGAACTCGCTGCACCACCAGGCGGTCGCGAAAATTGGACGCGGGCTGGAGCCGGCCGCGTGGTCAGACGACGGCCTGCTCGAGGGGCTGGAGTTGCCCGGACATCCATGGGCGCTGGCCGTGCAGTGGCACCCGGAAGAGCTGACGCCGGAGTCGGCCGAGGCGCGGGCGCTGTTCGCCGGGGTCGTAGGCGCGAGCGCGAGGTAGCGCGGAGCGAACGCAGTGCGGCGGTGGCCTTCACCGGTTTCGCAGCCGCGCCAGCAGTTCGAACGAGACGGCGGCTGCGACCACGCCGGCGAGCATTGCCGATGGGAGGGCGGCCAAGTCTGGGCGATTGACCGCTGTTGGCACGGCGAACACCTGGCAGGATGGGACGCAGCTAGGTCACCGCCTTAGCGGTCGAGCGCCTGGAGGCTGCTCGGTGGCACGGGCACTCTTCGCTGCCAAATGCCCCGGGTCATTTGTTCTGTATCTTTAACACGACTGGAGTTGTATCGAGGAAGAGGAAGTCCTTGACGACGACTCCATCTGGTACCGTGAACACGAACTCGAGGTTACTTGAACCACCCCACAGCCATTATCCTACCACATAATTGCCGTCATTTTGAGAGCACGACAGATAGGCACCAAAAAGATTGATTGCGCTACAGGGATACTCGTTCCCACCCGCATCGCGGACAGCCACGTGTAACTTGAAGTCAGCGGGAGGCAGCTTGGACCCCGAGGTGTTATCCACCGTCAATGTAACTGACAGGAGATACGAATTCGGTTGGGTCGCCTTGATCGTCCGGATCATTCCGCCCCCTGACAAAGTCAGAACCGCACCGTACTGGTCGGCCCCCGTGACGGTCATGTTCCACCCGGCTGTCTTGACGAGGTCGTTCATCCCTGGAGGGGTCTCCGTCGGGAGCGGAGTCGCCGTCGGGAGCGGGGGCGTTGTCGCAATGAGCGTCGGGGACTCGGGCACTGCCGTAGAGAATGACGAGGACGAACCGCCGCAAGCCGCGGCGCCTATCGCAAGAAGAAGTAACAGTCCGGTTACCGCTAACCCGAATCCGCTCGTGCGCATCTGCCAGCCCTCCTGAGTGGCGGGACGGTACCCCCCCCCGTCATTGGGTCAATGGCCTGCGCTGGTTTGTTGGCCAAGTTGCATTAATACCTCCCTTCACCGCACGGCGGTTGACGGCGAGGTCGCCCGAGGCGCGGGCGCTGTTCGCCGGGATCGTGGCCGCGAGCGGACAGTAGGGCGGGACAAGCTCAGGGAGTGCGTTCAAAGCGGGCGGCGAGGGCGCGGAGGATCGCGAGTTGCTCGTCGTTCACTTCGTAGAGATGTGACCAGGCGCGGTGGTCGGCTTCGTCTTTGATGCGGTCGCGCTCGGCCGAGCGGTTGGAGGCCGTGAGCATGGTCGGCACGAACAGGGACTGCATGATGCCGCCGAGAATGAAGAAGAGGAAGGCGTACGGGAACGGGTCGAAGCCCTTGTCGCCGAGGATGGCGCTCTGTGAGAGTGCCCAGGCGGCCATGAGCACGCAGAGCAGGTAGAAGAAGACCATCGTCCCGGCGAGCCCGACGATGTGGTCGGCCAGCCAGCCGTTGAACCGTTCGAAGCCAGAGCGCTCGGCGCGGATCTGCTGGAGGACGTGCATGGTGTGGACGACGCGGGGGTCGCCGGTGTGCACGCGGTCGACGGTCTCGCGGACTTCCTCGGCGGAGCGGTAGGGGTGGAGAGCACGCATGCGGGCGGTCCTTTCAGCCGGCCGGGCCTGGGCCGGTTGCTGGAAGGATGATGCCACAGGCGAGCGGACCCGGGCCGCCCGCACCGGCCCCGCAGACTCGCAGCCACTGTCGCGTGGCTCGATACGGTTCGGCACGACGGCGGGCTTCGTCCCACCGGTAGAGCGCATACCCGGCATCGGACAGGCCGGGGCGGCATCTTTACGTCTATGCTATCGTGTCGCGGACGTTGCAGATGGGAGTGATCTAATGCCTCAACTCACTTGTCGAAGCTCCAGGCTTGCCGGATTCGGTCTCCTGGCCGGGGTGTTGCTGTTGATGTCCGCTTGCGGCGGGGATGACGGCAACAAGTCCACGGCGACAACGAGTTCGGGCGGTGCGGCAACCGCGACGTCGAAGTCCGGGGACAACGGTGGCGGTTCGGGCGGCAGCGCGACTTCGAAACCGGCCGCCAATGGTACTTCCAGCGACCTCGACAAGCTGGAGCAGGATCTGGTGCCCCCGAAGTCCAAGCAGGTGGCTCGCTTCTCCGCGGACGACGGCGTTGTCGTCACCTACACGTCCACCGAGTCGCTCAGCACGCTCAAGGACTACTACGACAAGAAGATCAAGGACCTCAAGCTGAAAGTCCAGGGCACCCTCAATGTGACGGACAGCTACTCCTGGTTCATCGGCGACGACAACAATAAGAGCGCCCACGGCGCCGTCATCATCGCCAAGTCCGGGAATGATCCGGTCTCCGTGAGCGTCACGCTCGCCCCGGGAGAGTAGCGCGGCCGCCCTGCCACCCCTGGCCGTTTACGGTCGATCCGTGCCTGCAGGCGTAGCCTTCGCGAGGGCTGTCTCCGGCAGACACACCGGCGTGGCCTTTGTTAGAGTAGCCGCACGAACCCCCGGAGGCTCGAGCCATGGTCATGGAAGCTGTCCGCACCCCCTCCGTCGCTGGCGACACGATCGCCTGGCCGCGCGAGCGCGCCATCCCGGCCCTGGGCGGGCCCCTTCCCGCCGGCACCGTCGTCGTGTCCGCTGACGACCACGTGATGGAGGCAGGGACGCTCTGGAAGGAACGGCTGCCCGCGCGCTTCAAGGATCGTGCGCCGCGCCTCTGGTACGACGAGGACGGTTTCTCCCACCTGGAAGCAGAGGGCCGCAGCCTGGACGTTCCCGGCCTCAACACTCTCCTCGTCGAGGGGCGCGAAGGCATGCGCGACCCGCTCGTCCGCATCCAGGACCTGGATGCCGAAGGCGTCGACAAGGAACTGATCTTCCCGCAGCGCACCCTCTCGCTGGTGGGCCTGCAGGACCTGGAGCTGCGCGAAGCCTGCATGCGCGCCTACAACGAGTGGCTCTCGGACTACTGCAAGTTTGCCCCGTCGCGCTTCTACGGCGTCGGCATCCTCAACTGGTGGGAGCCGGAAAAGGCGAAGGACAACCTCCAGGAGCTGCGCGGGCTCGGCTTCCCGGCGATGGAGATCCCCTCGACCCCGCCGGGCGTGTTTTACAACAGCCGCTCGATAGAGCCGCTCTGGGACGCGATCGAGGAGGACGGCTATCCGATCTCCTTCCACATCGGCGAGAACGTGCAGACGCGCGGGCTCGGCGCCCTCGGCACCTTCCAGATGCAGCAGTTCGCCCCCTTCCGGCGCCTCTTCGGGCTGCTGGCCTTCTCCGGCATCCTGGAGCGCCACCCCGGGCTGCGCGTCGTCTTCACCGAGGGCGGCATCCACTGGGTGCCGGCGGCGCTCTTCGACGCCGACCGCATCTACCGTGACTTCGAGACCGAGATGAACCCGAAGCTCGCCAACCTCCCCAGCTTCTACTGGTGGCAGAACTGCTACGCCACCTTCCAGGAAGACCCGGTGGGCATGCAGCTCATCGACCAGGTCGGCGCGCACAAGGCGATCTGGGCCAGCGACTACCCCCATCCGGAGAGCACCCTCGGCTATTCCGACGCCACCATCCGCTCGATCTTCGCCGCCACCACGGAAGAGAAGGCGAAGGCGATCGTCGGCGGCAACGCGGTCAGGCTCTGGGGATTGTCATAGGTCCTGCTCCGCGGCTGTATCCGCACGGAGGGTGGTCATGGGCGAAAAGGAAACGGCGGACACTGCTGGCGCCACAGGGCGCACGCGCACGGGGAACACCGTGGCCCTCGACGACCGGGGCGCGGCCGAACGCGGCTGGGACCCGAAGAAGAAGGAAGAGATCGTAGGCGAGGCCGGTGCAGAGAAGAGCGTCCAGTGGGAGCCGCACAAGGCCCCCGGCCTCGACACGCCGGATGACGACGCGGGCGACGCCGCGCTGAAGACGCGCCACGACACGGTGAAGAACTCCATCGGCAACATCCGCTGAGGGCCTCACCCCCAGCGAGGCCCGTTCGACGAACGATCGCTGGGTTTCCCTCTCGCTCGTCGGCGGCGAGCAATTCGATCAGTATCCCGACCGGCAGGGAGGGTGCGATGCCCCGCAACGACCGAGCCTGTAGCCGCGTGCGCTCGAGGACCAGCAGCCACTGTGCCGCGCACCCTCCCCTCCCGGTCGGGGTACTGTGCCCCTGGTAGCCGGGCCCCATGATGAGCACGCCAAAAGCCCCTCTCTCGCCCGGACGAGAGAGGGGCAAAGGCCGGGCCAGCGGGACGGTCAGGCCCCGCTGGTCGTGGTGCCGCTGCCCTGCGCGGGGGCGGCGCCTGGTCCGGGCCGGCCGTGGTGGGGGCCTTCCGGCCCGTGCTGGCCGTCGACGCGGCTGTCGAGCTCGGAGGCGAAGTGCTGCTTCGCGTCAGCCGCCTGCTGAGCGGTCATGCGGCCGGCGGCCACGTCCGCGTCGACGTGGCTGTCGAACTCGGACGTGAGGAACGCCTCGAGTTCGTCGCGCGTCTTGCCGTGGGCCTCGGCCTCCTGGGCGAGGGTCGTGCCGCTCTGCAGATCAGATTGGAGCGTCTGTGCGTCAACGCCGAGGAAGGTGGCGAGGGCAGCGGGGTCGCCCATGCCCGGGCCGCCTTCGTGACCACCGTCCGGGCCGCCGCGCGGGCCGTGTCCGGGCATCCCGAAGAGCGGCGCCTGCCCGGAGTTGACTGCGGCGCGGGCGTCGTCGGCCTGTTGCTGGGTGATGCGGCGGTCGGCGAGGGCCTGGTCGATCGCCTGGAGGTTGGTCGTCTTCAGGGCGTCGCGCAGCGTCTGCTCATTGACGCCCAGGTTTGCGGCGAGCTTCGTGACGAAGTCGTCGGCTGGTGACGTGGCGTCGGCCGCCTGCTGCGTCGCAACGGTGGACGTGTCCGTGGTGGCGTTCGAGCTGCTGCTGGCATGGGCGAGCAGGGTGCCCCCCAGATGGTGGCGGCTGCCAGGGGTGCTGCCCCCAGCAGGCTCATCGCCTTGAACTTCCGAGATGGTTGCATGGTTTCGGCTCCTTCGGGCCTTTCTGGCCCTTTCTGTTTCTCCGCTCATGCAGGAGTCTGGCGTCGGATAATGAGTGCAGGGTGAGAGTCAGATGAGAGTGGTCTCAGAGAGGGGGTGCAGGTAAAGGGGACGTCCGCGTGGCTGGGTGGCCCGGCGGTGGCCGGAGTCGCCGCGTAGCCCGGTGCCCGGCCGACTGCGGCGCGGCGGCATCCTCGACCGCTCCTGGAGCCAGGCCGCCCCCTGTCAGGAACTCCTCACGCTCTGCGGCGTGGACCTGGCTGGCGTCGAATCCGCTGCACGGGAGCCGCTGGCGAACCCATGGCCCGCTTCCCGTCCATCAGGGTGGGCATCAGCGTGGCCATCGAAACGGGCATCACTCCGGCGATCCACACGATGTCGCCCGCGCGGCTGTTGGCGGGGTTGGGGCTGGTGGTTGTGGTGGTCACCGCCGGCGAGCTCGTCACGGCCCCCCGTTAACCGTCGAGCCTGAGCAAGATGTCGAAGTTCCCGCTCGTGCCTGCGCCGAGGCCGTTCCAGGTCACAGGTGAGCCTCCCCGCTGTGGTCACGCCGCAGCCGTCCGTGTCAGCCGGGCGGATCCCCCGCTCGAGGTTCGGCGGAAGGTCGGTCATCATCACGCTGGCCGCCAGCGCAGGGCCCGTGTTCGTGGCCACGAGCAGGTCGGTAGTGATGTTCGCCCTGACTGAGGGGGTGTTCGTGAGCACCCGGTCAGCGTTCGGCGGAATCGGCGCGGACGAAACAGTATTGAAGTAGATGTCCGCGAGCTTCCCCGCGCCATCCGGGTTGTCGCCAGTGCTGTTCGAGTTGTCCGTCCAGGCCACGAAGAGTTGGCCCCCTTCGAAAGCCGACCAGCGGTAGTCCCCGAACTGGAACGGGTTGACCGGCACTCCCGCGGAGGTCGTCATCTTCGAGATCCCGGTCGTGACCTGCACATTGGGGAGGACGCTGAGCCCGTCGGTGCTAAACGTAGCGAAGACCTGCGCGGCGTCATTGCGGGCAACGTTGCGGGAGTCGTGCCAGGTCACGCCCAGGATTCCACTCGCCTGGTCGAGCGAGAGATGCGGCAGAAACTGGCTGTTCGTCGTGGCGTCGTCATTGGCCCGGATCGCCGTGCTCCACGTGGCCCCAGCGTCGTCGGAGTAGCGCAGCATGATGTCGGTGTCCGCGGGTCCACCTGGCCCGGTGTCGGTGTAGACGGCATAGAGGCGGCCCGTCCGCGGCCCACCGCTCCGGTCGTACTGGAGGGTGACTTCAGCGTCGATCGACCGGTAAGACTGTGCGGGGATGGCGTGGAACGGAACAACCGACGTCGTTGAGATGGTCGTCTGGGTGCCGAAGCCGGCCGGGCCGAGCCCGTCGGCGTCGGTGTTGGCATAGATCGTGTCGACGCTTTGATACGCCACCGTCACTTCGCCTCCCGGTCCGATGGCGACGTCACCGAACACGCCTCCCACGAGGTCCGACCCGACGGCCACTTGAGCTGGCGAGAACGGTCCGACCGCGCCGGGGCCGGCGACACTCGCACCTCTCGCCACGATGGCCCCGTCCTGGTTCCAGGTGACCCAGACGGAACCGGCTCCCACGGCGACGGTCGGCTGGTCGTTCGGAAAGTCTGTTTCCAGGTCACCCACCAGGGTCCACGAGCCGAAGGCTCCTGTCGTGCTGCGCAGCAACTCGACGGGCTGTTTGTCAGGCTGAAGCTTGCCCACATAGACGACGAACAGGTTCCCGAGGCGGTCCCATGCCGCCGTGGCATCGCAGCATGCCGCAGCGAAGCCATCCCCGCTCAGGCCCGTACCGAGGGTGTACCAGGTCCAGGTGGTACCACCGTCGAGACTCGACGCGACGAGAAGGCGGCCAGGAGTTCCCGAGGCCATGAACATCTGACTCGGGTCCAGTGGGTTCACGGCGATGGTCGGCTCTCCCTGATGTCCGGCCTCCTTCAGCGTGTTGACGACAGGGCTGAACACTGGAGCAGCGACCGTTCGTGGAATCGCGACTGTCATCGCCGCAAGCAACGCTACTGTCGCGATGGTGAACTGCTTGAGCATCTTCCGACCTCTTTCGCGGTGCGGCCGGTACTGCGAACTCCATGCCACTCTCCAGCGTGGCGCCTGGACAGCGGAGGCGGAACGTCTCTTCGGCTCGGAGAGTTGGCCCGAGCGGACCCGAGAAGCTGGCTGCCCGTACCGTAGCCGCCCACCCACGGCCGCCGCCGGCACTCCCGGAGGGGCGCTACTCAGGTCGTCTCGACGCCATGCCCTTGGGCGGGAGGCCAGCGTTCTTATCGCGCGCCACGAGCGCGGGTAGTGAGGCTAATGCGGGTCGGGGCGCAGCGTGAGCACCGTCGCCTTCGCGCCCGCGGGGTCGAGCGTGGCGATGAGCGCGACATCCGATGGCTGCGACGGCTGGCGGACGAAGAAGATCGCCTGGTTGGGCTGGCCGGGATGATCGGGGACGGCGACGGTGTACGGCCCGAAGGCGGACTCGAGCTCGGCGAGCGGCAAGGGCTCCAGCAGGACCAGGTCCACATGCGACACCTGGTCGCTCCGGTAGCGCCGGGTGACGTTGATCTCGCTGACGCGCGGGTCGAGAGGCCTGACCAGCGTGTTGTCGGGGTAGCGCTCGATGACCGCGCCGAGGCCGGGCAGCAGGTCGTCGAGCGTCACACCCTGGGGCGTAAGCGCCGCGATCAGCGTTCTCAGCAGGTCACGCATCCAGCGGCTCCGCTACTTCTTCTTCTTCTTGGCCGCCGCGCGGAATTGCTTGCCGGCGGCGCCGCCGGTGGCCCAGGCGTCCTTCTCGTGCAGGTGGTCGCGGTACGCCGCGTACACAGCCTTGTCCAGCTTGACCACCTTCTTGCCGAGGGCACGGAGCGTCGCAGCAGAACGCGTCTTGTCGCCCTCCCAGGTCGAGATGATGGCGTCGAGCAGCTTGATGATCTTCTTCGTGTGGGACGTGACCAGCTTGTCGCCCTTCGACTTCTTCTTGATCTGGTTGAGGCGGACCAGTTCGGCCTTGAAGCCGGCCAGCGGGCCGCTCTTCCAGGTGGCGATCGTCGTGCCCGTCTTCGCCACGGTGGCGGCGAGCCTGGCGGCGTTGACGCCAAGCAACTCCCGATGGAGGGCCTCCGGATCGTCCAGAAGGCCGTTGACCAGCCCCTTGTAGGTGGCGTGGACGCCGGCGCCGATTTCGCCCCAGTCCTTGACGGCCGCGATCATGGCCTTGTTCTTCTTGTCGGCCTTGATCGGGACTTTGACCGCGGCGGCGGCGACGGTTGCCGGGATGTTGATGGCCGCCGCGATCGCGGTCGCGTCCTTGCCTTCGCCGGCCATGATCTGGGCGAAGCTGAAATACTGCTCCGAGTGGCGCGCCTCGTGGTAGATGGTGTCGGCCACTTCCGCCGCTTCGTCGGCCGTGAGCTCTCCGACCTTGTCCGTGGCGGTGTTCGTGCTGAACTTGGTGGTGTTGATCGTGATGCTCCAGGTCACGCGCGAGAAGCTGCCCGAATCTCCGCCGCTGGTGACGAAGGTCGACGGGCAGGTGGTCGGCAGCATCGTGTTGACCTTGTCCATGAGGAAGGTCGCGTAGTCCTTCAGTGGTTTGTCCTTGTTGCCTGCTTCCTTCCAGAAGGCGACCGCCTCGGAGACGAACGCGGAGGTGCTCGTCTTGGTCCGGAGCCCGAAGTCCTCCGCCGCCCGCTGGATGGCGGACCCCGCCGCCGCCCCGGGGGTGACCGTCCGGGCGCCCGCCGCAACGGCCCGGCGCGCATGGACGCCGGAAGGCGCGACCGTGGTGCGTTCGCTGCTCGCCGGCGCAACGAGCGCGGCCGGGGCCATGTAGAGGATGGGATCGCTCTGTGCGGCCGACTGAGGCGGCGCGGGCGCCTGGCGGGTGTTCGACTCGCCGTGGGGCGATCGGCTGCGCGCGGCGCCGGACCGGACGCTGACCAGCCGGCTGACGGCGCGGTTGCCCGCCTGGCGCTGAAGGCGGAGGAGGTCGCGGGCGGCCAGGGGAGCGCGCGCGAGGTTGCCCGGAGCCGGCGCGAGCGCGGCCGGCGCCGAGCGGCCGTGCGGAGTCTCCTCTTCGGCCTTACGCGGCTGCCGGGAAGCGGGGAAGGCTTTCTGCCTCCGGGCGAGACGTTTCGTCATGGCGAGGGGCCCCTGTTTCCCGACCCCCGGAACGGGGTCGTCGGCGAGCGCATGCGCTCGCTGACCGCCGCGCCACGGTAACAGAAAGCGGACGGGGCGGCACGGGCCGTGCGGGCGCTCTGCTCCATTCTTCCCATGCTCACCCGCGAAGCCCTGCACCGGCTGGTAGACGAGCTTCCCGACGACGCCATCGACGACGCGGGCCGTTCGCTCGTGGCGCTAAGGGCATGCCTATGGCACGCGCAGTCGCAATCGCGCCAGAGGACGACGAACCGCTCAGTGGCGACGAGGCCCGCCTCCTGGACGAGCGTTCGAGGTCTCCGGGCGTCGCGAGCGCGGACGAGGTACGCCAGCCCTCAGCCGCTGCTAGAGGTCGCCTGGAAGACCGCCCGTCCGCTCGCTGCCCTGTATGCTTCCGCGCTATGGAAAACGCTGACCGCCCGGGCGCGCTCCACGGGGTGCGCGTGCTCGAAATCGCCCAGGCGCTCGCCATCCCTTTCGCGGGGGTGCTCCTGGCCGACATGGGCGCTGCCGTCGTCAAGGTCGAGCCGCCAGCGGGCGACGGCATCCGCTACACCATGGAGCCTATCCTCCCCGGCGAGAGCAAAGGCTTCACGCTCGTCAACCGCGGCAAGCGCAGTATCTGCCTCGACGTCACCGATCCGGCGTCGCGGCCGGTGCTGGAACGGCTCGTGCGCTGGGCCGACATCGTGCTCGTGTCGCTCAAACCGGCGGACCTGCCACGCTACCGGCTCGGCTACGACGAACTCGCAGCCATCAACCCGCGCGTCATCTATCTCGAGCACGTGCCGCTTGGCAAGCAGGGCCCCCTCGGCGGCGAGCCGGGCTACGACGTCATCGTCCAGGCGCTCTCCGGCATCTCCGTGCTCGCCGCACGCGAACGCGACGGTGCGCCCGTCAGCATCCGGCCCGCCTTCAACGACACGGGCACGGGCGCGTTTTCGGCGCTCGCGGTGGTGGCCGCACTGCGCCATCGCGACCTCACGGGCGAGGGCCAGCGCGTCGAGACTTCGCTGCTCGGCACGGCGATGGCCCTCGGTCATCAACTGCTGAGCTGGTTTGGCGCGACCGACCCGCCGGTCGACGAGCTCTTCGCGGCCGACATCGCTGCCGCACGGGCACGGGGCGCCGGCTTCGAAGAGCAGCGCAAGACCTGGGAAGCGCGCTACCTGCGCGGTGGCTACGCGAATATCTACTTCCGCCACTACCGCACGAAGGACGGTTTCGTCTCGGTCGGCTGCCTCAGCCCGCAACTCAACGCGCGCTTCCGCCAGGTGACCGGCCTCCAGGACCCGCGCACCGAACCGGGCTTCGACATGGGCTCGCCCGAAGGACACGACCGGCTGACGGCGCTCGTGCGCCAGGCTGAGGAGCTCTTCGCCACGCGGACCACGAGCGAGTGGATCGAGACCTTGCGCGCCAACCGCGTCCCATGCGGCTGGTTGAACTTCCCGCCCGAAGCCATGAACGACCCCCAACTGCTCGCCAACGAGTACGTCGTGGAGGTCGAGCACCCGCTGTTCGGCCCCTACAAGACGTTCGGCCCGGCCGTTCGCATGGACCGCACGCCGACGCGCATCCGCTCGTCAGCGCCGCTGCTCGACGAGCACACCGACGAAGTGCTGCTCGAGCTTGGCTTCACCGCGGACGAAGTGGCTGCGCTGCGCGCCTCGGGCGTTGCGGGGGCGAGTCTGCGGGAAGGGTGAGGGGGGGCGATAAGCCCGAGCGGCTCCCTGACGAACAGTACCCCGACCGTGAGGGAGGGGGTGATCGCCAGCGGCGAACGGGCCGGGCGCGGCCTGCAGATCACGAGCTCAGGACCTACGACCCCCTCCGTGACCGTCGGGGTACTGTTCGCAAGCTCGCGACCGCGACGTGACAGCCGCGCGCCTGCCATCCGGAAGCCAAGTCTCCCGGCTAGCCCACCAACTCAACGGAGTCGATCACCTCGGGCGCGGCTTTCAGCGTCTTGTGTACGGGGCAGCGTGCGGCCACGCGCAGGAGGTCGTCGCGCTGCTCTTCCGTGAGCGGGCCGCGCAGGACGATGCGCCGGTGGAGGACCTCGATGCGGCCTTCGCGCGGCTCCTGGCACTTCGTGCAGTCCTCCGCGTGGGTGCGTTCATGCTCGACTTCGACGGCGACCTCTTCGAGCGGGTACCCCTTGCGCCGCGCGTAAATCTGGAGCGTCATCGCCGTGCATGCACCGAGAGCGGCCGTGAGCAACTCGTACGGCGAAGGCCCGAAGTTGTCTCCTCCGTCCTCTGCCGGTTCGTCGGCGACGAGCCCGCGGCCGGGGGCGGTGATGAGCTGGGCGTGGGTGTAGTCGCCGAGCGACTGGACGATGACCTTGGTCATGGAGGAATCTCCTTCGGGGCCGGGCTGCCCCGCCCGTCAGCCGCCGATGACGGACCTGAGGGCGCCGAGAAGCTCGTCGGCGGAGTACGGCTTCTGGATGAACCCCGCCAGGCCGAATCCGGCGAGGCGGGCCAGGGCGTCGGCTTCGCTGTACCCACTGCTGAGCAGCACGCGCACGCCGGAGTCGACGGCGCACAGCCGCTGGAAGGTCTCCTCGCCGTTCATGCCGGGCATGGTCAGGTCGAGGATGACGGCGGTCACCAGCTCGCGCTGCTGCTCGAAGAGCGCAATCGCCTCGATGCCCTCCGCCGCCGCGACGGTGGCGAAGCCGTGCTTCTCGAGCATCCGGCAGGTCACCAGGCGCACGGTCGCGTCGTCGTCGACCACGAGCACAAGTGGCAGAGGCGGGCTGGATTGTCCGTTGGTCGTCACGTTGGCATCACCGTGGAGTTGTCGCATGGCGGGAGCGCATGGGAGTCGAACCCACCCCCCGCCGCGCTTGCGACAGGGCAGCCGTTTTGAAGACGGCGACGAGCACCGGCCCGCCCCCACTCCCGCGCGCATCCTACCGTGGTAACGGGGTGCTGGCTGTCAACGGCGCCACACCCGGGGTGGCTCTTTTTCGGCGCCGAACGGCCGTGGACGGGCCGGCGTTCGCAGTGGCACGATGGCCGCGTGCCGTTCGCGCACCGGAGGTCACCGTGACCGAGACGCCCACCTCCAACGGCAGCCCACCCGCGGTTGCCTACCCGGTTTCGGTTTCCGTTGAGCCAACGCTGGAGCCGCGGAACAAGATGACCGTCGGCTTCCGCTTCATCCTTGCGATCCCGCACCTGCTGCTGGTGGGAGGGCTAGTCTTACCGGTCAGCGGCTGGTGGTCGCTCACGGCGGCCGGGGTGCTAGGCGCGGTGGCCGGCATCTGCGCGTTCATCGCCTGGTTCGCCATCATCTTCACCGGCAAGCACCCGCGCGGGCTCTGGGACCTGGGCCACTTCTATCTCCGCTGGCGTGTCCGCGTGCTCGCCTACGCGGGCCTCTTTCGCGACGAGTACCCGCCCTTCGGCGACGGTCCCTACCCGGCCACGTTCGCCTGCGAGTACCCGGAAGGGCCGCGCGACCGCTGGTCCGTGGGTTTGCGCATCTTCTACGCGATCCCCCACATCATCATCGTGGTGGCCCTCGAAGTCGCGTGGGCAGTGACCTCGGTCATCGCCTGGTTCGCCATCCTCTTCACTGGCCGCTACCCGGAAGGGCTCTACGAATTCGGGCGCGGCGCGATGCGCTGGGCCGTGCGCCTGGAGGCCTACATGCTGCTGCTGCGCGACGAGTACCCGCCCTTCAGCCTCGACTAGCTGGGCGCGGCGGTCCCGGACTCCGTTGCTCGGCTGACCATCGCGCGGCGCTGTTGTACGCTGCCTCGCCATGGCCACCGCTATCACCGTGCGTGCCCCGGCAACGAGCGCCAACCTCGGGGCGGGCTTCGACTGTCTCGGGCTCGCGCTCGACCTCGTCGCCTCCGTGACCGTCACCTTCGCGGCGCACGAGCTGCCGCTCACCGACGACGTGGGCGAAAAGATGGTGCTGACGGCCGTCCGGCAGACCTACGCGCGGCTCGACCGTACGCCGCCGCCGGGCCTGCGCGCCCGCTACGACGTGTCCATCCCGCTCGGGCGCGGCCTGGGCGCGAGCGCCGTCGCGCGCGTCGTGGGCGTGCTCGCCGCGAACGAATTCGAAGGCAACCCGCTCGACGAAGACACCTGCCTCGCCATCGCCAGCGACCTCGAAGGGCACGGCGACAACGCCTGCCCGGCGATGTTCGGCGGCATGCAGGTGTGCGTCGGCGCGGGCGGTGGCCGCTACGTGCACGCGCCCTGCCGCTACCCGGCCGGCCTGCAGATGGCCATCCTCATCCCCGACCACCCGATGGCGACGAAGGAAGCGCGCAAGGTGCTGCCGGACACCTACACGCGCGCCGAGGCCGTGCACAACGTCGGCCGCGCCGCCCTGTTCGTGGCCGCGATGGCCGGGGGCCGGCTGGACCTGCTCGACGAGGCGACGAACGACGTCATCCATCAGCACCAGCGGGCGGCGCTCTTCCCGCCGCTCTTCACCATCTTCGACGTGGCGAAAGGGGCCGGCGCGCATGCCTCGTGGTTGAGCGGGGCGGGCAGCTCGGTCGCTGCTGTCTGCCCGGAAGACCGGGCGCGAGCCGTTGCCGCAGCCATGCTCGAGTCGCTCCAGGCGGCGGGGATGACAGGCCGCTCGCTCGTGACGCGCATCGCCCCTCAGGGTGCGGCAGTCGCCAGGATCGAACTGGTCGAAGAGACCGGGCCGGGACGATAGCGGCGATCCAATAGACAGGAAATGGGGCGTCGCGGTAGGTTGTAGCTCACGCCTCCTTAGCTCAGCTGGCAGAGCGGCGCTTTCGTAAAGCGTAGGTCCGCGGTTCGAGTCCGCGAGGAGGCTCCAGCGCACAGCGTCGCCGCCCGCCACCGGGCGGCGTTTCTATCTTCCCGGGGCGAGCTCCTCGAACTGGCGCATGGTCTCCAACGCTGAGGCGCTGAATGTGGCCTCCGCCAGCGCCCATTCGGCCTCGTCGCGCGGCGGCAGGCC
>Ga0315281_10001303_pt1 | contig 36606 bp, 51 predicted proteins | sample YL17G07_0_MG_FD_204540 | JGI IMG/M metagenome (GOLD analysis project Ga0315281, IMG submission 204540) | Sediment microbial communities from Yellowstone Lake, YNP, Wyoming, USA - YL17G07_0 | ecosystem: Environmental > Aquatic > Freshwater > Lake > Sediment | place: USA: Wyoming | collected...
CATTCGCGGCGCTACTTTGCGGACACCGGCACCGCCCTTGTTGCTGGCGACTTCGGTCCTTCGGGTGGTTGGGGAGCCTCCGGCAGCGTGGCCGTAACTAGCGCCTCGAGCGACCAATCCTTTCACATCACCGTCACGGCAGCGGGAGCAGGACAGGCACTCAATCCAACTGTAGCTTTCACTTTCAAGAACGGCACTTGGACGACCGTGCCGATTTATGCCTGCTCGATGGAGACGGGCGGCACGGGCGCGCTCAGTTTCTTCACTGCTGACAATACTTCCCCAACGGTGCTCACACTGACTTACGCGGGAACGCCCATAGTAAATCTGACGTACAAGCTGGGCTGCAATGCCTGGGGACTCTGATGCTGGTTCGCCTTCTTGCATTCTTATTCTTGTCGGTAGCGCTGCTACGAGGTCAGGTGACCATTCTTGAAGCCATCGCTGACTGTAACGATGGGGACCTTGCTAAGTGGAATTCGAGCCTAAAGCGCTTTCAGTGTAAGCCAGGGCTTCCTTCTGGCGCGATCATCTTCATCACCACTGGCACCTGTCCCGCAAATTACGTAGAGGCTACCGAGCTTGATGGCGTGATGGTGTTAGGGACGCTTGCCGCGCACGGTGATGTCGGGACAATAGGTGGATCGGATAACCTGACGCCTTCAGGCACCGTCTCACAGCCGACATTTGCTGGAAACCCTGTTTCGACTTCCAGCGATAGCGCAGGTGTTCCTGCTGGCAGCGTCTCTCAACCGACATTCAGCGGCTCGCCGCTGGGCACGCATTCGCACGGTGTTGGGACATTCGCGGCCACCGCGCCCACATTCAACGGATCTCCTTTGGGAACACACCTGCATGGTGTAGGAACTTTTGTTTCAACCGCCCCGATCTTTACGGGCTCTCCCCTGGGAACTCATTTGCACGGCGTCGGCACGTACCTGAATGGCACGGTCAATTTCACGCCAGCTGGCACAAACTCAACCTCGACAGTCACCCCACTTGGCAGCAATTCTACTTCGACAGTGACGCCGCTGGGCAGCAACTCGACCTCGACGGTGACGCCGCTGGGAACAAATAGCTGGCCTGCCGGAGTCCCGGGCATTACATGGCCTGCTGCTGTGCCCACCTTCACCGGAACACCCTCGACCGTGGTTGTCAATCACGTTCACGTCCAGAGCGTCAATAGTGGGACTACCGGGGGCACATCAGGATATACACCAGACACTTCTACTTCAACTTCGGTGTCATCTGGGTACTCAACAGCCAATCCGACTGGCGGCTCCGCAAGTTACACACCCGCTGGTACAGAGGCTTGGCCTGCTGGAGTCCCGATAAACACCTGGCCTGCTGAAGTCCCTGCATTCGGAGGTTTGTCCAGCACGGTCTCTGCCCAGAGCTTTACAGGGTCGCCAAGCACCGTAGGGGCACAAGCTTTCACTGGCGCTCCAAGCACAGTGGCTGCGCAGATGTTTACTGGAACTCCAGGAACCGTTCCAGCAGAGACGATTAGTGGTTCAAGTGAAGCGGTCAGCGCTGGCACACCCGCTGGCACCAATAGTGCTCCATCTCTATCAGGCTCAAGCGCGGATGTGAGCGCGGGGACGCCCGCAGGCACCAATTCTGCCCCCGCACTTTCCGGCTCAAGTGAGGCCATTTCAGCCGGGACAGCAGCGGGGACAGTTAGCCAGCCAACGTTCTCAGGCAATGCGCTCACAGCGCATGGGCATAGCACCACCGCAACGGGCAGCGTGAGCCAGCCGACATTCAGCGGCAATGCGGCTGACAACCGCAGCGCATTCGTGAAAGTGATTTTCTGTAAAAAAACATGAGAAAACTATTCCTACTTCTAACCTTGCTCGTCTCTGCCCGATGCTTTGGCCAGGCTGTCATTGTCAGTTCCAGCGGCGATTGCGCGGAGGGCCAGCCTCCCGTCTATAACGCCACGACAAAGCTCTATGACTGCCAGACGATTGGCACGGGGGGCACGGGCACGCTGCAAAACGGACTCGCTTCGGGTGGATCAGTCGCCTACACAGGCGCAGGCCTGGTATTCACGGTTCAGGCAGCCTCTTACGTCATTGCGGGTGTTGCCCACACATCAGCGATGACTGACGTAACCCTCGATGCTGCCAGTGGTTCAAATGACCGGATTGACACGATTATCGTAGATAACACCGGGACGGCGACCAAGATTACTGGAATCCCAGCCGGGCCGCCCCTGGCTCCAAGTGTTGACCCCACCAGCCAACTCGGGCTTACTTTCGTCTACGTAGCGCAGAGCGCCACGACTCCTTCAAACATCACAACCGCAAATATCTATCTGGAGAACACTGAATGGACGTGCGCGGCAGGGGCGGGGTGGAATTGCGCTTCAACGAATAACCCCTATGCCGGCACGAAGGACATCGAGGCGACGGCTGTAGCCGCGGGAACCACTGTGACTCTCACGAACGGATCACCCGTCAGCCTGTCCAATTACAATGTCCTCACTTTCTATATTCGCTCTAAAGCGGCCTGGAACAACAATCGGTCTTTAACATTTCAATTTTTGTCCGGCTCTACTCCGGTAGGTGGCGGCGTTATTCTCAAAAATGGGACGTTCGGCTATAGCTCGTCAACGACTGGCAGCTACCAGCAGATAGCCATGCCCCTGCAACAATTTGCGCCCACGTCCACAATCACGGTATTGAAAATTACGTCCTCGGGTTCGGGCGGCACAGCCCCAGGATTCTATCTCGACAACATCTTCCTACAGGGTGGCCTGCCCGCTCCGTCCCTACCGTCTGGGTTGATGATCTTCAGGGGCGCCTGGAGTGCGACCGCCAGTTACGCCGCGAATGACATGGTAACCAGCGGCTCAGGAACGTATCTCGCCTTGTTGGCCAGCACGAATGTCACTCCATTAGACGGAAGTATCTGGAAGAAGACCAACACCGAGTATAAAACCTGCATGATAAATATAGGTGCAGTCAATGCCTCAGCGGCTTTGGTCGATGCCGACTTGGGACCACAGTATGAACTGTGTCGAGTAAATAATGCTGGGCTCCTCGTTGAGGTTGCGTTCACCGCAGGCTCGGGTACGGGTACGCCAAGTATCCTGCTTCAAAAACGCCACTGTGCGTCATTTTCTGGTGGAGAATGCAATTCGTGGACATTGAGCGACCTACAAAGTGGGGCGCTTGCGGTGGCTACTGGACTTGTTCCAGTTTGCGCGATGTCCGCCACAGCACAGACCTGCATTGATGGCACAACTTCTTCTGGGTCTATCACGATCACCAACACGGCCCTAGCCAAGGGAGACTGGATTGAACTCAAGAGCGGCACAGCGGGAGGAACGGCTAAAACTGCAAACATTGTAGCGACCTGGGCGGTGAATTGATGAAGAAACTTCTAATTCTTGCTTTGTTACTACTGATGGCAGTGCCCGCGATGGGGACCAGCACGCTGGTGCAGAAACTGGTTACCTACACAGCGGCGGACAGTCAATCGCTGACCTCAGTGTTCGGCAGCGATAATACCGCTGGCAATGTCATTCTCGCTACAATTAACTATTGCGCTGATAATGGGTGTGGTTTGGGGGATACATCCGCTCTGGTAGTTAGTGATTCTAAAGGGGATTCTTATACTTGTGCCGAATGGCGTCATTACGGGCATCTCTTTGCGTGTTACGCCTACAATATCTTGGCAGGCCCGAACACGGTAACTTTCTCGACTGTCGCTTCTGGTGGACACATGTGGTACGGCACCCGGAGCGTTTCTGAATGGAGCGGCTTCGCTAGAACCCTAGACCCTGCTGACCTCGGTTATGGAGCTCAGGCTGGTAGCGTTATATCGGGGTTAAACACTACTACGCTTACAATGACCAGCGATCACTTTGCTGCCCAAGCTGATGAGTTGGTTGTTGCCGTTTTTATGGGTACAGCCGTCGAAACTTATCCAAATTCTGTTATTTCTCCAGCGCTGGCACTTGATAGTACCGTGAATTATACTATTGCTTATAAGACAGCGACAACCAATGGTGCCCCGGCAACGATCTCGGTCGGCTGCGCTGACAATAACACGCCGCTTTATGACGGCATTTTAGTTTCGTTAAAGGTTCTCGTTGATCCTAGCGGCGTGAGACATCGAAGTTCGGTTTATTAAGGTGGAATGAATCATGGACGCGATCTCTGAGGCACGCCTGCAACTGATTTGCCCTCTGGTAGCGAACGACGTGCGCAACCTGGCCGTGATGCTCGACTTTGAGGTGCAGGTGGTGCAAGCGCTCAGAAGTTGGAATGCCCAAGCAGCGCTGTACGCCAAGGGACGCACAGAGCCGGGCGAGCCCTGCTCGCACAATGGCATCCTGCGGCCAGTAGGAACCTGCCTCGATCATCCTCTCGGCCTGATCGTGACGAAGTGCCTACCGGGATGGAGCTACCACCAATTCGGCCTCGCCGTGGATCTCTGTCCCGACGATCCCACGATTCCTGGCTATCAGGCGGACTGGAATGCTTCGCACCCAACCTGGAAGCGCATGGAAAATGCGGGCCGAGCCTGCGGGTTCGTCTGCGGCTGTGACTTCCGAACCTTCCCGGATGCGCCTCACTTTCAGATGACGGGGCGCTTCCCAGTGAATCCCGATGATGAAGTGCGCCAGCTTTTCAAGGATGGCGGCGCGCTGGCCGTCTGGAGCGAAGCGGGATTGATGGAAAAGTAGCAACTGAGGGCGCTATGAAAATCTCGGTTGTGGCGCTGGTTTGGATCGCAGCGATTATCGTTTGGCGCGTGCTCTGGAAGCGGGCGGGGCACAGTTGAATTATGTTTTTTGAGGGATTTAACCATGAATCACTCTTTGTTTTCGATCATCCTGCCCGAGTTGATTATTCTGGTGACCACGGGTTGCGTGATTGGCGTCTTGGCCATTTGGACCGCACGCCGGGTCATGCTTCGAGGTATCGGGGAAGCCAACAAGAACATCGAGAACCGCCTGGAATCCCTGGAAGAACTGGTTGCCGGTTCGCATGATCTCATCAAATCTCTCGCCGAGCGCACCGCAATACTGGAGCATAGGACTATCGACACGTCTTTCCTCCTCCAGTGGAAAGTCAATTTAGTCGGTGAACTGGACCAGCGTTACGTGAGTGCAGATACCTGTTTTTTCAAGCACGCCACCCCGGAGCAGATTGCGGCCGTGCAGCAGGAGCGCAAAAGAATTATGGGAGAATCGTAAGAGCTTCCATGACAGGAGAAGTGTAAATGGACACCCAATTTTCAAACCTGCTGATAGCGAACGCCGTCTTTACCTGGCTCATTCAGCGGCTCAAGGACTCCTCGTGGTTCCCGTGGGTCAACCGAGAGACGCAGGCCATCAACCATCTGATGTCGGCTCTGGCCGCGACTTTGCTCACGGCGGGCATCGCGGCGACAAGTTCCTGGGACCCTGAGACTCATACGTTCGTGCTCACAGTAGCAGGCTTGACTGTGGCTAACGTCTTGCACTTCTTTTGGGGAATCCTTGGGAACTACGCCATGCAGAAGGGCTGGTTTAAGGTGCTGTACGGTCAGAATGGCAATGCCAAGCCAGCCGTGGAACCTACAACTGTTGCCAAGGCGGCTTGACAGGACTGGCCTGCCCTACACGTTGCGGTTAACCTTCTTTGATTTCCTGTTTTGATACTTCTTCCAATCAATCGGAGCGCTGCGAACGAAGTAGTTGAAGTCTATCAGATCCACTTGCGCAAGGTCCACGATGATGTCGCGTTCTGTGGCGGACTCATCGCGGGAGCTGCGCCACGGCATCTCCACCGTTGCCGAAGGCGGGCAGTGGCTGATGCCGTGGCGGCGAATGAACTCGATCTGTTCTGCGGTTGGACGCATCCCAACACCTCGTAGAGGCAGGTTTACGCTGCCGAGTGGCCAGATAAACTCGCCATTACTTTTTCGGCAGGATAGCCGGTTTCTGCGCCTCGCCTGATTTTGGCGTCTGCGCGGGCAAGCTCGGCGGCTTTGGCGCTTCGGTCCCCGGAGCATTGGCCTTTGGCGAGACAAGGGTTGAACTCTCGGGTGGCGGTGTGTAGATCAGAGCTCCTCTCTCGGCGTCAAGGCGGCATTCATCCGGCTTGAATCCACGATCGCTGCATTCTTGCTTCTCGATATCCCGCAGGTCCCGCTGGAGCAATTGAAACCGAAGCTGAATGTTCTCGATAGACTTTTGCCCCAGGGGCGTTAGGGCCAAGGTCATCGGTCGAGACGGGGGACTCGGTATCGCTGGCGTCGATGCGTTTCGTTGGGATTGTGCCCAGCCTCCCATCGTGGCAAGGAAGACGACAGCTAAAATGGTCACTGATATCTTCGGAACGTGTATATTAGATGTCATGGTCAAACCCTCCACTTTGAAGTTTCGATTCAGTGCTTTCTGAAAAACATAACATCCTCGTAGTCAACCCGCAAGTCGGGGCGCTTGCGCTCGTAAAGGCGTTTGAAGAAACTTTTGTGCTCGCGGCGGATGATTTGGATCTCACCGTCCAGCGTCATCTGCTCGCCTAAATCCTCGGAGAGCATGGCCCGGACGCGCTCAATTAGGGTGAAGCCTGCAGTTTCCATCAGGCGAATCGTGTCGCTGTCCAGGCGGCGAATCTGGCCAGCCTTGACGGGATTCTTGGTTACAAGCGCCACTATACCGCCGGCCTTCAAGACGGCGTGCAGCTCACGGTAGACCTGGAGCATCGCTCCCAAATATGTTTCCGTACCTTGCCCTTTGTCTGGAAGGCACCCTAAATTACCTCTTGCTGCCATTTCTTTACTGATGGCGCTCCGGTATCCATGTCGGCCAAACGAGACGGCCTTGTTTCTCTCCTCGAGTTCCTGGGTAGTTAGTTGGTCAAACCTCTTTCCCTGGTTTGCCATCGCCCAAGTATTTGTATCTGTGTCTGCGTAAGGCGGGCTTGTTAAAATTCCGTCGATGTCCCGCTTGGGGTCTTTGAGGTTGGCGATTTGCGCCGCATCTTTGCCATGGGCGTTCGGCGTGTACTGCCGGTCGGACAGCTTCGCATCATCGAAGTGTCCCTTGACCGCTATCCCTCCACCCGTCAATGCCTCGGCATACGGCGGGCTTGTTAAAATTCCGTCGATGTCCATTTTGGGGTCTTTGAGGTTGCCGATTTGCGCCGTATTGTCGTGGCTGTATCGACTCGGGATGTTCGCCTGAGAATTGGGACCCCCGGCCTTCATAAATCTTGCTGGGTCAAAAGTGGCTTTATTGCTTGCAATGGAGTCAGCATACGGCGGCGAAGTCACCGCGCCAGAGTATTTCCCTTGCCACTCCCCACCTTCCATCCGCTCAGGATGCTTGTCGGCTCCGCCTTGCCGTGGTTCCATTGCATACGGCGGGAAAGTCACCGCGCCGGAGTAATGCGTGACGGTCCCAGAGTACCCCCTGAAGCTCCCGCCGCGCTCCAACTCCCGAGCAACCTTGCCACCCTTCGTCCCAGGATGCTGTTCGCGGAATTCGCTCGTATAGGGTGGCGAACTCAAGCATCCATCGGCCCCGGCCCCCGCCAGAACTTCACGCAAATGTCTCGCGTCACCCTGGATAACCACCGGGCGGGGAGCCCCCGGCATATTCTCCATGAGCCGGTCGATGTTTCCCGCAGCCAGGGGAATCATCCAGGATTCCAGTTCGACGCCCACCGTGCGGTATCCGAGCGAGCCGCCCACCACCAGCGTGGTTGCAATCCCGCACATCGGGTCAAGGATAAGATCCCCCGGCGTCCAGTATCCGCGCGAGCGGCCATGCTCGAAGATGCGGAAGCACAAAGATATTACCATCTTGGCCGGGTGCCGGTTGGACTGCGCCGTAAACAAGTCGGCCCGCGTGCCGCCGTAACATCCGAACCATTGCTTGAATCTCACGGGAATCTCCTCACAATGCCCGGCGCTGTCGAGAGTTGTGCCATCCTGCAACGTTTGTGATGTTTCCGTGCCTCTTAATACCCCAAAATCGACAGCGGGCGATTTTGACGCGACAGCGGCGATTTCGGGCACGACAAACGACGATCTGACCTCGACGTGGTTTTAGCCCCTGTGTCTCTCATGTATATTTTCATGCTAAGCAAGGACCCCCTCTATATTGTGGTGACAGTTGAGTTTTTGATGCTTTAACACAATAGAATGAGTTAGTTAACTGTCACACTCTCTTGGTGACAGCCTATTTCTCTTTATAACTAAATATAATAAATAGATAGAGATAGCTGTCATGGCAAAGGTGGTGACAGCAGATGACAGCTTGGTTAACATAACTACCCTGTCACCGCCTGTCACCAAAAGTTTGGTGACAACTAAGTTATTGATATTACTAGTAGATAGAAAAATGCCCAAACCTACTTTCAACAACTTACGAGCTGTCACCACGTGGGGGGGGGTCCCCCTATCCCATCCCATTTCCCTATCTCTTTCCATAGTCATTCCCTTAAAGCAACCCAAGGCTTCTTACTTAGCCCCATCTCAGTAACTTTCAAGGGTGGATCGAAGCCAAAGAGCAGGGATTTCATGCGTTTCTCAAAAGTCTCATAGTCGATCCGTTGCAGACTCCGCCTGATATCCCTCCACCAGATCCCGCCAGCGGATTCTTTTACCCTATCAATGATTTTCGCATCGATCTCGGCGTTGGGGGTCATCCCGTGGCCGGCAAACAAAGGAAAGCGCACCTCATAGAGCCACTCGACAAAACAAATCGCGGCTTTGAGGTGATATACTTCGATTCTCTCTGCGTCATCGAGCGCCGCATGATTTAAAGCAACTTTCAGGCAGGTTGTGGGATCGCGGGCCGCCATTAGATTTATCGTTCGATTCTCAACCCGCAACGCATCGTGGGGGATAACCCATTTATTCCAAATTTCCTCCGCTTCGGGCGAAAGGATGAACGCTCGCGGTGCCAAACGATATTGTTCCAGGCGCTTGCCGACTACATCCAACAGCGGGCGTAAGTATTCCGAATTTGGTTTGTGTTTCTTCGGCCAGAGAGGTTTCGGATCGCCTGGAATGAAGATGACTCTGCTTCCAAAGCCAGCCTCCAAATCCTCGACGGTAGCCGTCCGCAACCAGTTGGGATTCGTGCAAGCAAAGACTGAAAGGATCGGCTCGTCGGCCTGCGCGTAGTGCGACCGCGTGGGAGTTTTCAGGGTGGGCGGGCAATCGTAGGCTTCGCAGATGGTGGGGATGATGTTTCCTGTGCCCTTCTGGGCTGCTTTGGAAATTAAATTTCTTAGCTCGCTCAGTCTCAGTAAAATACGCAGCGGCGTGGGGCTGTGCCCTTTGGTTTGCAATTCCTTTTGCTCGCGGACCAACTCATCAATGAAGCCCTCGACGGAAGCCAGGGTGTAGATCATGGTTAGGGAGTTATCGAGGTCGCGCGTGAAGCGGACGGCCCGGCGCAGCGCTGAATCCTTTTTTGCCCACCCAGCCTCGCCAACAATCACCGTGAAGATGTTAGGGTAAAGCTCTTCGCCGCCATCATCGTAATAGACGGTCTTGCCGAGCAGGGAACCCACCACCGTCAGGAAACCTGCGAAGTGGTAGTTGTCGCTGGCCGAACACGTCTTCTCCATCGCCAGGCGATAGAGTTCCGTGAACTTGTACCAAGCAGCTTCGGGGATAACTGAGTATTCGCCTTTCGGCTTTTTTGCGGATGTCTTGGGAGCAGGCTTGATTTTCTCCAGAACTTCTACGGCGCGCCGCTGGAGATCCTCGACGGGCTCGCCCGCTGCGGCCGCTTCTCCAACCTGATACAACTCCTTGCGGGTCTCACGCTCTTGCCAGAGGCGCTTGATTTCGTTGCGATACCAGGCGAGAGATTCTGGTTTCAAGCCGAAAGGAATGCCATCTGTGAGGCCAGACACCTTTGACGGTGACACCCCGCTGTGCCATTCCTCAAGTAGCGCCAACGCTTGAATAAAGTCAATAGGCTTGCCTATGCTTTTTAATGTCAGGATGGCTCGGGCAATTTCCTGATGGTTCCGCGAAAAGAATTGTTGCGGGTCTAGATCGGTGAGTGGATCGGCGGAAGACTCGATAAAACAAGTGCCGAGGATGATTTCTTCGGCTTCCGTGTTGGGTTGCTTTCGCGCTGCGGCGCTTTGGGGCATGGAGATTGAGGTCCGTGAAATATCCGGGCGGCACAAGCAGAGGTTGGGACCTGGTAGAGCTTCCCTTCCTGCCCTTCGCGCTTGTGAGCCGGCCACGTGCCGCCCGGAAGCCTGTAATATCTTAGTCGCGCTTGCTTACTTAACCTTCTTGAACGTCTCCGCCAACTCGTGAAACTTCCCGAGGATCTGGCAGAGTTCAAGGAAGCCTTCCTGAGGTAATTCGATCTGCTCGGAAATGTTCAGCCTTCCCCCTTGGTGGGGCTGATAGATTGAAACGTCGATTCTCAGTTTAAGTCCTTCCATAAGTGTCTCTCCTTTTCTTGGGGGGCGGGTTCTCGCTATGTGGTACTCAGGCTCGTGAAGCGCTACTCTCTTACTATTACGAGTGGCCCGCCCATAAAAAAAATAGTCAGAAGTCAATACTCAGAAGTCAGTATGTCAGTCTGGCATCTTCACGAGCGTCGGCTGCGCTTCCTGCCAAGCCGACATTCGGTCTGACTTGAGCACCGCTTGTTCATATTCCGACTGAATACCCTTGGCGTCGGCAACGAAGTAACCCCAGCCTCGAATAGCTCGTGGAGCCATGCGATCGTGGCCGCGCAGGACAAAGATAGGCTCGCCCGCGGCGCGAAAGTCTTTCAGGGCTTCCACTGCCGCCTTCAAATTCGCATAGGCTTTGTCCGCTTCGTCCGGGGATACAGGGTTCTGGATTTCTTCGACATAACGAAACGCCATCTCGATGAGGTTCTCGTATTTCTTCATTGCAGCATTCCTTTCAGTTGAGATAGGTTCGCTTGCCACCAATCAACACTTTTTTGGACAGTCTGGAAATCTGTCATCACAAGAAGCGCGCCAAGCAATCCCCTTAGCAGCTTTGTGCATTCACGATCCGTCAAAGGCCGTGACGGCTGAATGTTTAACAGCTCTGGCATTCGCTGTGCCTCGTTAAGAATTCTTGGCTGCTTTCACCTTTTCATCCGAGTCGATAACGGCTTGCGCCAATTTAATATCCAGCAGACGCCCCTGGCATTTCCCTCCACAGCAAGGCGGGCAGCCGCATTCTTGCTCCTCGTGAGTGCCGGCTACTCCGTCTAAGGTGCCTGCCTTCCCTAAGTAACCGCCGCAACGGTCGCACCAATGGATTCCATCACGATGTCGATGCGGAATCGGCAGCCGACACTGGCAAAGGCTCATGCGACTTTTACGCTTTCAGGAAATGCTTTAGCCAGACACGCTTCGCAGATCCCGGTGGTTGCCGGTCCCTGGCCCTCAAACCAGCGATAATCACAATTGAGGCAGGTCCAGAAAGGCTTGACGAGGCCCTGCCGGCACACGACACGCTCCGAGCCGCAGCGCCCGCACTTCTCGCCGATGACCGTTTTGCAGTGCCCGCAGACGCGCGTCATGGTTCCTTCAGACGTGAATACACCCGCCGATGGTCGGCAGTTCGTCACAATTTTTGCAGTAGGGAAGGCTGACGGCTATCGTTTCGCCGTCGCCGGCGCAGTCATCCCCGAATCGAGCATCATGCAGGCTGACTCGGGTATTGAGCGCGTGCAGCGGGGCCTGGCAGCGATTGCAAAAGAGCTGCTTTTCGTCTACGCCTAGACCGGGGGCGTGGCGCTCTACCGTGAAGCTCGAGAGAAAGTCATGGATTAGCTTGTTAAAGTCGTGTGCTAAAACACGTTCTGGTATTTCCAGTTTTGCCATGGTTCTCCTCTCAAGGCAGTTTGTCCAGTTGCAGCAGCGGGCCGCGATAGCCGAGCTTCTGCGCGGCCTGAATCAGAATCACGTAGGCTAGGAAGTCAGGCAGTGGCAGCCCTTCGGCCTTATCCAGGGCTACGCGGCCCACGAGATAGTCTGCGGCATCGAGCAACGTGCGGATCGCACGCCAGCGTTCGGCTTTCTTGGAGTAAATTGTCATAGGCTTGTCACTCTCGGAAATTCATTCCACTCGCGGCCATCGAGCAGCCGCCCGGCGCGCTTCTTGCCGACGCGGCGTAAGTTGGCATCCGCCGTACCGTGTCGCATGACGATTTCCTTCGCCGCCAAGGCCTCCCGATCGTCTGGATAAATTGGCACAGATATTTTCAACAATGGCATTTTCCCGTCATGCCACTGGATCGGCTCCCATTCTCCCCATTGCTTGAAAAAGAACGGCACGCCCGCCGCCTGGCACTGGTCGCGCACGGCCCGGAACCAGTCAGGATGCGAAGGCCGCGCCCCCGGACCGGATTCGCCGCCGGCAATGACCCAATCTATTCGAGGACGTAATTTTTCTGGGTACGGCTCCTCAAGTCCGCGCCCTAATAGTAATGCCTCACGTATGATTTGGCGTGCTACCATCGGACTTTCAAGGTCTTCAATTTTTACACTTCCAGCGGGGTGCTCTGCATAGAGCCAGGGCCATAACTTAACCGGGGCCAGCGCGGGCTCGTAGTTCACAAATCGGACGGCTAGATTTGTTTGCAAAAGTATGTAGACCCGCGCATCGGCTGTGGGTTGATCCTCGATGGAGACGCCTCCGTAAACATGAGGTAGCGGCCATTGATCAGTCCTAAAACGACGCCCACCCGATTCTCCCGCTTCGATGATTCGCTTCCAACGATTAGATGTATTTAGATAATCACACATGCGTTCGGCGCGTTTCGTCAAAATTTGAAAGGTGAATCTCCTATCTACTCCGGCCATTACCGAGAAGATCTGGTCAATAAATTCACCGGGAACCGTTCCATGGAAGAGGTCGCCCATCAGGCAGACGGCCACGCGGCGGGCCTTGCGCCAGCGCAACGGCTGATCTAATCGCTCGGGATGCACGCGTACCTCGGAGAAGGGACGCGACCCGAATGTCCGCCGCGAGAACCGCCGCGCCCAGCAATGCTTGCGGCCTGCCAACACCGGCGTGCAGCCGTCAACCGGGTTCCAGGTGGCGTCCGTCCATTCGATTTTTGAGTTTTGTCCCATGTTCTCCTCGAAGAGCCGCAGACTTCAACGGCGAAGTCTGCGCTACCGGGCTGTCAACCGGAAATTAACGCCCGCTACCTGGGAGCGCTGTTCGTGGCGCCATTCGCGTTCGCGCCAGCCGGGATAGCTGGCCACCTGGCGCGGGTTCTCGACCAGCAGGCAAGGAAAGCAGAGCATCTGCCCCGGCTTGGCCGCGTTCTCGTAGAGCGCCACGCCCACCTTGTCGCACCGTCCGCAGGCATCGTCTGTGTTTATCATATTCGCACCAGGTAACCGAAGGCGGCGCCAGCGACAAAAGCCAGCACGAATGCCACCCATAACAGGATCTGGTCCGCGCGCTCCGCGCGCCGTTCGGCGGCCATTGCCTGTTGATGAAACTTATAAAGGGCTGGATCAATCATCTGTTTCCTCGTCGTCAACGGTGAAATTTTGTGCAGTGCAAAGGATCGTGGCCGACCTCCAATGGGGGATTTAGAGGTTGTTTGGCTCCCCTTTGCACCGCACGCGTTCAGTTCTACGCCTTATTCGAGGCTGTTTAGCAGGTCAGCCACGTTGGAGGTGATGCCCGTGCAAGCCTGTTCAAACAGGGCCTCGTTCTTGATCTTCTTGCCGGCTAGCAGTTCACTTCCGTGAATGATCTGGGCAACGAGTGGCGTGGCAGCTTTCAATTTCTGTGCGCCGGTCTTGGCGCCAGGATCAGAAATGGCAGCAATCATTGCCTCGGCAGTAACAACGGCGCCGCTGATTTTGGTCAGCGTGTCCGCCTCTTTGACAGGCGCCCCGAGGGAGGGGAGAGCCGTAGCCACGATCGGCATAATCCCCGCGGCGTACTGAAGCACTTTCAAAAGGACTAATCCTGCTTTTTTCAACCAAGTCATACTGAATCTCCTTTTGCTAGGTAGTTTTCGATTTTGTTCCACACTCTGTCGGAAGAAACATAAAAGGGTTTGTGCAGAATGGTGACTTCCAGTGTTTCGACCAGCGTGCGATAGACCAGTCTGAGTCCAACCCCCTGGACTTCAATAGTCGCACTCAATAGGGAACCGTCTCTCCACCAAGCCATCGTGTCTACCTTGTCAGCAAGCCGTTCCAAGTGCGCCTGGTCAAGCTGGAATGTTCGGCTGTTCTCCATGCGGACCTCGATTCACTTACCTTGAGCGGCTTTTGTGAACCCATCCTCAAAGTTCGGGAGCCACGACCAGTTGGTTATTGGGTCAACCTGTGGACCCGATACGCCTCTATCTATTGAGCCCCATACACGGCGTTCATTGCATTGAACGCACGCATAGACCAGCTTGGCATCTCCCCCGATCCTACGGAAATTTCCGAGGTGAACATGTTTTGTGACTGCCTTACAATTATTGCAATTCAGATAATACATAGGGTGTCTTCTCGCAACCTTGGTTCACTCATCTCCGTCAACATCGTGCGCAGCAGCCATTTTGCGGTCTCTTGGAGCTGGCTTCGCTACTGTCTTCTTGTCTGGCGGCGGGTGCCGTCCGCACTGGCAGCAGGCACCCATCGCTCGCGCCTTTGGGCCTAGCAGCGCGTCAATGCAGGCGTAGTAAGGCTCATCCTCCACGGTTGCCTCATCCAAGCGGCAGTTAGGCCTCCTGCCGCTCATCTCGCAGGTCTTCCCCATCCACGTCCGGCGCGCATTCGTTCCAGGTGTGACGTTCGACATCTTTCAGCATGGCAGCACCTATCAGCAGCAGGGCGAAGACAATGCCTGCGCCATAAATCCAGAGTTCGAGTTTGGCAAACAGTTCAGCCATCAAAACCCCTGCTCCTTCGCCCGGCTGCGAAGAAACTCCGCGCCTAAAACGTAACGAGACACTTCATGGTAAGCGCCCCCCTTTTGAGCGACATCTTCCAGGAGTTCCAAGAGTGCGTAGATTTCCGTGCCGGTGAAAGTGAGATTGAAGTCTTTGTTGCGGTTGGCCTGAATCCCTGCGGTCTGCAACCGGTCCACCCAGTTAGGAACCAAGGTCTTTACCATAGTGAATCCCTCCTGGGGTATATCTTCGGCCATTTTCTACTCTGTCATTCGTTCACCTCCCCTCTTAGTTAACATAATATACCAAATCGCACTACGCGGGGGAGGGACGGGATGTACGTGGTGCTTCCAGGAAGCGCCACAGGGCCAGGCGAACGATGTCACTGGATTTCAGGTGTTCGGCCTTGGCGCGCTGCTTGACCTTCTTCTCCAAATCCGGCTCAATCTGAAACGTCAATGTCTTCCTTTTTGGCTGGCTATTGTTCATAGTCGGTATATGTCTTACATCTTCTCATAATCGTTGTCAAGAACTATTTTCAGCCCACTGGCGAGTCTTCTTCCAAAGCCCGCTGAATGGCTTTGACTTGTGCCTCGGCCAAGCGCAACTGCTCTGTGAGGGGAGCCGTCATGATCTCCACCAGGGCGGCCAACTCCTCGTTGTTGTGCTTGGCATAAAGTTTCGTTACCCGGTCAAGCTGGTCTTGAAGCTGCTCGCGCACGCGCGTGGCTTCAACCAGCATTTCCGGCGTAGGCTTCGGCGGCGGCTGCGCGGCCATTTCCAGCACGCCGTCGATGTCACTGGACAAGATTTCTTCGAGCGAGGATGTGAACTTTCCCAATGGCAGTGCCTTGATCCCGTCCTGGTCAAGGGATAAATCATATGCAAAATATTCAACAATTTCGCCCAGTGTGATACACATCTTATGAATGGCCGCTCTTTTCTTCTTGAGTCCTTCGATGTAATTTGCGGCGAAACGTGGCGGACCCGAAACTAGAATGTTGCCCATAATTAAACTTCCTCCTTTTGGTAATACTCAACTGAAGGTTTGCCAACAACTTTTCGGTGCGTTTTTTCGCAAACGGCGCCAAGTGGTGAACTAGCAAGAGAAAGGGCAGGGCTGCCAGTATATCAACTCCATAATGCTCACCACCGGCTACCGCCGCACCGGCCATCAATAGAGCGTAGAGAACAAATAACCAGCGCCAGCGTCCAGCGACATGCTGGGCGGCAAGCACGGCCCACGTAAAATGCAAGCTCGGAACACAATTGCGCGCGTACATGGTTGGAATTGTGGCGAGCATTTGGGCATCAGCCAAGGGCCACGCACCAAAGGCGTACTGCGGACCCACGGCTGGAAACAACAGGTAAAAAGGTTGGACAAGAAGCGTGGCGACGATTGCGCCGCGCACAAGAGCTGCCGGCCGATTGGCTATCCATGCCAAAGCGAGCACGAACGGGAGCGCGGCGTAAACGAAAATCACCGTCAGTTTGGCCCAAGTGTGCGCTAGGCAGAAACGGGACAGGCCGAATCCATCCAGGTGAAGATAAAGATCAGCGCCGCGCAGATAACCGTCTATCGTTCCGGGCCGGAGGGCGCTTTCCACTTGTGATGCCAGTGGCAGCACAACAATGGGAAACAACACGAGCACTGTACCGATGCGGAAGTTAACGGCCCGCGCCTGCGGGCCAGTCTGTCTGAAAAATGAATCTGCCAGCAGAGCGGTGTTGCCCAGAACCGCAGCATAGGCAAGAAAACTCTTGCTAAGCACGGCTAATCCAACAAGTCCCAGTCCGACCAGCAGATGGCCGGCTGCCTGCGTCTTGATCGAGTTGATATTCACCGTTATCAATCCCTCTCTGCCTCAATTCCCGTCTTGCTCACCTTCATTCCAGATACCCGCTGATAGACTGTTTGCCGGGCGTTGCGCTCTTTGGTCAGGAAGCCGAGGGCGGTTAGTCCATCGAGTTCGCGGTACACGTTCGGCACTGATACGGAGGCCCCCCGGCGCTTTAATTCCATGAACGCCTGGTTGGCGTTCGCGGACGAATCGAAAAAGCCTTCGGCAATGAGCTTGGCCAGCTTGCCTTGGAGGTTGTCGGTGGTCAAGCGCAAGACAGACCGCTGGACGGTTACTTTGATTTCCGGCTGCTGCGTCAGGAGTTCCAGCACACCGGGATCCTTCGCGGCCCGATCTTTGACGTAGGCGTAAATGGCGGGTAGGTCGGAGGATGGTTGCCGCAGAGCATCGCTCTGCGCAGCACTGTCGTTCTGCGCCAACCTGCGACCGGGGTATTTGGCTGGAGCCGCATGTACCAGTTTTAGCTGACCTGTCAGTTCCCCAATGCGCGCTTGCAGGTCAAGAACTTGTTCGGCTAAGAACTCCCGTTTGGCCTCAGCCTCTTCATACTTTTCTTTCCACATGGGGTCCTCCTCCGGCTCCGGCGGTGGTTTGAGTTCGCGGCCAGCTGGCGGTGCGGGCGGCGCCACTTTGCCGTAAGCCACCATGCAGGCCGCGGCCTCGCTTAACCAGGCCGGCTGCACATACACCTTGCGGATGTGATCGCCGTAGCAGACGAAAAACTGGCCTTTGCCAAGGGTCTGCACATCATCAACCTTCGGCTTGGGCAGGCGGGGGATATGGTCGATGGTCCGCTTCGCTTCGTGGATTTCCCGCTGGACGCCGAGAATCCAAACCACGATCTGCCGCAAGATGTTCTTGTGGACGCCAGCGATATCCTGGCTGTCGAGAAAGATGTAGTTCTGGAGTCCTGCCCCCTGGCGAATAAGGCGTTCACAGGCGTAGAGCACCGGGGAGCCGCGTTGCTGCGGAATGAACTGCCATGCTTCTGGGATGATGCAGATAACCTTCTCTTCGCGTTCGATGATCCATTCAATGACGGAGCGCATGACCAGCGCCTGAAGTTCCAACGTGTAATCGACCAGCCACATGATGTTGATTCCGGGGTTAATCTCGACGCCTCTCGACTTCGGCAGACTCTCGATCTGCGGTAGGACAATGCGGAAGTACTCGCGCAGCTCACGATAGACCGATTCATTCAGCCCGCGAGCCTTTTCCATAGCGATGTCCACATTCGCGGCCACCTGGGCTAGCGTTCGGGGTTTCTCCCACTGGCCGTCGCGGCCGTGGTAGGCATCGCAAACCTTCATAATCCACGAGCGCTGAAACTTGAGCCCTTCTTTGAGCGTCGCTTCGAGAATGGAGGCGACGTACTGCCACATGGGACCCGTCTCGCCGCCTTCCGAGGGCTCCTGGAAGTAGGGCGGAATGACCCGGGCGGTGTTAAAACTCTTTTCACCGCGCTTCGTGACAAAGCCGATGGCCCGGAGGCCCGAGCGCGCAATCAGCGCTTCCAGTGTGGTTGTCTTGCCGGATTCCTGGGTCTGGCCGGTGACGGCCGTGTGCCGGATCGGGATCTCGATCTTCTTCCCAGTGCCGAGTTCAAAACCGAGGGTGATCATCTGTCTTTATTGCCTGTCTTAAACCTTTTCAAATTGAAGAACGACCTACGGATTTCTAACTGGTCACCAAAGAAGCTATTCTGAACCTTTTCGACTTCAATTTCGATTAACTCTAGCACTCTATTCGGGAGTCTGACCATCTGACCGTTTAGTGTTCCACCCATGTTCCTACAGGGTATCGTAGACTCGAAAAGTTTGAGTGATTGGTCGTGTGCTCTATTTAAGCACGCTATCGCAATCTTTCGATGACCTGAGTTGGTTCTCTCGAGCCCAAGCACATATCCAGTCAGTTCCCATGACGGCGGAATCCGTCCCCATTGAAGACTGTCCCAAATCTCTTGGCCGTCAGGCTCTTGAACCATATTCACCGCCGCCGGCGCCTCGCTCTCGGATTGATAAATGCTTCCGCCACATTCAGGATTCTGGCCAACAGTTCCTCGGGGGTTTGCGGAGGCTGCGCTGGGATTGGCCGTCCCCACGTCACGGGGATCGCTCGCGGGGTTGGTCCTTCCACGGCACCGAGCAGGTCGAGCAACCGATCGCGCCCCGCGACCAGACTCTTGAAATCGTCATCCTGGCCGCCCTTATCCGGGTGATGTTTGAGGGCCAGCGCCTTGTAGCCCGCGAGAACGATCTGCTTTTCCCAAGTCATGTCCGTTTCGCTTTTTTCGCTACCTTCGCGTCGGGCCAGTCTCTTACCTTTAGCATAAAGGCTTCATCGATAAACAAACGTTCCAGCGCAATTTCAATGGTGCCAGAGAGCGTCCGCCGATCGCGCTTCGCCAATTGCCGAAGTTTGGCGAGCATTTCCCGCTCTAGGGTATTGAGTAAGCGGACTTGCCAGCAGTGCCGTAAGAACAAGCTCGCTCGGCGTAACAAGTCCGGCATCTGCCGCGCCTGCCAGCGTCAGCCAGTGGCGGGATAAACCCGCCTCTACTCTGCGCTATCTGGCGGGGGCTCGTCCCCGGGAGTTTCCGGCGCCTGGAAATAGCCGAGGAAGTCGCCAATGAACTGCGGTAAGCGCGGATCATCTTTAATCTGCGCGAGCGTCGCGTCTTGCGCGATAAACGCCGTCAGCATGTCCTCCGTCATGCTGCGCATTCGCACGGTGACATCGGGAAAGATGTTTTCCAAAGAAGCGGCAGCTTGGTCGCCGGGTTTATCGTGTCTCAGCATATCAACCAACTGAGTCGTGATCGTGTGCCAACTCGCTGCTGCCATCAGATCCTCCGTAAGCACGGTTGGCTGCACTGCTCCTCGATTCTCCGGTGGAGCTGGCGCCGTGGCCATAGGCGGCGCACTCGCGCCCAGCATGGCATGGCCGCGAGCCGAAGTTACGCCGCCGATGCGCGGCTGGGACGGGGGCATCATGGGTTGCGCCTGGGAGGGTACGCCGGGAATAGGGGCATGTTTGATTTTCTCGGCAATCGCAAGCCCAATCGGAGCCAGTATCGGCGAAGCCGCTTTGACCACATCCAGCACCGTATCTGCGAATGCGGGTCCGACTCCTCTTTTGGCTCCGGCCAATTGTTTCATACCTTCGGCAATGGCGTTCTTGATAGTTTCTCTGATATTCGGTTGCGGCGGGGCTTCGGCTTCACGGAAGAGCTTCCACATTTCCAACATCTGCCGCATTTGAGCCATCGAGTCGAGGGGGGCAGGGACGGGCTTCTCCTCTCCTTTGAGCATGGCAAACAGTTGCAGCATCTCTTTGAGTTCTGATATCCGTTGGGTAGGATCGGGGGCCTTGGGCATGTTCGCCAATATCCACTGAAAGGCGCTGTTTTGACTTTCAAGCCCGGCCTTCATCACTTCTGACAACGCCTGGCTGGGATCTTCTTTCCGCTGGGTAATGGCGGCAAGTTTTTCTTCAAAGAACCGCAGAAGGATCGGAATGGTTTGCGCATCTCCGCTGCCGCTCTGTCCAGCCTGTAACATCCCAGATCCGACCCAACCTTCCCGTTTGCTGAGAATGGGATCTCCGTCAATGACCAGCGCCCGGTTGTGGACCATCGAGCTTCCTTTCAGATGCACGATCTTAACTTGGAATTTTCCACCGCCATATCGCTGCTTAACCAATAGCTTCAATTCGTCGAGAAAATCACCCTGGCTCAATCCCTGAATGTCTTGTGGCGTCAGCTTGTCGAGCATCCCGCCGCGCGCGCGGTCGTCGAGATTAGGGTCCATGATCACGATGTTCGGCTCAAGCCGGTAAAGATAATATGCGTAGTCATTGCGCTCTTCCGGCGAGAGTCCCTTGAACCATTGGCTCGGATCGTCTTTGGATGTGCGTGCAACATACGGCTTTGAACCGATGGGCGCACTCGTGGCCGGCACCTGTTCGGTGAGTTTTGTCACGGTCTCACGTGTCGCTGTCGGTTGAATCGGCGGAGTCGGCGTAGCTTTTTCCATCCGGGGCATCGTTTTTCTCCCTTACCGCAGCAGCTTCATGGCCTAACCCCACCTATAACTGTTAATTGAATTAGTGTCAAGTCTCTAATGCAATCTTGTTATTGGCATTTCATTTGACTTAACTATTCATTCGTTAGATGTTGCCAACATGCTTAACGTCCAGGGACTCGGACGCGACCAGGTTTTCACGTCAAGCCTTCCCGATGGCGACCGTGGCACCGCCGCGACGGTTGCTTATGCCCGGCAGCTCATTGCTGAAGGCCTGCGCAATCCCGATGTCCGCCGCCTGGCTGTCGAATTCTGCCGTGTGTACGGAGCCGCAGCGCATGACGAGCTGGCCGAACTGAACGCGATCTTTACCGGCGTGCTCCAGAACTTCACTTTCCGCAAGCACACCGTGGGAGCTCAGCTTTTGCAGCCGATTCAAGGCATCCTCGAAACGCGCGCTGGCGATTGCGCCGATCTGAATCAAATTCTTTTGCCGTCGTTGCTCGGCTCGATTGGCTATCCCACGCGAGCGGTCACCATCAAAGCCGACCGGAAACGCCCGGAGGAGTTCTCGCACGTCTACATTGAAGCGATGTTGAGCGATGGCTGGTGGGTTCCCCTGGATGTCGCACGCCGCGATCCCGTGTTTGGCAAAGATCCGGAGTTCTATTGGGACCGCAAGCAGTGGCCGCTGACGCCGGGCGCTGGCGGGCAACTCAACGGCTATGGGGTAGGTGCGATGCAACCAATATTTTTCCGTCGCGGATTTCGCCCTGTTGCTCCCGTCAAATTCAGGCGGTCATTTCCTCGCCGTGGCCTTGGTGAAGATGGTTTCGACTGGGGCCAATTTGGCCAGAAAATTTTGCAGACGAGTCCAGAGTTGCTGGGCGGAGTTGCTCAAGTCATCAAGGCTGCCAACACGCCAGGGATTCCTTATTCGGCGGCCGGCTATCCGATGTACCCCAGCGCCTACCAGACAACGGGATCCGGCATCTCAGCGCAGGTGGGAGCATCGAGCGGAACCTATATCGTGATCGCCCTGGTGGTGGCTGGCACTGCATTTCTGATGTTGGGGAGGCGATGATATGGCCGTTACGATCCGAATTCCGATTCCCCAAAATAACCAGCCTTTCATGCGCCGCGCAAGAGGCATCGGCGCGTTCTTTGCGTCTCGCGCTTCCGCACCGGTTCTTCCGGCCCCAAGCATCTTTTCTCCGTTTGCGCGCAAGGCTAATGGCCTGGGCTCATTCGTCGTGCCAGCAAGTTATCCTTTGCCGGCAGCCAGTGTGTTTTCGCCGTTCGCGCGCCGGGGCCTCGGCTATGTGGCGCGGGGGCGAAGATTCCCGCGGCGTGGATTGGGCGACTTAATGGATATCAACACTGCGGACATGTGGAATGCGTATCCAATCTCAAACATCATCCCCAATGGCTCTTCAGCCGTTCCTGGAATTCCTGTATACGACGCTCCAACCGTCAGCCTTCCGATCACCGCAGAATTGACGCCGCCTGCTGCTCCGACTCCAGCCGCGGTGCAAGCGGCGACTCCGCCCTCCACGAATCCAGCGCTGGATGCCTTCAATCAGGCGCTCTCTAATCAGATGGCTGCTGGCCTTGCCTTGACCCCAGCGCAAACGCAAGCGCTCAGTCAAACTGCGGGAGCCGCGACCGCGGCGCAGTTGGCTACGATGACTCAACAGTTAACCCAAGCGAGCCCTTCGGCAGATGCCTTTTCTCAACTGTGGGCTTCGATTCAGAGATGGTTCGGGGGGTCAAGCACGCTGTTCGGCTCGACTTTTAAGAATACGAATTTGGTTTTAGGCGGCGCGGCCGGCGTGCTCGGCTTGGCCTTGCTCAGCTCCGCGGGCGGCCGCAAAAAACGCAGGAAATAATGGCAACCGTAACGATCATGCCAATTCGCAGCCGCTTCCCGCATGTGCGGCCCCGCCTCACACGGCGCGGCCTAGGCAATGGCGGCGCGCTCTGGCAATCAGCCACGGCCCCGCTCAATTTGGCCTATAAACTTGGCTCTTCTGTCTGGGGGATGCCCGCTGGCGGCTACCCTACGCTCGACCAGGTTAAGGCGGCAAATGCCCAGGACATCATTCGGGCTTCTACCGATCCGAACAGTGGCGTTGTCAACTCGGAACTGGCACAGGCCCAGATCGCCAAGGCCAATGCTCAGATAGATGCTGCCTACCAAAGCGGGATGCAGATCCCAGCGTCACAACTCCTGAATCTTCCAAACACCCCATCGGTTGCAGATCTTCTAGGCTTGTCTTCCAACGGAGGCTCATCGTTAAGTTCTTTTTTGGGTGGCGTACGAGATATTGCCATCATTGGCGCATTGGCGGTAGGCGGCTACTTTCTTTACAAGGCGGTGAAGTAATGGCCAAAAAGACACGCAAACTAGCAAAGCCGGGAGTGACGATCCGCGTGGGGAATCCGGGGAACATTGTCACCATCCGCATTCCTGGCCGCTCGAAGAAGCACGCGCTGGCACAGGCGCGCCGGTTTGTGAAACACCACACGAAGAATATCGAGATGGGATTCTATGCTGGCGGGATGTTCCATCCTATCCGCGGGAGCAAAGACTATTCGCAGGCACGCGCTGGTGAAGGCCGCGCCCCTCCTACATCGCCAGAGCCACGCGGCTGAAGTCCGCGACGCGGCATGGCCGTATTCGGTAAAGGCTGGTTGGCGCAGAACTAACGTTCCACGCCAACCTTAAAGATGACATGGCGACACAAGCCAAATTTCGGCATGAAGATGTCAGCACGGTCCCGAAGGGCTGGAAGGTCCGCACGGTGACACACCCGACAGGACATCGTGTTCGTGTAGCCTTTCCCCCCGGCCGCCGCCACAAAGGTAGCGGGCAGCTTGTGAGCATTCTGCATCCGCTGGGCGGCAAGAATCCGTGCGCGAATCCGTCTGCCTGCAAAAAGCGCAATTGGGCTAGCCTAACGCAGCGCTTGAAGCCTTATAGAGTGACCGTTTTTGGAGATGGCAAAACTCACGAATGGACAAGATTTGCGCCAAGCCTTAGCTCCGCGACTCTTTCAGCCAGAGAAGCGGTAGAGCGCGAATACCCCGCTGATGGGAAAGTAATCAAAACGAAGCAGATTTATGACCCGCGCGGAAATCCCGTTTCCGCTGGCTGGGATCGTGCCTCTCAAAGCTATCGCCAGAAGGTGCTTGAAGAGAGCAAGGTTTCGGATGCGGCGAAGCTCGCCACGGCTCTCTGGAAAGACTTGACGGCGGAAGTGAAGAAAATCATCACAGGCAAGCGCAACCGCTTTGACACGGATCGTGAGAAAGCCGCTTACGCGGTGGGGCTGACTGCTGGCAGTAAGCGGCTCGGCGCCGCTCTCAAAAAGCTGCGTGCGAAAGGCGCCACGCGCCTGGAGCGCATGACGCGGCGGGGGCTCGGGCGCAATGCTGAGAAACGTTGGACCGTCTATTCGTGGATGAGAGAACCTGCTGTACCAGGAGCATCCCGCGGAAGACAGATCAAGAGTAAGTTTAAGCAGCTCACCATCGAAGCCCCGACGAAAGCGGAAGCACGCAGGAAGTTTTTGGAACAGACGCACGAAGCAGGGCGGGGAATCACGGTAATTCCAGCCCGCGGCAACCCTAAATCGAAAAAGCGCAAGAACCTCGACGAGATCACGCAAGCGGCCAAGCTGCATGAACGTTTCGTGGGATCCCCGGCGACAAAGGTGGTCCAAATTCACGAGCCGACAGGCATCCGTGACGATTACGCTGAGTTAGGTTGGGGCGAGCAATTGGTCTTTCATCAACCCTCGGACAAGGCGCGGCTCGATCTGCCGGGCATCTCGAAGCTATATGACCGCCTGCTTCAACGCGGCAGTGGCCCAGCAGCCGCTTGGCGGGAAGTTTCCAGCAAAGCTGGCGCTGAATTTCTCGTGTTTGACATCACCGGAGATGAGATCCGCTTGGCGGCAAGCGCCGATGGCAAGCAGCTTTACCTGCTGGGCGGCCGTCAAGGCAAGTTCGCAGACTATTTGGAGGCATTCGGCTCCGACCCGGACCATGATCGGGTTGACCTTGGCGAACTCGTCTCGCTCACTTACTCCGCCCGCAAAGCTCAGGCAGGCGACTCAAAGCCTCATTCATACTACCACATCTTCGGGGAAGAGGGCGGAACGGCACCCAGGGCGTTTTTTGACACCATCAACAATCGGCTCGGCCTTGCCGGTGGAACTTACCACCTGAAAGAAGCTGAGTTGGGGATTATCAATTGATCAGATTTCCGCACGTCCAATCTTCGGGGGGACCGCATCTTGCGCCAAGCGCAATAGCGGCCCCAGGCGCGGGGCTGCGTCGAATAAGCCGGACCCCCCGAACCGCATTTCAAAGACGCGGCTTGGGCTCAGCAACGCAAACAGCCGCAGCAAGTACAAGCTTGGCCATAACTGCGGCCCACGTGCCTGCTATAGCCGCATCTTCGGTCGCCGTAGGGGCTGTTCCAGTTTTCGGCGCTATCGCGCTTACTGTTCTTGGCATCGTCGAGCTTTTCAAGAATCTCTTTCACGGTCCAAGTCCGTACGACGAGATTGATTCGGGTTACGTCGAGCAAGGCGAGAACGCTTCCGCTCAAATCTGGTTTGCGGTCTCGGGAGAGGCGCTGTACGGGGTGGTTGACCCAAATGATCCCTCGACAAGCAATGTCGTCCGGGACTATACGAAAGAAAAACCTCCTCTACCCTTCAAACAGTACGCCACGTGGTCCGCCCCGCCCCCTCCTTCGCGCTACCCGGACGTGCCGAAAGGCCCGCTCGGAGATATGTCAATTGATATTGACCAGGCTATTCAGGGATGTAACGACATTGTTAACCAGGTGCTTATGAGTTTGGGAGGCCAGCCAGGCGTGTCTTACAGCAACGGCAGTGCGGCAAAGCACTTGCAACAATCAGAACAAAATCCGTTTTTCACTACTGGGGCCAGCGGCATCATTCCGCTTCTGCAAAAAGTTAAGGCGGCGCGGGAAGCCGCTGACATGGTATCGGGGTCTTCAGCAAGCTCCACCTCGGCTATCGTGAGTGAGATTTCATCGAAGCCGGTGGCAGTCATCGCTGGCTTGGGGATCCTAGGGCTAGCGCTTTGGAGTTTTGCTTAAAGGAGGGATCTTTGCCACCACTAGTCGCACAAGCACCGGCAGTCATTATAGGTGTGCGGGGGCTGCCTTTGGACACGCGCATCGAGCATCGGCGCAAGCTCATGCAAGAGCCGAAGGGTTATACGCTGATCGGGCGAATGCACAAAATCGTTTTCGATCCCCACGGCATGAATCTGCCGGTGCTCGATTACCCGGTTTGGGGTCCAAACTTGCTTTCGTGGCTGGATGAGCCCTATCCGTGGCTGGGCCTCAGCAAAGACGAACAGGACTTGTTGATTCTCGGCAAGCTGCTTCATCCCTCAGATCTTCCCCATCCAACGGAAACGGTGCCGACGACCCTTCCTGGCTGGGCCAGCCGCGGCGGGCGGATGCCGCGCCCGGTCCCCCAGCGTTATAGCGACCGAACCACGGCGTTCATTGGCAAAAATAAGAATGGCGCTCCCGACTTTGAGAACGCTGATACGTTCTACACGATTCAGCCGGTCGAGCAGATCCTTATTCATCCTGTGCGTTCCGATATTTTCAATTTCATCAGGCCGGGCGTGGCCCCGGATGGAACGCTCATGTCGTTCCTAGTCAACCCCAAGAGTGCCGAAGCTCACTTCATTGGCGGCACGATGACGCTCGACAGTCGGATTCACGGCCCAGCGTAAAAGGAGAAGCAATGGACCCCTTTATGCAGGAAATATGTACCAAGGAAGCACAAAGGCGTGAGGCTGCCAAAAAGGCTGAAGCTGACAAGGCTGCCGCTGAAAAGGCGGGTCATGAACCGCCGGTGTCGTAGGTTGGCTCAGAACTTTAGTTCTGCGTGCAGAGCCTTGATGGCTCTCCGCCAACCGCTAAGGAGTTTCCGATGAAAATGTTTGTTGCCAATCCGAGCAAGAAGAAGCAGCAGAAACATCACCGCGTCAATCCGCTGCCGCTGGTGATTATGAATCCCTCGAAGAAAAGGAGTTTTATTATGACAAAGAAAAAGCACAAGAGAAACGAACCCAATCCCAGGCGTCGGGCCAAGAAGAATCCCTTCAAGCGCCGACGCCGGTCGCACAATCCCTTCCCGGTGACGGCGGCGAATGCGGTGAAGGTGGTCGTAGGCGGCGCTACTGGACTGCTGGCCACCGTCTACATTCCGAATTGGCTGTTCGGCTTGTTCGGGATGGCGGACACTGGTTTGCTGGCGTACGCGGGCGCTGCGCTCGTAGCCTTCCTGCCCCCCTGGCTGTTGAGCAAGTATCCCAATCTGGCGCTAGGTTGGCTGGCGGGCGGCGGTGCCGGCTTTGTTTGGAGAGTCATTGATGACCTCACAGCCCATCCGTATCTCCAGATCACGGCGAATGTTCCACAACCGGGCGTGACAGGCTTCATCGCTCCAGCGCAATATGTGCTCCCTGGCCCCAATGTGTTTGGGCCTTATGCACGTAGAGCCTTGCCGGCAGCGACGATCCAAGCGACTGGCCGTGTGGCTGGCGCCACACCCGTCAACGCGGCGGGACAGGCATCCCCCGTGGGCCTGGGCTGGGTACGCTATCCGTACGCCGCTTAGATGCGCACGGATGAGTAGGTTTATGGCTTGCATCAAGGCCGCCATGCGTTGAAGCAGGCCAGCAAGAGGAGTTTTCCGTAAGAAGCTAGGGCCAAGGCCCAGCTAATTTCATCCGTCCCGGTCAAGCCGGGACCGAAGGAGCAATCCCATGTTGAAGACACTTGAATCAAGCGTGGGCCCTGGCTCTCGACGCTGGGTGCGCTTGACAGAGCACGAAATCGGCCGGCCGCATTTCCGTCCGATCAAAAACCCCATTGTCGCTGCGCCAAGCGGCGCGCCGAGCATTTTTCCTTATACGACTTCGCCGCAGCAACTTGAACTCGTTCGCTGGGCTCTGAGAGACACGTTCATTGCCCTGGCCGGCGCTGGTGTGCAGTTGGTTCAGTTCCAATTGTTTACCATTGGCAAAGGACAAGCCTTTACGCCCCAGGGCGCTGCGGCGGCCACGAACAAGAACCAATTCCACACGAACGTCCAGCTCCAAAACGGTGGGCTGCCAAACCCGCAGTCCATGCTGGTCAGTTCGATTCGCCAAGTTCTGCGGGCGAACATCTTCTACACCGACATGTTGAACCTGATGTACGCCACTCTGGCGACCCTGCAATGCGGCGATATGGAGCGCAAGTACTTTGAAGGGCTCCTCGCTGAGATTCCAGCGGCACAGGCTGGCATTCAGGTCGGGTTTGTCACGGCGGGCGACATCACGCATGGTTCCGTGATGACTCCCGGCTGGCAGACGGTCCACAACGTCTACTCGTTGCAGACGGGCCTCCAGGACCCAAACATCGGTGGTCCCGATCTCGGGGTGATCATCAATGAGGGCCGTGCGTTTAGCTTGATTCTCGATCCGACGCTGAACAGCACCGTCGTGGCCAACGGTTGGTCGACCATCGCCGCCGCTTCGCAAGGCACGGGCTTCCAGGGTTGGATTTTGCTGGATGGCGTGCTGGCCCGTTCGCTGGCTGGTTAATTTCTTCCCCTGGCGGCTTGACTGACCTCCTTGCACTCAAGCCGCCCTTTCCGCCGACCGAGCTGGCGGAGTAACCGGCTCTCCGCCAGCTCTTCTCTCGCCTGGTTAGGCGCGGCGTAGTCATTCTGGCCGGGAACGTGCGGTACTGTGTTTGAAATTATCGAAGGAGCCTATCATGGCAGCCAGAAAAACATCTTCTTCAATGATTTGTCCAATATGCCGCGGCGAGGGGCAAAACCTTAAAAACGGGCAGCCGTGCGGTCCTTGCAACGGCTCAGGGCAAATAGCCGGAGAGTTCCCCTTCCCGTATTCGTTGCCCATCAACCTGGCGGTCACTCAGGTGGCTCCAGGCACAACGCCAGCCTTAGTTGTTCCAGGCGCGCCCGCCAACGTCTTCCAGAGCGGCCTCAACCCCGTCACGCTGCGGCTGCCGACCGATGGGCCTTTTAAGTGGGTGTTCAACCTCATCAATGCGATGTCCCCCACAGTGATCGGCGACGCGAGCCGTTGGCTGCAACTCAAGCTGACAGACTTGTCCGGCGGCGAGTGGCCGTTTATGTCGGCGCCGATCTTCGCCAATCTGTTTGCCGGTGACGCGCAATTGCCCTTCCCGCAACTGGAGCCTTTGGAGTTTGGCGAAAAGACCAACCTGCAACTCGAAGGCTATCCGGTCAATTATCCGGGCACAGTTCTGGAAATTGGCGTAGCTCCTGGGGCTCCTACGGTAACCTTCGCCGGCGTTTTGAATGGCCCGGTCCTGCCGGGATCGGTTGTCATCACCGACCCACCGGGAATCGTTATCGGTGGCGACGATGGCAACGGCGCCATTGCTACAGTGCCTCCTGGCGCTGGCATTACCGGCACGATCAATTACACCACCGGAGCAATTTCGGTGACCTATGCGGTGGCTCCGGCAGCAGGCAATTTGATTACCGTGACGTACACCCAAGGCTGCGCCCGTATTGATGCGCAACTTGTCTTGAACGGCTTCTATCTGCGGCCATTTAGCGAGGCGGAGAAGGCCCAGATCGCGCAACGGTAGGGATATAACCACGCGAAAAGCGGGGTCTACGGCGTCCTGGCAGATGCCGTGGCCCCCGCATAGGATTCAATTATGGACCCGCGAACAAACCTCTGGACCCGGCAGAATTGCGGCGCACCTCCCGGCCGGCACGGATCTCTAGGCTTGTGGATGGGTGCGCGCAAGCTGATTACTTCAGCCTTCGTGCCTGATCGCTGGCAACGCCGCGGAGTACTTGGCTGGCGGCCTTACTGGCTGTCGATTCCCTCGCAACGGCCTGGCTACTGGCAGGTCGGCCCGCAAGACACCTTGGAGTTTGAGGCAGTCTGCCCGGTCAACCTGGTCGTTGCGGGAATCATGCAATTCTGCAACCAGCCCGAGGGCGCCCTGGTCGAACTCTACGACGTGGAGAATGACCAGGCGCTCATCAATCCAGGCGGGCCGTCGCTGCGGCTTGCTAATCTGGGCGGCGATGCTAAGCATCCGTTTTTTCTCAAGCGGCTGCACCCCATGAACGCGGGGAACTCAATCCTGGTGGACATCGCCAACCTTTCGACGCGCACAAACACGGGCCAGATCGTGGTCTATGGCTTCACGCCGTTGTTCCCCGGTGCGTGATCTTAGCAGCGGGTTGATGGCAAGCACTGCTTGCCCCCCGCCACTTCGAGGAGTTGAACGTGGCTACGACCTTTGATCCAACCTTGATCCAACCGCGCCTTTCTCCAATGGGTAAACTTGTAAGCCCGCGCGACCTTGGCGTTGAGAAGCCCAAGCACACGTACCCCGTACACATGCGGCCCGTCACGGTTGATCCACCCGAGGCGGCGGAGCCCTTTGCCTGGAACAATGCCATTGTCATGCCGGCAGTGGGAGCTACGGCAGCTATCGTGTCCTTCGTAGTGCCACCCAACCGCAGCGGCGTCATCTGGCGCGTGGGCAATGGCACAGCGCTGGGCGGCGGCATCGCGCAATGGGTCAATGGGTCCGGTGATCTCATCTGGCAGATCATCAGGAATGGCTCGCCATTCAAGAATATGAACGATATTCGAGCGATCATCGGCCTGGTCGAGCAAACGGGCGGGCTGCTTTCGGCCCCGCTTCGCCTGCGGGCGAACGACACGATTGCCTTGGTCGTTTTCAACGTCGCCGTGCCTGCCGCACAACAGAATATTGTCGGGTTGCTGGGCGGCTGGTACTACCCAGCGACCCAAGATCCTCCCACATTGAGGTGAACTATGCGGAACCGAATTTCTGCCATGCTGGTGCTGGCAGCGTTCTCTACCTTCGTCTTTTTGCCGGCGCCCAGGCTTCGGGCGCAAGGGAGCGGCGCGGCCACGTTCTCGAAAACCTTCAACGTGCCCGCCTCGGCCTCGACGAGGCTCCTGCCGATCCCGAACAATAATCAGATCGCGCATTCCGTCAGTGTGGTGTTTTCAAACCTGATCCATGCTGGATGCGCGGTATTGCTCGATGGCTCGGGTGACAAGTTGCAGTGGTACACCATCGGCTCCAGCGGAAATATCTTTAACTCCGTGTTTAACGCGGGAACTTTCAGTGCGAATGGGGCCTTTGTCTATTACCGGCTAAAAGTTTCCCCTTGCCCCACGGCGACAACCAATATCGTCTACATGGGCTACGCTACGTTTTTGCCACCGGTTCTCACTGCGGCGACGCTTCCTGAGAAAATATATCAATTAAAAGAGATTCCAGCTGACGTCAATCTTCGTCCCGTGACTCCAAATATTTTAGTGGGCTTCCAATGCTCTAACCCGGATACAAGCGGCCCAGTGTCTAAAATAATAACGCTCGCCGGGACGCCAACCGCTGGCGGAATAAATTACGTACAGGCAGATGTCGGCGCGTTTCTTACCATCACCACGGGCAGCGGCACCGCCACCGTGGCCATTACTCAAGTCAACGGCGGCGCTGGCGTAGGACCCATTACGGTTATCGCCACCGCGCCCACGATAGCGGGCTCCGGCTATAGCGTCGGCGCAGGACAAGCGACGACCGGCGGGACCGGCACGGGCGCCACCGTGAACATTACAGGCGTGGCGATTACCAACGTTGCTTGGCTTCAACTGATTTTCAGCAACCTGACTTATACCACGCCGCATTGTGGAAACCCTGGAGCGGGCGTGTTCAATTTTGAGGCGGCAGTTCCAGCCGGCGGCGTATTTGTTTACACCGGACCACCGATTAGCCTTACCGGCTCAGGTCCCGGCATTGACACTCAGCGCACGTGTGCTCGGGCGATGACGATGCAAGGCGGAGCTACGCCGGTTAATGCAGGGAATGCGCTGAGCTGCAATTTCCAGTTTAACTATTCGGGGCCGTACTATCCTTTCGACCCGCTAAGTCCGTAGAAGGCCGACATGGGATCGTCTGATATTCAAAGCCTCGTTGCCTCGATCGCCTTAGCCCAAGGCATCAATCCGGTGTTGGCCTTGGCGGTCGCGCGGCAGGAGAGCGGGTTTAATCCCAGCGCCGTCTCGAAGGCGGGCGCGATCGGCGTCATGCAACTCATGCCGGCGACTGCGGCCCAGCTTGGCGTCGATCCGACGGACCCCGCGCAGAACATTCAGGGCGGCGTGGCTTACCTCAAACAGCAGATTTCCCAGTTCTCAGATCCCGCTCAGGCACTCGCCGCTTACAACTGGGGCGCTGCCAGGGTGCAGGCAGCCGTGGCCCAGTACGGCCCGGATTGGCTCAGCCACGCGCCGGCTGAGACGCAAAATTACGTGAGTTCGATTCTCGGCTCGACAGCGACCGCGGGAAACATCGAAATTGCGGTTCCCGTTGATTTGGCGGGAACGCTGGGAATTTCGAGCACGGGAACCAATCGACTTCTTTATTTGGCCGCCATTGCGGCGGCGCTGGGCGTCGGCCTTTGGGCGCTCAGTGAAGATGATTGATGTATCTGTAGCGGCGCTCTATGAGCGGCGGGATTTTCGGCGGTCATAGAGCGCCGCTACAAAGGAGAACCTCAAATGAAAAGACTTCTCACTATTCTGATTCTGGCCTTGAGCCTCGGGACTTTGAATCTGATTGCTCAGGAGCCGACTCCCGCCAGCCCTCCACCGGGCATGTTATGGCTTTCGGGACTGAACGGCAGTACCGCTTATGCTTGCTGGATGGGATCATCTACAGCCACAGATACAAACAAAATCGCAGCGGCCCTAGCTTGGCTGCCGTCTACTGGCGGAACCGTTGACCTTGGCTGCTATCACAAAGCGCTTACGCTCACGAGCGACATCTTTTCGACGGTGAGTAAGCCTATTACCCTTTTGCTTCCGCCTACGGCAGTTTCCGTGAATGCCGATGCCACAATCCCGGCAAATTTCTCGCTGGTCTATCAGAACGGCTCCAGCCTTGCGGCCATCGGAGGCCACACGCTGACCGATAATTCCGTCACGCAGTTGCCAGCGGCAGAAACGCTTTCCAAGAACGGCAACAACGTCTGGGATGGCCTCAAACTAGTGAAATCAACCACTGTGGGACCAACGGTTGGAAATGAAGGCGTGACGCTGCGCATTGAAAACAACCGAACCGCCGTAATCGACGATCAGGCAGTGATCACGGCATTCGAAGCTGTGGCTCGAGCCCGCGGCAAAGGACGTGAGCTTACCATTCGCGGCGCCAACATTCGCACCTATATTGACGAAACCTATGCGAACGCCACAGCCATTACCTCCGTGGGCGTCGATGCCTCCGTGCGTGCCAGCGGTGCGGTTGTCCCAGATCCTGGCACGGCATTTGTGGGCGTGCGGGCCTACATGGCGCCCGGATTCACAGCCATGACTAATGTCACCAATAATCATGCCTTCTGGGCTTACAACGAGCACGCCACGAATGCAATTACCAACGTGCTCTACGCTTCAGACGGAGGCGGAGGGTTTGATTACGGTCTGAACCTTTCCAGCACGAAAATCAATATAGCGGACATAAATTTTTCCAACGGCCAAAGGCTCGTCGCGGTCCCCGCTGGCAAAAGCCTCCAACTCTACGATTCGGCGCAAACTACCGCTAGCGGCACGAAAAAACTGGATATCAAAGTCGAGTCGCTCACCAATGCGCTAAATGGAGATCAAATCGCGGTCTATGGCCGGTCCAATAATAAAGTCAATGCGATGACCGGCTCTATCGAGGGCGCGTATTTCCAGGCCGCAAACTACAACGCTTCCGCTGGCGGGACCGCGCGGGGCGCCTACATCGAAACGCTGACTAAGGGCGTCAATATCGGCACAGCGCGGGGGCTGGAAGTGAATGTGGATACGGACGACAATGAGACCTTTGGCAACGAAATTTCGGCGCTTTTCGCACAAGTCCAAACGGGGTCAAGCGAGACATTCTCTGGTGTGGCGACGGTAGCGCGGTTGACGAATTCTGGCGTGGCAGGCGGGGGCGGGAAAGCGCTCAACTCCTTTTTGCGTCTGGACTCTGAATCCAACCAGGTCGGTGCAACCGTTCTCATTGATGCCTCTGCCGCGAAGTTTGTGGCTGGTGGAACAAATCAGGTCTGCGTCTTTAGTTTTCAGAATTCGGACGGAAACGTACGCTATCTCGTCGTCAACAACACAGGAACCGTCGCTGTAGTCACATCGTGGCCGTAATCATTTGTGGATGTAGGGCTCGCATCCTGGCGGCAGAGGTCAGCAAGATGCTAGCCCTACGCAGAGGGAAAATATGAAGCTCAAAGTTCTTATCCTAGTTTGTTTGTGTTGTGCATTTTTAGAAGGGCCGCGTCCTATGACGGCCCAGGTTTATGAGAATGGTTATCTCGCCAGTCTGAACGATTCCACCCAGTATCCTTGCGGGAGTTATGGCTGGGGAACGAGCTACGCGCCCTCGATCTGGACGGGATTACAACTGAGTTTGGGCGGCGGGCCGGGCTTTACTGGAAATCTCTATGAGGGCGGCCTGATGACGATGGCCGCCAGCCAGACAAATTATGTCTACCTGAACCATTCGGCGGAATACCGGCCAGCCTCCAACATCACCGGCATTGCCGCGCTCGATATTCCCGTGGCCACAGTTGTGACGAATGCCAGCGTGATTACGAGCATCACGGATCTGCGCAGCCAACCCACGCGCCAGATGACCACCAGCTTGAATTCCATCAAATTCAACGGGGTGGTCGATGCCGCGTGCTACCAACAGGCCATCTCCTTCAACAGCGACGTGTTTTCGCCGGTGTCGAAATACATCACTTTGCTGCTGCCTCCCGCAGCTCTCACCCTGAATGCGAACACGACCATCCCCGCGAATTTCTGCCTGAAATATCAGGCTGGCTCAAGCATCGCCGCGGGAATGGGTTTCACGCTCACCGATCACAGTGCCTGTCCAACGGGTAGCGGCTTGGGAACAGTGACCAGCGTGGGCATGACGGGCGATGGGACGGTTTACAATATCGCTGTCCCTGGCTCACCGATCACCACCGCTGGCACCCTGGCGCCAACCTTGCGGACGCATTCGGTCAGCACCTTCTTAGCTGGCCCGCGCTTGGCCGTGCCCTCAACTTTCGCAGCCATCGTGCAATCAGCCTCGAACGCTGTGCATTCCGGTGGCCCGGTGACTACAATTTCCGTAGCCTTTGAAAATGCCACCACGGCTGGCAATGGGATCATCGCCACTGCCGGTTGTTTCGACTTCGCCAAAGGTTGGAATTCGGCTACAGTGGCCGATACGCAAGGCAATTCTTACAGCGCGGCCTCCGGTGGCACTTTTGCCAAACTCTCTCAGCATTACACGCTGGCGATCCCGCACGACTCGGACACCTTGACTTGGACGTTTGTACCGACTGGCGGTTTTGAGTGCCACAACATGGTGGCTACGGTCCTGGAAGTCAGCAATCTGAATCCCGTGACCACCGTAGACACCGCTCAGGAAGGCTGGAGCTTTGCGCCAGGCATCTTTACGACCAGCATTACCACCGGCACCAATTATGATCTGCTCGTCGTGAACGAAGCCAACGCCGGCGGCAATCCCAGCTACATTACCAGCACCGACACTTTCACCACCGATCAATCGCCGGTAGAGGCCGGGCTGTTTACTTCCGGCGTGACGGGCGATGCGGGCAGCGGCCTAGCCGGAGCCTATTCCGTCAATATCTACGGCACGTCGGGCGAAAACCGTTCCCTTTTGGTGGCTTACAAGACCGTGGGCACTTCGACCCCCAATGCTCCTCCCACTTTCCGCTATATCGCCCTAGCTGACCTCTCGAAAATGGCGCCGCCTGAGCACAACCTTTTGCTCGGGCTCGGCAATGCGTTTGCGCTGAGGCCGTTGACGGATTGCGTGGACACCGGAGGCAACCACCTGAATTACACGGCCTCTACCCACAGCTTTTCTTGCGGCACCAGCACCGGCACCGCCCCCCGGCTCGACCAAGTGCTCGACCCCACGGCGGATAAGACGTTTGCGATGGGTACAAAGAAGTTAGGCTTTACTTGGGGAAATACTGCTACGAGTTCACTCTTAACTCTGCAAGATACTTTAACCAATCCAAATTCACCTACAATTTTAGATATTGAGGCAAATGGAAAGAATGGACTTCCTTTATACCTGTATGCACACGATGCCAGTAGTTCCGGTGGAGCGTTATACATCCAGTCTTTGAATCGCACTAATTCCACACTCACAGGAATAGACCTTGAAGTACAGAATCTATCAACGGTAGATGGGGCAGACACAACGGGGACTGCCATATACTTAACAAAATCGGGGGTGGCTGTCGGAACAACTATGGAGGGGCTGTATATTGCTGTCCCAAATTCTTCTGGGCCAAAACCAGACACTATTTCAGGGATATATGTTGATACTCAAAATAGGGCTATACATAATTATTCTATATTTACTTCATCATCCCCTTATGGTGGCAATCGACTTGGCGACCGCCTCACCGTGCAATCCAACACCGCCGCTGTCCAGCCCGTCACCTTCACCGGCGTTGGCCTCGACGATGCAACTTCGGGTGGAACCTACACCGGCCTCGATGACCTTGCGTACTGCGTCCAGATAGATGCCAGTGTGCCATCGCCTGATACCTTTGAATGGGGGACGGGCGGTTCCTGCTCGAATGGAGCTACCGGCGTCAGCATGACCGCAGGTGCGCATACGCTCTCGAATGGCGTCACAATAACCTTTGCGGCGACGGACGGCCACACTATCGGAGATAACTGGATCTTC
>Ga0315281_10001304_pt1 | contig 36605 bp, 40 predicted proteins | sample YL17G07_0_MG_FD_204540 | JGI IMG/M metagenome (GOLD analysis project Ga0315281, IMG submission 204540) | Sediment microbial communities from Yellowstone Lake, YNP, Wyoming, USA - YL17G07_0 | ecosystem: Environmental > Aquatic > Freshwater > Lake > Sediment | place: USA: Wyoming | collected...
CAGACCGAACTCATCCTCTACTTCTATCCGGAGCGCTTAGCCGATGATGCGGCCGCGGCGGCCCGGATCAAGGCCCATGCCGAGAGCCGCATCGGCGACATGCTCGACCTGATCGAGGCGACGCTGGCCGCCGGCGCGGGCCCGTTTCTGCTCGGGGCACACTATCGCGCCGTCGATCCCTATCTGCTGATGTTGTGCCGATGGACACGCGGGTTGCACAATCCGGCGCGCAACCGCTCGCATCTTGGCCGCTTTCTCGACACAGTGATGGCGCGTCCGGCGACACAGCGGGCCTTCGCCGCCGAAGGCATCGCCGCGCCGTTCTATTAGAAGAAACCTCGATTCCTGCCGGCCTCGATTCCCAAGCGCTTGAACTGCAGCAGCAGGCGTCATTCCCTTGAATTAGGCCGTGAAAAGCTTGCTTTTCCGCCCTTGGGATCCGGCGGACCGCGACGACAATGCTAAGGAGAGGCGGTTCGCACCCCGCCCGCGCAGTGCTCCGTAGAGGAGGTTGCCATGGCTCTGCAGTTGGCTTTGCCCCTGGAATCGGATTCACGCAAGGAATCGCCGTTGCGCCAGGCTTGGGCTCGCAGCGGCTTGGCGCTTCCCTACGAACTGGCCCTGCGGGACCGCGCGATCGCGATTTGTCTGCGATGCCTGGCCGACGCGATGCGAAGCAAGCATGGAAGGAAACGCCGTGGGTAAAGTCGCGCGTCTGTGGAATCCGCGCAGCAATCACATGCTGCGCCGGTACTGGATTTCGTTCGAAGACCAGATCATCATCGGCGGCGAGAGTATCGAGCAGGCCGGCGTGTTGTCGGTGCGGCCCGCTCGACAAGGCGGGCTTCGCGCGCGGCTGCGGGTCATGGGCCGCGCGTTCGAGGAGGATGTCAATGCCGGCAACGACCTCGCCATCTGGATCAACGGCCTGGAGCTATTCATCGGCGTGAAAGCCATCGACGACGGGCGCATGTTGGTTGCGTTTGGCATACCGTCCGGCGCCAAGGTGAACGTGACTCTCGAGGCCGGAGCCGGCCTCAAGACGGAGGCGAAGGCATTTTCGAGTGCAAACCGTGGTGCTGGCAGTGACGATTCCGCATACGCCATTGGGCTTTGCCAGACTCAGCCTTGTATCAGTCTGATTCACGGAAGCATTTGCGACCTCCGGCAATGAATCCCCAAGACTCGGGCACACCGCCGTTAGAGTTTCAGTTTCTCGCGCGGATATAACGCGTACATCTGGGACCAGACCGTGATCACGCCTGCCTTCTTCAGCAAGTTCACGCCCCTGTCGCTGCCTCGACTGCTGGTCGTGTCGATACTACTGCTCCTGCTCTTGGGCGCAGCGGTCGGCACGATTCTGGTCACCATTCCTAGCTGGTGACGTGGAAGTCTCCGGAGCTACCTCAAGCCTGCAGACGGTTTCCCTGATCGATCAGCCCATCCGCCGACCTTTGGCGAGTAGGCACCCAGGAGTGTTCTTCGGCTCCGTGAAAGAATCGTGACCCAAGAATCGTATAATGGCAGGCATGGACTCAATCAGCGGGTCGATGCGGTCTTTCTCCCAGTTCAGGACCATCCTGGGGTTGGCACCTACCCGCTCAACTGCCTGCTTTTTAGTTGACCTCCGTTCCCGCCGTCGCTTCCTGACGTGCTCTCCCAGGGTCCGCGGCTCAATCTGTAGGCGCGCACCTATCACCTCGTGCTGAAACTTGCGCGCACCATCGCCAATCTCGCCAGAAGCGAGGCGATTGCCGCCGCCCATGCCATGGAAGCGCTTCAATATCGCAAGCTCGCCCCGGTGCGCTAGTCATGGCCACTTACGCAATCGGCGATGTTCAGGGATGCGTGGAGGCGCTGCACCGGCTACTCGACGCATTCGGCTTCGAGCGTGGACGGGACTGCTTGTGGTTCGTCGGGGATCTGGTTAACCGCGGCCCAGACTCGCTCGCGACCCTGCGCTTGGTGAGGGATCTCGACGACGGTGCGGTAACGGTGCTGGGCAATCACGATTTTCACCTGCTCGCGGTGGCTGCCGGACACGCGAAGAAGCGCCGCAGCGACACACTCGATGAAGTGCTCGCCGCCCCGGACCGCGAAGCGCTATTGACTTGGCTACGGCAACAACCGATGTTGCACGTCCAAGACAAATGGGCGATGGTGCACGCGGGCCTGTTGCCGCAGTGGAATATTGCGCAGGCTCAGACACTGGCGCGCGAGGTCGAGGCGGCGCTGCGTGGCGAGTATTGGCGCGAATTTCTTGCGCAACTCTATGGCGACTCGCCCGATACCTGGAGCGAGGGGCTGCGCGGCGCGGACCGCCTGCGCGTCATTGTCAACGCCATGGCGCGGATGCGTTTTTGCACAGCGGAAGGAACGATAGAATTTCGCACCAAAGGTGAGACAGCCAAGGCGCCGCCCGGATTTTTCCCTTGGTTCGACGCGCCCGGGCGCGCGAGCCGCGACCATACAGTCATCTGCGGCCACTGGTCCATGCTCGGACTGAAGTTGCGGCCCGACCTCATTGCCCTGGACAGCGGCTGCGTATGGGGCGGAAGCTTGAGCGCGGTGCGCATCGAGGACAGAAAATTGTATCAAGTTCCGTGCGAGCAGTGCCAGGTTCCAGACGCGTAGCGCGGGCGCGCTGCCGGAGAGGTGTGGTGCATGCCGGTACAACGACCGCCATTGTCGGCCAGACCGATAGGAAAAGACCATGAGTGACTGCGTGTTCTGCAACATCGTTGAAGGACGAATTCCTTCGGCCAAAGTACACGAAGATGGCCTGACGCTCGCCTTCATGGATATCGGCCAAGTCAATCCCGGCCACGTGCTGGTGGCGGTGAAACCGCACATCGAGAATATCTATGCCTTGGATGACAGGCTTGCTGCGGCAGTATTCCAGACCACTGCCCGCGTGGCGCGGGCAGTGCAAAAAGCGTGCACGCCCGAAGGCGTGACCCTATACCAGGCAAATGGAGCCGCAGCGGGCCAGACCGTATATCACTTCCATCTGCATATCGTGCCACGATACGATAAAGACGGGATGCGCCTCACTTGGCCGGCGAAGAACCCCCCACGTCAGCAGCTTGAAGCAGATGCTACTAAGATTCGTAACGCGCTGACCCCGGATTAACTTCGATTAGCTGCAAAGGCGCAGAGAATTCAGTGCGTAACGCGGGTGGCGCCACTGCCGGAGAGCAAACGCACGCGCTCGCCAGGCCGGAAGGTTTCGTCTGCTTCCTGGGTGATGGCGCGCAGTTCGCCGTTGTCGAGCTTGACCGTGATCTCCAGGCCCTGCTTTTTGGTCACCCCCTGCTCAATCGCATTGCCGGCTACGCCGCCCGCGACCGCGCCGAGAATAGAACCGATCGTGCTGCCCTTGCCGCCGCCAATATTGCTGCCGGCCACACCGCCTACCACGCCACCGGCCACCGCGCCGGCGCCGCTCCTGGAGCCTTCGATGTTGACCTGACGCACGCTTTCAACCACGCCCATGCGCACTGTCTGCTCCTGCCGCGTCTGGCCGTCTGAATAGACGCTGCCCGAGCTCGTGCTGGCGCAACCGCTAACGACGGCGGATGCAACGAGCGCGCCTGCAATTGCTAGTCTTGCTGAAATCTTCATATCCGGTCCTTTCACCCTAACTGCGCATTGAAATGTTGGCGGTAGAGCGCCTCGATCTCGGCGCGTGTGGCACGATGGTTTTGCCCGCCGCGCGCGCCTATCTTGAGTGCGCCCATAAGCGAGGCAAGCTGCCCGGTCGAGCGCCAATCCATGCCTTTCGCAATGCCATACAACAGACCGGCGCGATAAGCATCCCCGCAACCGGTCGGATCGACGATGTTGTCGACCTTAACGCACGGAATCTCCAGCCGTTGACCCGCCGTGTGAATCTCGGACCCCGCGCTGCCATGGGTAACGATCAGCGCTCGCACCCGTTTCGCCAGCTCCGCGATCGATTCGCCCGTCCGCTCTTCCAGCATTTTCCCCTCGTATGAATTGACCGCGACATAGCTGGCAAGTTTCACGAAATCGAGCAACTCGGCGCCAGTGAACATAGGCAGCCCCTGGCCCGGATCGAACACGAAAGGGATGCCCTGCTCTTTGAGTTCGCGCGCGTGCTGTAGCATGCCCTCGCGCCCGTCGGGGGAAACGATGCCGAGCCCGACATCGCCCGCCGCAGAGACACTATTGAGATGCGAATGACCCATCGCCCCTGGATGAAAAGCTGTGATCTGATTGTCGTCGAGATCCGTGGTGATGAAGGCCTGCGCGGTGTAAGTGCCGGGGACTTCGCGCACATGCGTGCGCGCAATGCCGAGCGCGTCCAGCCGTCTGTAATAGGATTCGGCATCCTCGCCCACGGTGGCCATGATGAGCGGCTCGCCGCCCAGCATGCGCAGGTTGTAGGCGATGTTGGCGGCACAACCGCCGAATTCACGCCGCAAAGCGGGTACCAGAAAGGCCACGTTGAGCACATGGATCTGGTCGGGCAGGATGTGCTCGCGGAAACGCCCCTCGAACACCATAATGTTGTCATAGGCAATCGACCCGAGTAGCAGGATACGCATAGTCTTGGATTCCGTGGTTGTGAGCCCCGTAACAAGCTCGGGGCGCAAATCAAAAAAACGTCCAAGGATACCCGAAGTCAGCTTAGGGATAAAATAGATACAGGCGGTAGCCGGTAGCCTTGATCTGAGAGCCCTCGATGAACACCTTGATCGCGATTTCGGCGGTGGCGGCGAACCCGGCCTGAGTGTTGACGGTTTTGCCGAGGTAATCCTGCGGCGCGAGCACACGCCGCACTACCGGCTGGTCCTGGGTATCGGTCAGCGTCAGCTCTAGCAGGGGGTGCTGCTGATTGAAGCTAGCGCGGTTCTTGAGCGTCGCCGATAACACCATGACGCTAGGGTTGATCGTGTCCGCCTGCAGATCCGAGGCTTCGATGCTCATCATCTCGATGCGCCGTGGCAGCGGCAGTTCGCAACCCAGGCTCACGCACATCACGGCGGCGTAGGGCTTGACCTCTGGGAAGAGCAGGGTAACGGCGGTACGGTAACGATATGCCACCTGCGCGACCAATGTCAGCAGCAACAGGAGGGCGCCCAGTAACCAAGGCCAGCGGCGCATGGGCCTGGCCGGCTCCGCGGATGCGACTGACTCGAAACTAAATGCGCTTGCACCAACGGTAGTCACCGGTTCAATATTTTCCGGCTCCAACAACATTGCCGCTTCCGGTGTTTCGGCTCGGGATTCCGGTGTTTCGCGGCTAACCAACTCCGGCGCAAGTTCTACGTCCGCAGCATCGGCGGGCGTGGCCACGAACTCGGGTTTTGGCCGGGCCGCGGGCGCCGGAGAGGTTTCTTCGATCAAATGATCGAGTGCGTCGAATACCCGACTGCATTTGCCGCAGCGCACCTGCCCGGCCCGCGCGGCGAGCTGCTCGGCGTGCACGCGAAAATGGGTATGGCAAGAGGGGCAGTAGGTGATCATGACCGCAGACCTTCGAGCAGCGTCCAGCCTTGGTCGTTGTCACTGACGCGCATCGCAAACCAGGGTGCGTAGGCTACCATCACCTCCTCCGCCTGCGCCTCGAGTATGCCCGATAGCGCTATCCGCCCACCCTTGGTCAAGTATCCCGCGAGCAGCGGCGCAAGCAGTATCAGCGGATTAGCAAGAATATTCGCAGCCACGAGGTCTGCCTGGAAATCAGGAGCCGTCTCCGTATTGATAAAGCGGGCGTCGACCCGGTTGCGCGCGGCGTTCTCACCCGCCGCGGCGAGCGCCAGTGGGTCGACGTCCACGCCGCGCGCTTCCCGAGCACCCAGGTGCAGCGCGGCTATGGCTAATATACCCGAACCGCAACCGTAGTCCAAAACGCGCTCGCCGCCGCAGATCGTCCGCTCCAACCACCGCAGACACAGTCGCGTCGTGGGGTGACTACCCGTGCCAAAGGCGAGACCAGGGTCAAGCACGAGATTGACCGCGTCAGGATCTGGCGCCACCGCCCAGGACGGGACGATCCACAACTTCTCCGAAATGCGGATCGGCTCGAACTGCGACTGGCTGAGGCGCACCCAATCCTCTTCCTCGACCGGCTCGGCGCGGTAGTCCGGCAACGCCGCCAGCCCGACCTGTGCGCAGGCGGCCGCGATGATTTGCACGGGATCCTCGTCCTGCGCGCACAGTGCCTTGATTAAGCTTTGCGGCCAGACGCTCTCCACCGGCATGCCGGGTTCACAATATAGCGGCGTCTCCTCCGCGGTACCGGCATTGGCATCCTCGACGCTGACCGACTGAGCGCCCTGCTCCAGCAGCGCGTCGCTCAGCGCGTCGGCAACGCGCGCGTCGGTACGGAACGTAAGCGACACCCAGGCCAGGCGATCACCCTTTTTCAAGCTTCTGCTGCGCGAGCTTCTGCTCGAGATAATGGATGTTCGTGCCGCCCTTGACGAAGCGCTCGTCAAGCAGCAACTCCTGGTGCAGAGGGATGTTGGTCTGAATACCCTGCACCGCCATCTCGGACAGCGCGATACGCATCCGGCGTAACGCCTGCTCGCGCGTTTCGCCGTAAGCGATGACCTTGCCGATCAGAGAGTCGTAGTTGGGCGGCACGAAATAGCCTTGGTAGATGTGCGAATCGACCCGGATGCCGGGCCCGCCAGGCGGGTGATAAGAGGTGATGCGCCCGGGCGAAGGCGTGAACGTGAATGCGTCTTCGGCGTTGATGCGGCATTCGATGGCATGCCCGCGCAGCACCACGTCGCGCTGGCGGATGCGCAACTTCTCGCCTGCGGCGACCCGGATCTGCTCCTGCACCAAGTCCACGCCAGTGATCATCTCGGTGACCGGGTGTTCAACCTGGATGCGCGTGTTCATTTCGATGAAATAAAACTCTCCACCTTCGTACAGGAATTCAAAGGTGCCGACACCGCGATAGCCGATCTTGCGGCAGGCATCGGCGCAGCGTTCGCCGATGCGGATGCGGTGGCGCTCGGCAAGGCCCGGCGCCGGCGCTTCTTCGATGATTTTTTGGTGCCGACGCTGCATCGAGCAGTCGCGTTCGCCCAGATAGACGGCGTTCTTGTATTCGTCGGCGAGTACCTGAATCTCGATGTGACGCGGATTTTCAAGGAACTTTTCGAGGTACACCTCGGGGTTGCCGAAGGCGGCCTGCGCCTCCTGATGCGTAAGGTTCACCGCCGCGAGCAGCGCCGCCTCCGTGTGTACTACGCGCATGCCGCGCCCGCCGCCGCCGCCCGACGCCTTGATAATCACCGGATAACCAACCTTGCGCGCTATCTTGACAATTTCGTCGTTCTGCTCGGGCAGGGCGCCTTCGGAGCCCGGCACGCAAGGGACGCCCGCCTTGATCATCGCCACCTTGGCGCTGATCTTGTCACCCATCAGGCGTATGGTTTCCGGGCGCGGACCGATGAAAACGAAGCCGCTTTTTTCGACGCGCTCCGCAAAATCGGCGTTTTCGGAAAGGAAGCCGTACCCGGGATGGATGGCTTCCGAATCAGTCACCTCCGCCGCGCTGATAATAGCCGGGATATTGAGGTAGCTCGCGGAGGATTGTGGCGGACCGATGCATACCGACTCGTCGGCGAGTTTGACGTACTTCGCCTCGCTGTCGGCTTCGGAGTGCACCATGACGGTTTTGATGCCCAGTTCGCGGCAGGCGCGCTGGATACGCAGGGCTATCTCGCCCCGGTTGGCGATGAGGACTTTTTTAAACATCGCGAAACGTAAATTCCTTAGTCGTATCGGCCAGATTCGGGAAGGTCGTGCAAGGGCGATCGGCTAGCACGCGCGAAACCAAGGCTCGGGCGTTCCGGCTCGCCCATTCCTCCCCATAGTTTAGTCTATGACAAATAAAGGCTCGCCATACTCGACCGGCTGACCATTTTCCACGAGTATTGATTTAATAGCGCCGTCCTTGTCGCATTCAATCTCGTTAAGTAGTTTCATCGCCTCGATGATGCAGATCGTGTCGCCCGACCTGACCGTGTCACCCACTTCGACAAAGTGCTTGGCGCCAGGAGAGGGCGAACGGTAGAAAGTGCCCACCATGGGTGACTTAACCACGTGACCCTGGATCGCAGCAGCGACGGCCGCAACAGCCGGCGCGGGCGTCAAGACGGGCGCCGCAACTGGGACCGGATTCGGAGCCGCATAGGCGACACCTAAGCCGCCGCTCTTGACAATCTTGACCTTTTCTTCGCCCTCGGTGACCTCCAGCTCGGAGATGCCCGATTCCTGTACCAGATCGATCAATTTCTTCAGTTTGCGCAAATCCATGGCTGTTCCCCCTTGCTGCGCGGCTTCGGCCCGGCGGGCCGGGATCTGCGGACGCTAGGCCTGTTGCAGAATAAACTGTAGCGCCAACTCGTAGCCGCGGCTGCCCAAGCCGCAAATCGTTCCTACCGCCTGATCGGAAAAATAGGAATGGTGGCGAAACGGTTCGCGGGCGTGGATGTTGGATAGATGGACTTCGATGAACGGAATCGCCACCCCAGTCAGAGCGTCGCGCAAGGCGACGCTGGTATGGGTGAACCCCCCGGGATTGATAATGATGAAGGTGACCTTGTCTTTCTTCGATTGCTGCACCCGGTCAATGAGCGCCCCCTCTTGGTTACTCTGAAAACAGGTTACCGTCGCACCCGCCGCTTTGCCCTGAACAGCCAAACGTCTATTGATATCCGCCAGGGTTTCCCGACCGTAGATTTCCGGCTCGCGACTGCCCAATAGATTCAGATTAGGTCCGTGCAGTACTATGATTTTCTTCGGTTCCCGTTTCTTAGGGGCCGTGTTCTTAAACACTATGGGGTCGGACATTCTTTTCCGCATATATGGAAGTTTGCCGCAAATGGATGCTAACTGTCTAGTTTATCAAAGAAGTTACGCGAAATTAATCGAATCTTAAAATCGACTGTATTCGACTATATTAGAGCAATGGGGCCAGTTTCGCGTCCAATGAGACTTCGGTCAGCGCACCGGCATGCACATAGGCCACCTTTCCAGCACGATCCAGCACTACCGTAAAGGGCAGTACCTGCGCACGATTTCCTAAGTTCTTGGTTACACTAAGAGTTTCCATGCCGCCAATTAACACGGCGTAGTCTATGTGCATCTCCTCCGCGTAATCTCGTACTTTAGATACATCATCGATCGCGATACCTACAAATTGGACGCCGTTGGACGCATATTTGCGTTGTACTCTCATCAATGCAGGGATTTCCTCTCGGCAGGGTGCGCACCAAGTTGCCCAGAAATTTACCACCAGCACCATGCCGCGCCATTGGGACATTGTCTGTGGTCTGCCCCCAGTATCGGAGAATGATGCCGACATCAATTTCTGGGCTGCGCCGTCTGCCGCGGGGGAGATCAGGTTCCCACGGCTAAGATAAAAACCAGCCGTGCCGGCAATTACCGCCACCGCCAGAAACAGACCGGCCTGAAGGCGCCTATTCACTATTGGTGACCAAGGCCCGGACCGCGTCCAGGCTGGCGCGCTCGAGCGGACGGCCGAGAGGCGAGGTCTTGACACTACGACGTTCGTCGTCGGGCGAGCAAACCGCGACTCGGACCGGCGTACCCCGCCAGTCCAAAGAGAGCACGCTCACAGCCCGAGCCTGATTCCCACTGTAATAACGCGATTCCGAGGTTTCGTAAGGAATGTTGCGGTTTAGCAAGAATATCTCCAGTTCCTTGCCGCTGTCCGCAAATACCTGCAGATCGATGTCGGCATAGCGTCCTGCGGTGCCCTTCAATACCGGGCCGGTGAGGTAGGGCTTGAATTCCGCGAGTTGCTCCATCGCCGCCAGCGCCTGGCTGCGCAGATAGCGCAGCCGTTCGCGTTGCTCCTCCCCCTGGTACAGCGACTGGTACACGCGTAGCTCGGTTTCTATCTCGTCGTTGTTGGGCAAAGACTGGGTGTCACCGGCCCCGAGTTGGCGCGCGGCCTTGCGCTTGGCCATGGCGAAATCCTCCATGCCGTCTTCAGCCATGATGCGTGCCGCAACCGCAGCGATCCGAGTACGCATATTCTGTTGCTTGGACTTCTGTTCCCTGGACACGGCAACGCCCCAAGCGTAAGCGAAAAGGAATGATAGCGCAGCCGGGCCGCAACCGAAATACGGTAAACTCCCAGCTAGTGTCATTTCGAGGCCGAAGGCAGGGAAATCCGCGTCGGGCAGCAGATTCCACGCTTCGTTGGAGTGACAGATCCCGCAAGAAACTCTCGGTACTGTTCATGCACATCCACATCCTCGGCATCTGCGGCACTTTTATGGGCGGTATCGCCGCGATCGCCCGACAAGCGGGCCACAGGGTCACAGGCTGCGATACGAACGTCTATCCGCCTATGAGCAGCCAACTCGAGGCTCAAGAAATAGCCTTGATCGAAGGCTTCGGCGCAGACCAGATCAGCTTAAAACCCGACTTGTGGGTAATCGGCAATGTCGTCTCCCGTGGCATGCCCTTGGTAGAAGAAATCCTTGACCGCGGCGAACGTTATGTCTCCGGCCCTCAGTGGCTGGCGGAGAACATCTTACCAACGAAGTGGGTGCTCGCAGTCGCTGGTACACACGGAAAAACGACCGCATCCTCAATGCTCGCCTGGATCCTCGAAGCGTCTGGCAAGAATCCCGGGTTTCTCATCGGTGGCGTGCCGCAGGACTTCGGTACTTCAGCCCGTTTGACCGATTCCCGTTTTTTTGTGATCGAAGCGGACGAGTACGACACGGCTTTTTTTGACAAACGCTCCAAATTTGTGCATTACCACCCGAGAACCGTCGTCCTAAGTAACCTTGAGTTCGATCATGCAGACATCTTCTGTGATCTTGCTGCCATTGAGCTGCAATTCCACCATTTCGTTCGAACAATCCCGAAATCCGGCCTGCTTATCTCGAACGGCGATGATCCGGCACTGGCGCGCGTATTGAACCTAGGCCTCTGGACTCCGGTCGAGTACTTCGGCATCAACGGCAGTTGGCAAGCCGAGGCGCTGGATGCAGATTCCTTCCGCGTCAGCCTTGCCGGGCAAGAACAGGGGAGGGTGCACTGGGAACTGCTGGGCCTACATAACCGAACCAATGGCCTCGCCGCCATCGCCGCCGCCCGCCACGCAGGCGTGGCTCCCGGTGCAGCCTGCGAGGCGCTGGGCCGTTTCAGGAACGTTAAGCGCCGTATGGAACTGCGCGGCACGGTGAGAGGCATCGCGGTGTATGACGACTTCGCCCACCACCCGACGGCGATCGCCACCACGGTTGCCGGTTTGCGGCAAAAGGCGGGCAAGGCGCGCATCCTTGCCGTGCTCGAACCGCGGTCAAACACCATGAAACTCGGGGTCATGAAAGACGCGCTCCCCGGCAGTCTCGCCAACGCCGACTTGGTGTATTGCTACAGCGCGAACCTGGGATGGAATCCGGCGGACGCGCTCGCCCCGCTGGGTGCCAAAGCGGTTTGCCATTACGATCTCGACGTCCTGATTGCCGCCATCACGGCCGAAGCCAAGCCCGGGGACCAGATACTGGTGATGTCCAACGGCGGCTTTGGCGGCATTCACCAGAAACTACTCGACCGGCTGAGTGCCGATAGTCTGACGTGTTGATCTATCTGCACGGGTTCAATAGTTCACCCGGTTCGCACAAGGCACAGCTGCTGAGGCGTCATATGGAGGAGCGCGACCTGGGCGACCAGTACTGCTGTCCGGCGCTGCCGCACCTGCCCGAGCACGCCATTGCCGTGGTCGAGGCCGAAATTGCGAAACACCCGCGCGAATCCATCACCCTCGTCGGCAGTTCGCTCGGCGGCTTCTACTGCACCTACCTTGCCGAGCACCATGATCTGCGCGCCGTTCTGATCAACCCAGCCGTCCATCCGCACGACGGGTTGCGCGGGTCTCTCGGCGTGCAGCGCAACCTGCATACCCACCAGCAATATGAACTCACTGAAGAGCACTTGCGGCAGTGGGAAAAACTCTACCTGCCCCGCATTCGCGCGCAGCGCTACTTGTTGCTGGTGGAAACCGGGGACGAGGTGCTCGACTATCGCGAAGCGGTGGAAAAATACGGCGACGCGCACCAGATCGTAATTGAGGGCGGCAATCACAATCTGGCGAGCTTTCCAGAGCACATCTCGCTGATTTTGAGATTTGCCGGGCTGGTTCGGGCTTGAGCCGGGCCCCGGGAGGAGGGCGCCCAAAGACAATTGCCCCGACTGTCTGGCGACCGCCTGAATAAGGGAGCCCAGGAAAGGGGTGGAATCCCTGACTCCCCGTTCGATCCGCTTGCGAATATCCCAGAAACTCCGGCTGCGTCAGCGACTCGATTGCGGCTTCCCTGGCGTATAATTTCAACCTGCTGCGTCGAATCAGACGCCGCGCGAGCGCGGCGCCCTTCAGCTTGCTCGTCAGGTGTGGCGGCAACGCTCTACGAACCCTACTCCTTCGGCCTTGGACCCATGAATGTGCTGTACGAAGAGACCGGCTCTTTCAAGATTGGCGTAGTGCTCGCCGAAAGCGACGCATCGTTGCAGGTGGAAGCCCCGCACGGCAAGAGAAGCAAGATAAAGGCGGCAAGCGTGCTGCTGCGCTTCCAGGCGCCGCCGCTCGCCGAGTTGATGGGCAACGCCGAAGCGCTCGCTGCCGGGATCGATACCGATTTCCTATGGCAGTGCTGCGGCGAATCGGAGTTCGGTTTCATCGACTTGGCACGCGATTATTGCGGCCACGCGCCCAATGCGCTCGAAGCTGCGGCGATTCTGGTCAAGCTGCAATCGGCGCCGATGTACTTCTACCGCAAAGGCAAAGGCCGCTTTCGCGCGGCGCCCGCCGACACGCTCAAGGCGGCGCTTGCGGGCGTGGAGAAGAAGCGGGTGCAGGAGGAGCAAATCCGGACCTGGGCGGACGAACTCCAGCGTGGCACCCTACCCGAAGCACTGCACGCCATGTTGCCGCGGTTATTGTACCAACCCGACCGCAACCGCATCGAGAGCAAAGCCCTGGAGCTGGCCTGCGAGGCGAGCGGGCTGTCGTCGGCGAAGCTCCTCGAACGCGCCGGCGCCCTGCCCTCTAGCCATGATTACCACCTGGGGGCGTTTCTGTTCGATTTCTTTCCTCAGGACAACGGCTTGTTTGAGAGCATCGCTGCGGATGAGCCGCCCGAGTTGCCGCTGGCCGAAGTGGCGGCGTTCAGTCTAGACGATGCCAGCACAACCGAAATCGACGATGCCTTTTCCCTGACGCGGCTTGCTAACGGCCGCTATCGCGTCGGCATTCACATTGCCGCGCCGGGACTGGGTTTTGCGCCCGGATCCGCGCTGGACCGGATCGCGCGCGCGCGTCTGTCCACGGCCTACATTCCGGGGAAGAAAATCACGATGCTGCCGCCGCGAGTGATTGAGCGCTACACCCTCGCCGAAGGGCGCGCATGCCCGGCGGTGTCGCTGTACCTGGACATCAATCCGCTGTCGCACGTGGTAGAGGGGCAGGAAACGCGCGTCGAGCGCGTGAAGATCGCCGCCAACCTGCGCCATCAGCAGGTGGAGGCGCTCGACGCCGCTTTTCTCGCCGGAGAAGAACGGGGCGAACTTCCGTTCGAAGCAGAGCTGTTCTTCCTATGGCAACTCGCGCTCGAACTGGAGGCCGCGCGCGGCAAACCCGCTGCGCACCAGGACCGGATCGACTACAACTTCTACGTCGAAAATGAGCGAGTCAGCATCGTCGAGCGCCGTCGCGGGGCACCGCTGGACAAGCTGGTGTCGGAACTGATGATCAGCGCCAACAACAATTGGGGCAGGATGCTCGCCGACCGCGGGATACCCGCCATTTATCGCGCGCAGTCCAACGGCAAGGTGCGCATGACCACGGTGGCTTCTCCGCACCAGGGCCTGGGCGTGTCGCATTATGTTTGGGCGAGTTCACCGTTGCGCCGTTACATCGATCTGCTAAACCAGTGGCAACTACTCGCCTGCCTCTCGGGCGCGGCGCCTCCGTTCGGAAAAAACTCCGCCGAACTGCTCGCGGCGATGCGCGAATTCGAATTGACCTACGCTGCCTATGACCAATTCCAGGGGAAAATGGAACATTACTGGTGCCTGCGTTGGCTGTTGCAGGAGCAGGTAACGCTATCAAAGGCGCAGGTGCTGCGCGATAATTTGGTAAAGTTCGAGGGCATTCCGCTGTATGTCCGCGTGCCGTCGCTACCGAGTCTGGAAGTGGGCAGCCGGGTACTGCTGGAAATCGAAGGGATAGATCTGATCGATAATTCGGTCAAAGCCCGATATAAGGGACCAGCCGAGAGCTAGCGAATGTCTGAGCAGGAGAGAGTGGCGGCGCGCGAGGATCGATCGGAGCAGGCAGTAGCGATAGTCCGGTTTGATGACCCTGTTTTCTGGTCCAGCGCACCCTGACAGCGCACAAACGAAAGTTAACATAAATTCTCTCGAAAAGAATAAAATACTTTGATTTGAATGATCTTTGAGGTCTGATTGCTCGGCGTTTATCTGCTCGGTTTCAAGCGCATACGCTGGCCTGAGTTCATGGCTGGCATGGATCCTTCGTCGCGCAGTTTTACCCTCGCGCTGGGCCTATCCATTCTCTTGCATGCGGTGGCGCTGTCCATTCATTTCAAGCTCCCCGACATTATCCGCGACAAGTATATATCGCAACCGCTTGAGGTCGTGCTGGTCAACAGCAAGACCCGTGCGAAGCCGGTCAAAGCCGATGTGCTGGCGCAAGCCAATCTCGACGGCGGCGGCAACACCGACGAAAACCGCCGCGCCAAGACGCCGCTGCCAGTGCTGAAACCGGCCGAGCCCGGCGCCGATGCCAAGCGCGTAGCGCGACGGGTGCAGGAGTTGGAGGCGCAGCAGCTGAAGATGATGACCCAGCTGCAAGCGGTGAAAGGCGTGGCAGCGACCGAACAGCCCAAAACTGCGCCTGCTGCAGAGGCGTCCCAGCCCCAAGTCTCTGGCCAGGACCTCGCCAACAGCGCGCTTGCGATCGCACACCTAGAGGCGCAAATCTCGCGTCAGAGCGATGAATACAACAAACGTCCGAAAAAGGAATTCGTCGGCTCACGCGCGCGGGAATACCGCTTCGCGCAGTACGTCGAGGACTGGCGCCTCAAGGTCGAGCGCATCGGCAACCTGAATTACCCGGACGGCGCGCGCGGCCGGATCTACGGCAGTCTGGTGCTCAGCGTTTCAATCAAGGCCGACGGCAACCTCGACACAGTCGAGGTGCAGCGCTCATCGGGACACCAGATTCTCGATCGCGCGGCCGAGCGCATCGTGAAAATGGCCTCGCCCTATGCTAGCTTCCCCGCCAATATCAAACGCGACACCGACATTCTCGTCATCACCCGTACGTGGACTTTCGCACCGGGTGACAAATTATTTGGGGAGTAATTTCTCGCCATGCCTGACCAATACGCCGTCATCGGCAACCCGGTCGCGCACAGCAAATCGCCGCAGATCCACGCCGAGTTTGCGCGCCAGACCGGGCAGAATCTAACCTATGAGCGGTTACTCGCACCGACGGATGCGTTCATGGAAGCTGCCCGCGCGTTCCGCGCCCGCGGCGGGCTCGGTCTGAACGTCACGCTGCCGTTCAAGGGCGAAGCGTTCCGTTTGGCAACCCTGCTGTCGGAACGAGCGCGCGCGGCACAAGCGGTGAACACGCTCAAATTCGAGGGCGACACGATATTTGGGGACAACACCGACGGTGCAGGCTTGGTAAATGACCTCGCGCGTAATCTCGGTTGCGCCATCACCGGGCGGCGCGTGCTGTTGCTTGGCGCAGGCGGCGCGGCGCGAGGGGTGATCAAGCCGCTGCTCGAGCAGCAACCGGCGCGGCTGGTGCTAGCCAACCGCACCTTCGGCAAAGCCCAGTTGCTTGCGCAAAATTTTGGCGGCGGTCTCCAGGCCGGTACCTATGCGGCGCTCGCCGGTGGGCAGTTCGACCTCATCGTCAACGCCACCTCGGCTAGCCTGGCCGGGGAACTACCGCCGCTGCCGCCGGGCGTATTCGCGCCGGGCGCACTGGCTTACGACATGATGTACGGCAGAGACGAGACGCCTTTTCTCGCGTTTGCGCGCGGCGAGGGCGCGGCGGCGCTCGCGGACGGCCTGGGCATGCTGGTGGAGCAGGCTGCGGAGTCGTTCTTTATCTGGCGCGGCCTGCATCCGGACACTGCGCAGGTACTGAAGCTGCTTCGGCAAGCACCGACTTGAGTATGGCTGGGGCGATAAGGCATGCTTTAACCCGGCTGTGGAATGCGTTCTGTTACATGCTGGGCGTATTATTCATCGCTCTGCTGCTGTACCAAAGCTGGTTTGCCGCGCATATCTGGTACTGGGTCGGGCACAACCCTCAGAACACCAGCTTCATGCAGGCGCGCTTGGAGCGCCTGCGCGAAAAGGATCCCGGGGCGAAGCTAAAGCAACGATGGACAAGTTACGCGCGCATTTCCGCCGAGTTGAAACGCGCCGTGATCGTGGCCGAGGACGCCAAGTTCTCCGAGCACGACGGTTTCGACTGGGAGGGCATACAGAAAGCGCTGGAGAAAAACCAGAAGAGAGGAAAAGTAGTCGCCGGCGGCTCCACCATCAGCCAGCAACTGGCCAAGAACTTGTTCCTCTCCGGCGAAAAAAGCCTGTTGCGCAAAGGACAGGAGGCCGTCATCACATGGATGCTGGAGATGCTGATGGATAAGGAGCGCATTCTGGAGATATATCTGAATATCGCCGAGTGGGGCAATGGCGTCTTCGGCGCCGAAGCCGCGGCCCAGCATTATTACAACGTCAGCGCGGCCGGCCTGAGCGCTGAACAGGCGGCGCGGCTGGCAGCGATGCTGCCGCGGCCGCTTTATTACGAGCGCAACCGTGACTCAGAATTCCTGCAACGCTACAGTAAGACCATACGTGCGCGCATGCCCTCGGCGGAACTGCCGTAAGGATCGGTTTCCAAATGAGGGGCCGCGCCCTTTCACGATTTCCCTTAAATCGGATCAACTGCAAGCAAGTAATGCCTCTCCGACAGGGGAATGGCGTTCAGTGCGCCATCGGCGACCAGAAAAACATTTTCTGCGCGCGCCTCGTTATCTCTATGATCAGGCTTTTTTCAGCGCAGCGCGCCGGCCGCGGCGCGCATCGACCCCATGGAGTACCAATAATCCGACCACGAAGAAGGCGCCGGTGATGAGCATGGCGAAACGGTGGTTGCCTCGCGACACCCAACTCACCGTGCCGTAGGTGATGGGGCCGAGGATGGAAGACAGGTTCGTCGCCAGGCCCCACAACCCAAAGAACTCGGCGCGACGCGCCTTGGGGCTCAGATAGCCGACCAGTGCACGGCCCGCCGACTGAGAAGCACCAAGGCACAAGCCGGCGAGGTTGGCCGCGATCCAGAACAGCGGCCGCGTATCGGCCATCCAGGCGATTAGCACGGTTGCTATCCAGCCCGCGAGCGTGAGCGCAATGGTGGGAACATGACCAAGGCGGTCCTGGACGTTGCCAAGAAAGAACGCGCCCAGCGCGGCAGTGACATTAACCACCAGCACCAGCATGAGCGTGTCCTGGGTGTTGAAGCCCATTGCCTGTTCGGCGTAGATCGCCGCGAGAGTAATCACGGTCTGCACCCCAGCCTGGTAGAACACGATGCAAACCAGAAAGCGGCGCAGATCCTGGTAGCGTGCCGCTTGACGCAATGTATCCGCCAAGCGCGCGAACGCCGATGCGACCAGCGACGCGCCTGACGGGAGCGGCTGCGGCACAGCGCGCTCGCGCAAAATGGCGAAGGTCGGCAGACTCGCCAACGCGAACAGCGCCGCTGTAATGAGCATGGTCACCGGCACGAACTGCACTGCCGCGTGACCCGCGGCTTGAGCCCAGGATACATAAACGAGGCAAACGCCCAGCGTAAGCAAACCGCCGATATAGCCCAGGCTCCAGCCCCAGCCAGACACTTTGCCCAAGTTCCTGCCACGCGCCAGCTCCGGCAGGAACGCCGCAACCAGATCGCAGCCGGTGCAAAAGAAGAAGTTGGACGCAACGACGCAGACCACGGCAGCAAAAAGATCGCCCGGGCCGGCCAAAGCAAGGGCCGCGGTGCCAATGACACAACCGACGGTGGTAACGAACAGCAATCGTTTCTTGTTTGCGCGCAGGTCGGCGTAGGCGCCGATTACCGGGGCAGTGATAAGCACCAGAGCATAGGACAGGGACAACGTTGCGGTCCAGGCAAAGGTCGCCCAGGGCGCGTTGCCCGCCACCACCGCGACGAAGTAGGCGTTGAAAATCGCGGTGAGCACCACCGTCGTGTAGCCGGAGTTGGCAAAGTCGTACATCGCCCAGGCCCAGATCTCCAATGGACCTGCCGCCCGCTCCGGTTCACCGCCTCTGTGCGCTTCGGCCATATTCGAAACCAATGGAAAAGCGGAACGGCAATGATAACCCGCCTGCTAGAATCCGATTTCGGCACAGGCACACGCCGGAATTCACGCTCTATCTTTATTACAAGGGAAGCTGACACCATGCTCAAGGAATTCAAGGAATTTGCGATGAAGGGCAATGTGATCGACCTGGCAGTGGGAGTGATCATCGGCGCCGCATTCGGCAAGATCGTCGATTCGGTGGTAAACGACCTCGTCATGCCGGTGATTGGGCGATTGCTAGGCGGACTGGATTTCTCCAACTACTTTCTGGCACTAAAGGACATTCCACCAGGCACGGCCGTGACACTGGACGCCGTGAAGAAGGCGGCCGTGCCGGTGTTCGCCTACGGCAACTTCCTCACAATCTCGATCAATTTTGTCATCCTCGCGTTTATTATTTTCCTGCTGGTACGCTGGATCAACAAATTGAAGCGTGCGGAAGCCGCGGCGCCCGCGCCCGCGCCAGCCGAGCCTGCGGAAGAAGTGAAGCTGCTGCGCGAAATCCGCGACAGTCTTAAGCTGCGTTAGATCCAGATTCAGGTGGGCCGCGCGCCGGTTTTGAGCATTACCGGCCAGCGCGCGCGCTGTTCAGCTTACGTTGTCTACTTAGGCATCGTTGCGAACACCGCTTCGGCAGCGCTGAGGGTCGCATCAATATCTTGCTGGCTGTGCGCGGCGGACACGAAGCCCGCTTCGTAGGCCGAAGGCGCGAAATGCACGCCGCGCTCGAGCATGGCGTGGAAGAAACGGTTGAACGCCTCTTTGTCGCACTCCATCACCTCAGCGAAGCTGCGTGGGACGTTGGCGCGGAAATAGATGCCGAACATGCCGCCGATCGCCTGCACCGAAAACACCACGGCATGTTTTTTCGCCGCGGCAGCCAGACCCTCGGTCAAGGTGCGTGTACTCGCGCTGAGCTTGTCGTAGAATCCGGGAGCCTGCGCCAACTTTAGCGTGGCCAGGCCGGCGGCGACCGCCACCGGATTGCCCGAAAGCGTTCCGGCTTGATAGACTGGCCCGAGCGGCGCGATTTTCTGCATGATTTCGCGCCGCCCGCCGAAAGCGCCCACCGGCATGCCCCCGCCGATGACCTTGCCCAGCGTGGTGAGATCGGGCTGGATACCGTAGCGACCCTGCGCGCCCGTCAAGCCGACGCGAAAGCCGGTCATCACTTCGTCCAGGATCAGCACCGCGCCGTATTTCGTGCACAACTCGCGCATGGCTCGCAGGAATTCGGGTTCGGGCGCGACCAGGTTCATGTTGCCCGCAACCGGCTCCACGATCACGGCGGCGATGTCCTTGCCGCATTCGGCAAAGCTGCGCTCCAGTTGCCCGGCATTGTTATAGTCAAGCACCAGGGTGTGGGCGGCAATTTCTGGGGGAACGCCGGAAGAACTCGGCTGTCCGAAAGTGAGCGCGCCGGAGCCGGCTTTCACCAGCAGGCTGTCAGCATGGCCATGATAGCAGCCCTCGAACTTGATGACGCGGCTGCGGCCGGTATAACCGCGCGCCAGGCGCAACGCCGTCATTGTGGCCTCGGTACCAGAACTCACTAGGCGCACCAATTCCATCCCCGGCAACAACTTACACAACAACTCGGCCATTTCGATTTCGGCTTCGGTCGGCGCGCCGAATGACAAACCATCCTTGGCGGCTGCACACACCGCGGCTACCACCTCGGGATGCGCATGGCCCGCCACCAGCGCTCCCCAGGAGCCGATGTAATCGATATAACACCGGCCCTCGGTGTCCCACATGCTGGCACCCTTGCCTCGCGCGATGAAGCGTGGCGCGCCGCCCACGGCGCGAAACGCCCTCACCGGCGAATTGACTCCGGCGGGGATAAACTGCTGGGCCTTGGCAAACAAAGATTCGTTGCTCATTGCTGCATCCGTTGTGATTGATGAAGTCGGGTAAAGCTGGCCGCACTGGCGGCGATGTCGCTGGCATCGAACACCGCGCTGATCACGGCTACTACGTCTGCCCCGGCGGCGAATACCTGGGGCGCGTTTTGCAGGGTAATGCCGCCGATCGCCACCAGCGGCAGATCAAATCTCCGGCGCGCCTCGGCGAAAAGGGAGAGCGGCGCGCGCACCGCGCCTGGTTTGGTGCTTGAGCTGAACACGCTGCCGAAAGCCAGGTAATCCACGCCCGCCCGCGCGGCGACCTCGGCCAACTCAATACGATTGTAACAGGACGCGCCGAGCAGCCTGCCTTGCCCCAGGCGTCGCCTCGCCTCGGCCAGGTCGCCGTCCTCCCCGCCCAGGTGCACGCCGTCCGCGCCGAGTTCCAGCGCGAGCGCGAGATCGTCGTTGACGATGAAGGCTGCGCCGGCTGCCCGGCATAAGGCGGCAAGCGCCCGGCCCTGCTCGCGCCGCAACTCCGGGCTGGAGGTCTTGTTGCGGAATTGCACGACCGACGCGCCGCCTTCGAGCGCTTGACCGACTTTACCGACAAGAATATCGGTGCGGGGCTCTTCCGGCGTGACGGCGTAGAGTCCGGCGAGTTTGAGCTTCACGCCTTACTCCTCCTGTGGCTTCTCGTTATCATCAGCTTCCCGCGCCCAGAAGAAACGATCGGGGATATGCTGTCCCATACCCGGACGAAAACCAGCATTGAGTGCCTGCCAGGTGTATTCCTGTGCCTCGCGCACCGCTTCAGGAATGTCCAGACCGTTAGCGAGTGTAGCCGCGATGGCCGAAGCCAGCGTGCAACCAGAGCCGTGATAGCTGCCGGGCAAGCGCTGCCAGCTGTCGCTCCGGATCACGCCTTGCTGACCGTAGAGTGTATTGACCACCTGCGGCGTATTCTCGTGTGTGCCGGTAATCAGCACATACTCGCAACCCATTTCCAGGATGCGTTTGGCACATTCCTCCAAAGAGTGCGCCTCGTCGCTGCCGTCGTCGGCAAGGCGCCGTGCCTCCATGCTATTCGGCGTGATGATAGTAGTCTGGGGGATCAGCAGTTCGCGCATGGCCTCGATCAGATCCTCGGTCGCCATCTCGTCGCCGCGGCCGGAAGCCAGCACCGGGTCCAGAATCAGCGGCACGTCCGGATAGTCCGATACCACCTCCGCAATGGCAGCGCAGTTTTCCACGCTGCCCACCATGCCGATCTTGAATGCCGCCACCGGCATGTCTTCCAGCAGTACGCGCGCCTGGTCGCTGACCCAGTCGGCTTCGATCGGCAGTACGCCCTCGACCCCCGCGGTGTCCTGTACCGTGATCGCGGTGACAACGGTGATGGCGTGGCAGCCCATGCTCGATAGCGTCAGCACATCAGCCTGGATGCCGGCGCCACCGGTAGGGTCGGTGCCGGCAAAACTGAGAACGATCGGTGGCAGTGGGGGGGGCATGGTTGGCGCCACGCTGGAACAAGACATGGCAACAGGGTAAGATGCGGCGCTATTTTAACCCAAACCGAGCAGCAAAATATGACAGCAGCATCGACCAGCACCGAATTCAAGACTTGGATGTGTCTCATCTGCGGCTATCTCTACGACGAGGCTGCCGGTGTTCCTGACGAAGGCATCGCCCCGGGCACGCGCTGGGAGGACGTACCCATCAACTGGACCTGCCCTGAATGCGGCGCGCACAAGGAAGACTTCGAGATGGTCGAAATCTAGTCGTGCGCCACGACGCCGCATGACTGTCCGCGTCGAGTCGCCAGGGTCATCCGCTCCGAAAAAACGGAAATTGTGTATGTTCCGCCAGAGGTTTAAAATAGTACCGTGGCGATCGACCTTACCCACCATTTTCTCATCGCAATGCCGAACATGGTGGACCCTTATTTTGCCAAATCCCTCACCTACATCTGCGAACACAACGATCAGGGCGCGCTGGGCGTGGTAGTCAACCGGCCCATCGACCTGAGTCTGCAAGCGCTGTTCGAGCGCATCAACCTCAGGCTTGAGCCGCACGAGCTGTGTGACCTTCCCGTATATTTCGGCGGGCCGGTGCAGACCGACCGCGGCTTCGTGCTGCACCAGCCGGTGGGGGAGTGGCAATCCACGCTAAAAGTGCGCAACAGCCTCGGTCTCACCACCTCCAAAGACATACTTGAAGCTGTCGGGAAGGGCCGCGGACCGACCAAGATGCTGGTCACTCTGGGCTACTCCGGCTGGGCGGCGGGACAACTCGAACACGAGCTTGGGCAGAACGCCTGGCTGACCGTCGAAGCGGGCGAGCAGATCATCTTCGACCTGCCCGCCGAGGAAAAGCTGCCCGCGGCGATGGAGCTACTAGGTGTGGACTTCGCCAGCTTGTCCGAGGATACCGGACATGCTTGAGCAGCGTGAGGGCGGAATGGTGAGAAATAACGACCAAACCGGATCGACGGCGATGCCCGCCTCTACCCCCGCGTCCTCATTGCCTGCTCCCCGCGCAGCAACGGGAACGGTCCTTGCGTTCGATTTCGGCAAAAAATTCACCGGTGTCGCAGTCGGCGAATCCAGCGTCCGCGTGGCGCACCCGCTTGTGCTGATCACCGCGGAGAGCAATGTCACGCGCATGGATGATATTGCCGCGCTGGTCGCCGAGTGGAAACCCGGTTTTCTGGTGGTGGGGTTGCCGCTTTCGATGGACGGCACGGAGCATGAACTGACACGGCGCTGCCGCCGCTTTGCCCGTCAGCTGGAGTCCCGTTTCAGGCTGCCCGTCAGGATGGTGGATGAGCGTTTGAGTTCGGCCGCCGCCGAAGAGGCATTACAGGCAGCGGGAAGAGGCGGGCGCAAACACAAGCTGTACACCCACCAAGTGTCGGCGCAGATCATTTTACAAAGCTATTTCGATGACCCTGGTTCTTCCTGATCCTGAAGCCCTATGCGCCGGGCTGGTACAGCAGCTCAAACCGCGCGTTACCGCCGATACCGCCTTGGTAGGCATCCACACCGGCGGGGTCTGGCTGGCTGAGCGGCTGCATACTGCACTAGACATCGCCCTGCCGCTGGGTCTGCTTGATATCTCCTTCTACCGCGACGATTTCGACAAGACCGGGCTGCATCCCCAGATAAAGCCAACGCAGATCCCCTTCGAGGTTGACGGCCGCCACATCGTGCTGGTCGACGATGTGCTCTACACCGGTCGCACAGTGCGCGGGGCAATGAACGAATTGTTCGACTACGGCCGGCCGGCTTCGATCAGCCTCGCCGTGCTGATCGACCGTGGCGGGCGAGAGCTGCCGGTCGCCGCGCAATATGTCGGCGCCCAGCTGGAGGTGCCGACGGATCGCATGCTGGTGCTTGACCGGGACGAGAACGGCAAACTCAGGCTGAAACTGGATGCGTAATCCACAACTGAACGACAAGGGCGAACTGCAGCACCTGCTTTCCATCGAGGGACTGCCGCGCGAGACGCTTACCCATATCCTCGATACCGCCACATCTTTTGTCGGCGTCACTGCGCGCGAAGTCAAGAAAGTGCCGCTGTTGCGCGGCAAATCGGTATTCAATTTGTTCTTCGAAGCTTCCACCCGCACCCGCACCACGTTCGAGATCGCCGCCAAACGCCTGTCAGCCGACGTCATCAATCTCAACATCGCCGTCTCCTCCCATACCAAGGGCGAGACCCTGCTCGACACGGTGGACAATCTGTCAGCCATGCATGCGGACATGTTCGTGGTCCGCCACGCGCAAAGCGGGGCGGCGCATCTGATCGCGAGCCATGTTGCCAGCCACCTGCACGTTATCAACGCCGGGGACGGTCGCCACGCCCACCCGACCCAGGGACTGCTCGATCTCTACACCATCCGCCACTACAAGAAGGATTTCACCAAGCTGTCGGTGGCCATTGTCGGCGATGTGCTGCACTCTCGCGTGGCGCGCTCGCTGATTCACGCGCTCACACTCATGGGCACGCCCGACTTGCGCGTGATCGGACCTATGACCCTGATCCCCGCTGGGGTGGAAAAACTGGGCGTCAAAGTGTTTCACAACCTGGAACAGGGCCTGCGCGACGTCGACGTGGTAGTGATGCTGCGGCTGCAGAGCGAGCGCATGCGCGGCGCGCTGCTGCCTTCTGCGCAGGAGTTTTTCAAGTACTACGGCCTGACCACGGAGAAGCTGGCACTGGCCAAGCCAGACGCCATCGTCATGCACCCGGGTCCGATGAACCGCGGCGTGGAAATAGATTCCGCGGTGGCGGATGGTTCGCAGGCCGTAATCCTGCCGCAGGTGACTTTCGGCATCGCCGTCAGGATGGCCGTGATGAGCATACTGGCGGGGAATTGAATTAGATGAAAATCCATATTAGAAACGGCCGACTGGTCGATCCGATAAACAACATCGACGAACGGACCGACCTGTTTGTAGCCGCGGGCAAGGTCGCTGCAGTGGGCAAGGCGCCTGCCGGCTTCAACGCAAACCGCGTGATCGACGCCGCCGGCCTGGTGGTCTGCCCGGGGCTGATCGACCTTGCGGCGCGACTGCGCGAGCCCGGCTTCGAGTACAAGGCGACGTTGGAATCGGAAATGCTTGCCGCGGTGGCGGGCGGCGTGACCAGCCTCGCCTGTCCGCCCGACACCGAGCCGCCGCTGGACGAACCAGGTCTGGTGGAGATGCTCAAGCACCGCACCAAGACGCTCAATCTAGCGCATGTCTATCCAATCGGGGCGCTCACCGTCGGTCTCGCCGGGGAACAGCTTACCGAGATGGCGGAACTGCGCGACGCCGGCTGCGTCGGTTTCTCCCATGCCGATGTGCCGCTGCAGGACAATCAGGTACTGTGGCGCGCGCTGCAGTACGCCGCCACTTTCGGCTTCTGCGTCTGGCTGCGCCCGCAGGACGGATATCTGGCGAAGGGCGGGGTAGCACACGACGGCGAAGTGGCCACACGCCTGGGACTGCCGGGAATTCCCTCCTTTGCCGAGACCATCGCCGTTGCTACCATCATCGAACTGATTCGCGCCACCGGTACGCGCGTGCACCTGTGTCGCCTGTCGACGCGCGAGGCGGTGGGCATGGTGCGCGCAGCCAAGCGCGACGGCTTGCCCCTCAGCTGCGATATTGGCATCCACCACGCGCACTTGTCGGAAATGGATCTGAGTTATTTCGACTCGCATTGTCACCTGCTGCCGCCGCTCAGAAGCGCGCGTGACCGCAACGCGCTGCGCGAGGGATTGAAAGACGGCACCATCGACGCAATTTGCTCCGACCACGCGCCGGTAGATGAGGATTCAAAGCTGCTGCCTTTCGGCGAATCGGAAGCCGGCGCCACCGGCCTGGAACTGCTGCTGCCGCTCACGCTAAAGTGGGCGATCGAAATGAAGGTGCCGCTGGCGCAGGCGCTCGCGCGCATCACGCAGCAACCGGCGCGCATCCTCGGCCTGGATGCCGGCCACTTGTCGGAGGGCCATTCGGCCGATGTCTGCGTATTCGATGCGGAATACTACGGCAAGGTGAGCGCCGCCGGGCTCAAAAGCCAGGGCAAAAACACGCCCTTCCTTGGCATCGAACTGCCCGGCAAAGTGCGCTACACCCTGGTTCAGGGCCAGATCGCCTACGACGCGGGAAATAGCTGACCGCGGTTAGATGCAACGAAAAATCCGGCGCCAGAGATTCCGCGCCCGACCGGCCCCGGTTCAGGCCTCTTCGCCGTATTTCTCGAGCAACGCCATGGGTTGAAACCCCACGGCTGCCACAAACACATTCTTGCGGCGCGAACCTAGTCCGCGGGTGATTGTTACCTGCCCCCTCTTTACCCCCAAGCGCTCGGCCAGGAACCCGATCAGGCGATCATTGGCTTTCCCGCCCGCTGGGGGCGAAGCCAACCGCACCTTGAGGCAATCGCCGTACAAACCGGCGACCTCGGTTCGCTTGGCACCGGGCTGGGCCTGAATCTGGATGGTGACCCCGTCGCGGGCGATCCGATACCAGCTCAAACCAGCCCCGCCACCGCGCGCGTGAGGTATTCGAGCGGGATCAGCAGCAGTTGCGCCGCGACCAACGCGAATAGCGGCGACAGGTCGACGTTACCGATGGGCGGAATCATGCGCCGGAACGGGCGCAGGAAAGGGGCAGTAAGCGCATTGAACAGTGGCGCCAACGGCGCATAGGGGTTGACCCAGCTGATCACCGCCTGAATCAGGATGACGCCGATCAACAAATACAGGCTGAAGCGCGCCAATTCTAACAGGGCCAAGCTGAAAAAAACGCCTGCCAGTGCCCCTGACGCAGGGCCGAGGCTGCCCCCCTTGAGCAGGTAGAGCAGGAACAGAAGCAGCGCCTCTATCAGCCAGGCGAGCAGGAAGCTCGCCAGATCAAGGCCGAACATTCCCGGAACCATGCGCCGCGCCGGAAGAACCAGCCAATTGGTCAGCGCGGCAACGAACTGCCCCAGCGGGTTACGGAACGGTGCGCGCATGAGTTGCAGATAGAAGCGCGCCAGCAGCACGAACACAAAAAAACCGAATATCGTGCCGAGCAGGAAATGTAGAATTTGGCTAAGCATTCATGTCACCCGAAAAAAGACGCGGCGGCAGATCATCGATGAAGATTGATTGAAAAACAACCGCCTTGCTCCGTGCACAATGAAGCGCCTGATCTGTGGGTCGATCATTCGTCCGCCCCCGATTGCTCGCCCAGCTCATGCGCGCGCTGGTTGGCCGCGTGCAGCGCCCGCACAATCAGGTCCTTGACCCGGTCGGCTTCCATGCAGGCAAGGGCACGCTCGGTCGTTCCGCCCTTGGAGGTGACGCGCTCGCGCAGCGCCGCCACGTTCTCCGGGCTCTGCGCTGCGAGTCTGGCTGCGCCGGCGAAAGTCTCGACCGCGAGTTTCTTCGCGTCGGCTGCGGAAAAGCCCATTTCCTGCGCCGCCTGCTGCATTGCCTCGACGAAGTAGAAAACGTAAGCCGGCCCGCTGCCGGAAATCGCCGTGACCGGGTCTAGCAGGCTTTCCTCCGCCACCCATAGCGTCGCGCCCACCGCACCGAGTATGGACTCGGCCACGGCGCGCTGCTCGGCGCCGACCCCGGCGCTCGCGTACAAGCCAGTGATACCGGCGCCGATGAGCGCCGGCGTATTGGGCATGCAGCGCACCAAGGTAGCGTAGCCGCCGAGCCAACGCGACAAATCGACCAAACGGATACCGGCGGCGATGGTGATCACGAGCTCGCGCCCAAGCCGCGGTCGAAGCGCCTGGGCTGCGGCATGCATCTGCTGCGGCTTGACTGCCAGCACCACCACCTCGCCCAGCGGCGCGGCGGCGCCCACGCTATCCGCGCAGGCAACGCCGAACTGCGCGGTGAGCCGCGCACGCGCCTCGGCCTGAAGCTCTACCACGCAGATGCTGGCCGGCGCATGACCCTTGCCAATGAGACCCCCTAGCAGAGCCGCAGCCATATTGCCGCCGCCGATGAATGTAATTTTCACGCCTTAGCCCTTTCACCGAATATCGCGGTACCTACCCGAACGATGGTAGCCCCTTCGTTCACGGCCGCCTCCAGGTCCTGCGACATGCCCATCGACAGGGTATCAAGCCCGAAACCAGCGGTGTTGAGCTGCTCCAGCAAAAGGCGCAGGCCTCTGAAGCGCCGGCGCTGTAACCCGATATCGTCGCTGGGCTCCGGAACTGCCATCAGACCGCGCAACCTGAGCCGCGGCAAGGTCCGCACCGCCTCGGCCAGCCGCCACACTTCCTCCGGCGCCACACCGCTCTTGCTCGTCTCCCCGCTCACGTTCACCTGCAAGCAGATATCGAGCGGACCCAACTCGGGCGGGCGCGCCTGCGCCAGGCGCACCGCAATCTTCTCGCGCGCGACCGAATGCACCCAGTCAAAATGCTCGGCAATGCCCCGCGTCTTATTGCTCTGAATGGGGCCGATAAAGTGCCAGATGAGCGGCAAAGCGGACAGCGCGGCGATTTTCTCCAGCCCCTCCTGAACGTAATTCTCGCCGAATTCGCGCTGCTTCGCCGCATACGCGGCGCGCACCGCCCCTGCAGCGAAGGTCTTGCTCACCGCGAGCAGGGCAATATCGCCGGGCTCGCGTCCGGCGGCCCTCGCTGCCGCAACGATACGCGCTCTTACGACTTGCAAGTTACTCTCGATTGTGGACATAATTTGCCGCGGGCGTCAACGCGAGAACCCGGCGATGAATCGCACCCACTCTGTCGTTTGCATTCTCGCCTAGCACGTCACTCAGCATGGAGCGATTATAAATGGATATCTCTGAACTGCTTGCCTTCGTGGTCAAGAACAAGGCATCCGACCTGCATCTTTCGTCGGGCCTGCCCCCCATGATCCGCGTGCATGGAGACATCAAGCGCATCAACCTGCCGTCCATGGAGCACAAAGATGTGCACGGCATGATCTATGACATCATGAACGACGGCCAACGCAAGTTCTACGAGGAAAACCTGGAGTGCGACTTTTCCTTTGCCATTCCCGGCCTGGCGCGTTTTCGCGTCAACGCGTTCGTACAGAACCGCGGAGCCGCGGCGGTGATGCGAACCATTCCGTCCAAGATCCTGTCGCTCGCCGACCTCAAGTGCCCGAAGATTTTCGAGAGTATCGCGGATCAGCCGCGCGGCGTCGTGCTCGTGACCGGGCCGACCGGTTCGGGCAAGTCCACCACGCTGGCGGCAATGGTGAACCACAAGAACGAAACCGAAGAGGGCCACATCCTCACCATCGAGGACCCGATTGAATTTGTACACGAATCGAAGAAGTGCCTGATCAACCAGCGCGAGGTCGGACCACACACGCTGTCGTTCAACAATGCGCTGCGCTCCGCGCTGCGCGAGGATCCGGACGTGATACTAGTGGGGGAGATGCGCGACTTGGAGACCATCCGCCTGGCCCTTTCCGGCGCCGAAACCGGCCACCTTGTCTTCGGCACACTGCACACCAGTTCGGCGGCCAAGACCATCGACCGCATCGTCGATGTGTTTCCGGCGGCGGAAAAGGAGATGATACGCGCGATGATCTCCACGTCCCTGAAGGCGGTTATTTCTCAGACGCTGTGCAAGACCAAGGACGGTGCAGGGCGGGTCGCGGCGCACGAGATCATGATCGGCACACCCGCCATCAACAACCTGATCCGCGAAGCCAAGATCGCGCAGATGTACTCGGCGATCCAGACCGGCCAGCAGTTCGGCATGCAAACCCTGGATCAGAATTTGCAGGATCTGGTGAAGAAAGGCGTGATATCAAATGCCGAAGCGCGCGGCAAAGCCGCGAATAAGGACAACTTCCCGGGGTAGCTAATGGAGTCGGACTGTGGAAATTGCCTCGAAGGTCGGATTTGGCGCGGCTGGGTGCAAGGGTGGGCGAAACGCGCGCGGTCAGAGGCACAATTTTCAGGTATATTTAGACCAGAAACTGTCAGCGAGGTGAAATATGGATAGCGGCCAGTCAACGAAATTCATGTACGACCTGCTGCGGCTGATGCTCAGCAAGAAGGGTTCCGACCTTTTTATCAGCGTGGACTTTCCACCGGCAATGAAGCTGGACGGCAAAATGACACCCGTCATGGACCAGAAGCTCACAGCTCAGCATACCGCCGATCTGGTGCGCGCGATGATGAATGACAAGCAAGCGGCCGAGTTCGAGGCGACCAGAGAGTGCAACTTCGCCATCGCCCCCGCGGGCATCGGCCGCTTCCGCGTAAATTGCTTCGTGCAGCAAGGTAAGATTGGCATGGTGATGCGCACGATCACTACCACCATACCCAAGTTCGAGGACCTGGGCCTGCCGCCGGTACTGAAAGATGTGGTTATGAACAAACGCGGCCTGATGATTATGGTGGGCGGTACCGGTTCTGGAAAATCTACCACGCTCGCCGCGATGATCGGTTACCGTAACCACAACAGCTACGGCCACATCATTACCATTGAGGATCCGGTCGAGTACGTGCATCCGAACGTCAATTGCCTGATCACGCAGCGGGAGGTGGGTGTGGATACTGCTTCCTGGGAGGCGGCGCTGCACAACACCCTGCGCCAAGCACCGGATGTGATCCTTATCGGCGAGATCCGCTCCAGGGAGACCATGGAACACGCTGTGGCTTTCGCCGAAACCGGCCACCTGTGCATGGGTACACTGCACGCAAACAGCGCGAACCAGGCGCTGGACCGGATCATCAATTTCTTTCCCGAGGAACGCCGGCCACAGCTGCTGATGGACCTTTCGCTCAACCTCAAGGCGTTGGTGTCGCAGCGGCTGATTCCGCTGAAGGAAGGCAAGGGGCGCGTAGCGGCGATCGAGATCATGCTCAACTCGCCGCTGATCGCCGACTTGATTTTCAAGGGCGAAGTGCAGGAGATCAAGGAAATCATGAAGAAGTCGCGTGAACTGGGCATGCAGACTTTCGACCAGGCCCTGTTCGACCTGTACGAAGACGGCAAGATCAGCTACGAGGACGCGCTCAGAAATGCCGACTCGGTCAACGACCTGCGTCTCAATATCAAGCTACACGGCAAGGAATCGAAGAACCGCGACATCAGCGCGGGCATCGAGCACCTGAATATCGTTTGATCCAGGTGAGGAGGGAACGATCCGTTCCGATTCCTTCTTCAAGGCCGCGCTAGATATCTAGCCGCGCGATCAGCGCGTTACTCTCAATGAACGCCCGGCGCGGCTCGACGTCGTCGCCCATGAGTTTCGCGAAAATCTCATCGGCGGCAATGCCGTCCTCAATCTGCACGCGCAACAACCGCCGCTTGGTTGGATCCATGGTCGTTTCCCACAACTGCTCCGGGTTCATTTCACCCAGGCCCTTATAGCGCTGCAGCGTTGCGTTCCTGTCCACCTCCTGCAGCAGCCAGACCATTACCTCGCCGAAATCCTTCACCGCCTGCCGTTTCTCGCCGCGGTTGATAAAGGCGCCAGGGCCAATCAGGCCCTCGAGCAGCTGCGCCGTACTGAGCAGTTGCTGATAATCGCCGGAGAGCAGAAAATCTTCGTCGATGACGCATCTGCGGCTGTTGCCATGCACGCTGCGCTCGATCAGGAGTCGGTGCCGTTCGTGTTTTTCGTCGAAACGCGGAGTCACAACCATTTCCTTGTCCGCGAGCACGCGTTGCAACCCCTTGGCGCTGCTGCGCGCGGACTCAGCATCGTGCAGATCCAGTTTCAGTCCGTTCCGCAGAATTGCAACCAACACGTCGCGGTCTATGAGCCGCGCAATGCGGTCGATCACGGCGCGCGCGAGCAAATACGAGTTCGCAAGCTGCTGCAGAGCGTCGCCCGCGATCGGCTGGCTATCCTGTTGCGGCAGCAGCGCCGCACCCACCAGGGCCTGCTTGAGCATGTACTGAGACAGTTCGTGCTCGTCCTTAAGGTAGCGCTCCTCCTTGCCGACCTTGGCCTTGAACAGCGGCGGCTGGGCGATATAGATGTGGCCGCGTTCGACCAGATCCGGCATCTGCCGATAGAAAAAGGTCAGCAACAGGGTGCGGATGTGCGCGCCGTCGACGTCGGCGTCGGTCATGATGATGATGCGGTGATAGCGCAGTTTTCCGAGGTTGTAGTCATCCTTTATGCCCGTTCCTAGGGCGGTGATGAGGGTGGCGATTTCTGCGAAAGAGATGAGTTTGTCGAAGCGCGCCTTCTCCACGTTGAGTATCTTACCCTTGAGCGGCAGGATCGCCTGGAACTTGCGGTCGCGCCCCTGCTTGGCGGAGCCGCCGGCGGAGTCTCCTTCCACGAGATAGATTTCACATAACGCCGGGTCCTTCTCCTGGCAGTCGGCGAGCTTGCCGGGCAGGCCCATACCGTCGAGCACGCCTTTGCGGCGCGTCATTTCGCGCGCCTTCCTCGCGGCCTCGCGCGCGCGCGCGGCGTCGACGATCTTGGTGGTAATGGTTTTCGCGTCTCCGGGCCGCTCGAGCAGGAACTCCGCGAGTTTGGCCGCGACGACCTCCTGCACCACGGGCTGCACCTCCGAGCTCACCAACTTGTCCTTGGTCTGCGAAGAGAACTTGGGCTCCGGCACCTTCACCGAAAGCACGCAACTCAGGCCCTCGCGCATGTCCTCTCCCGTGGTCTCAACTTTGGCCTTCTTCGCCAGTTCCTGACCCTCGATGTACTGATTCAGTGTGCGCGTCATCGCTGCGCGCAGCCCGGTGAGATGAGTGCCCCCGTCGCGCTGCGGGATGTTGTTGGTGAAGCAAAAGACTTGCTCCTGATACGAGTCATTCCATTGCATCGCAACTTCCACGATGATGCCTTCCTTTTCGCCAACGGCGTGGAATATGTTGTTGTGCAGCACCGTCTTATTGCGGTTGATGAACTCAACAAACCCCTTAACTCCTCCGGAAAAAGCGAAATTTTCCTCCTTGCCCGCGAGTTGATCCACCAGCCGGATCTTGACGCCATTGTTGAGGAAGGACAGCTCGCGCAGCCGTTTCGCCAGAATATCGTAGTGATATTGGACCGCGCTAAAGGTGGTGGTGCTCGCCAGAAAATGCACCTCGGTGCCGCGGCGCTCGGTCGTCCCGGTTTGCTGTAGCGGCGCGATAGGAACCCCGTCGCGGAACTCCATGCTGTACGTTTTGCCATCGCGGCGTATGGTGAGGCGTAGCCACTCCGACAAAGCATTTACCACGGACACGCCGACGCCATGCAAGCCGCCAGCAATCTTGTACGAATTGTTGTCGAACTTGCCACCTGCGTGCAATTCTGTCATGACGATCTCGGCCGTCGAGCGGCCCTGCTCGTCGTCCGGATGTTTCCCGGTTGGAATGCCGCGCCCGTTATCGGTGACAGTGATCGAGTTATCGGTGTGAATGGTTACGGTGATGTCGTCGCAGTAGCCGGCCAGCGCCTCGTCGATGGCGTTGTCCACCACCTCGAACACCATGTGGTGCAAACCAGTGCCATCGGAAGTGTCGCCGATGTACATACCAGGACGTTTGCGTACCGCGTCCAGCCCCTTCAGCACCTTGATGCTGCTCTCTTCGTAGTGGCCGTTGCCAACGTGTTGCGGATTCGTTTTATCGTTCATTCCCGTTCTTCTCTTAGACTGCGTGACAGATATGCGGAGCTTTAAAAGGAGCGTGCCTGCTTCTTTCCAAAACGGCTCAAATGCGCATCGGCATAACGACGTACTTAAAATTGTCGTTTCCCGGAACGGTGATCAAGGCGCTTGAGTTGGCGTCGCCCAACGCGCACTCGATGTCGCCGCAATCCAGGTTGTTAAGCACGTCCTGCAGATAGTTGACGTTGAAACCAATGTCCAGAGCCTCACCGGCATAAGTCACATCAAGCTCCTCCTGCGCCTCTTCCTGCTCGTTGTTGCTGCAGATGATCTTGAGGCTGCCGTCGACCAGCACCCAGCGCACGCCTTTGAATTTCTCGTTGGTGAGAATGGCTGCGCGCTGCAGCGCCTGCAACAACACGATTCGGTTAAGCAATAACTTTTTGTTGTGCGTTGTTGGGATGACGCGCGTGTAATCTGGAAATTTTCCGTCAACCAACTTGGAAATAAGAACGATGCCGCCGAAGGAGAAGCGCGCCTGCGTCGGCGATAACTCCACTTCTACCGGCTCGTCGTTGTCGGACATGAGTTTGGATAATTCGAGAATGGTCTTGCGCGGCAGAATCACCTCCTGCGCCCCGTCTATCTTGTGCGCGGCGCTAGCCAAGGCGAGCCGGTGCCCGTCGGTGGCCACGACGGTAATCTTGTCTCCCCCGGTCACCAGAAGGAGACCATTCAGATAGTAGCGTATATCCTGCTGCGCCATAGCGTATTGCACCGACAGAAACAAATGCTTCAGCACCTTTTGCGGTAGCGTCATCTTGGTGCTCGCGCCCTCAGCCAGGGACAGCTTTGGAAAATCCTCCGCTGGCAAAGTCTGAAGGTTGAACCGGCTCTTGGCGGCTTTTACCTGAAGTTTCTTTTCCTGCAGCGCCAGCGTCACCTCGGACTGTTCGGGTAAGGCGCGCAGAATGTCCAGCAATTTTCTTGCTCCTACGGTGATTGCCTTGGCCTCCCCGGGATTTTCGCAAACGGCGCGCGCGGATATCTGAATTTCTATGTCGGTGGCTACAATCGTGATGTCCGTGCCCTCTCGTTCCAGCAATACATTGGAAAGGATAGGTAGTGTGTGCCGACGCTCAATAATGCCGGAGACAGCATAGAGAGGCTGCAGCAGGGTTTCCCTGTTTATCTTAATAGTATTCATTATATCTTCCTGATAATGATAATAAAGCTGCCTGTTTCTGGGGATATCTCGGCATTTTTCTTTAATTTCATACTACTAGACTATATTTCTCGCGTGTATAACCCTGTGATTCGTTTTTTATCGTTTGGGGATACAATTGCGCGCCGGAAGAAAAACCGAATTGTCCACAGGAAGCGGGAAAGTTATTAGCAGAAATCTTCACCCTTTCAGCACCTGTTCCAGCACGTGGTAGTCATGGTTGATCTCAGTGTGTTTCTCGCGTAGTGAAGCAATAGTACGGCAGGCATGAAGCACGGTTGTATGATCGCGGTTGCCGAAGGCATCGCCGATGTCGGGCAGACTGTGCTGAGTCAGTTCCTTTGCCAAAGCCATCGCCATCTGGCGCGGGCGGGCGACGTTGCGGCTGCGCTTCTTCGAGTGCATGTCGGAGATCTTTATCTTGTAGAACTCCGCCACGGTTCTTTGAATATTGTCGATGGAAATTTGACGATTTTGCACAGATAGCAGATCCTTGAGTGCTTCCTTTGCCAGGTCGAGTGAGATGTCCTTGCCGTTGAAGCGGGAAAAGGCGATGACGCTTTTCAGCGCTCCTTCCAGTTCTCGCACGTTGGAGCGGATGTGTTTGGCGATGAAGAACGCAACCTCCTCGTCCAGGCGCACCGAGATAGCCTCGGCTTTCTTCAAGATGATAGCCACGCGCATTTCTTGCTCCGGCGGCTCGATGCCGACGGACAACCCCCAAGAGAAGCGCGACTTTAGTCTCTCTTCGATACCGCTGATATCCTTCGGGTAGGTGTCGCAGGTGATGATCACCTGCTTGTGCGCTTCGATCAACGCGTTGAAGGCGTAGAAGAATTCTTCCTGGGTTCGGTCCTTGCCGCTGAAGAACTGAATGTCGTCGATTAGCAGCAGGTCGAGCGAGTGGTAGTAGCGCTTGAACTCGTCAAATGATTTTTGATGGTAGGCGCGCACTACGTCGGAAATGTATTGCGCGGCGTGCAGATAGCGCACCTTTGCCGTGGGATGTTGCGCCAGCACGTTATTGCCGACCGCGTGGATCAAATGCGTCTTGCCCAGGCCGACCCCGCCATAGACAAACAGCGGGTTGTAGGAAGTGCCTGGGTGCTCAGACACCTGCAATCCCGCGGCGCGCGCCAGCTGATTTGCCTTGCCGATGACGAAATTGTCAAAGGTAAACTCCGGGATCAAGCCTGCTTTCTCGTGGCCGCTGGAACGTCGGCGCACCGGCTGGGTGATCGAAGCCGCCGGTGGCGGAGCGGCCGCCGCTTCAGCTTGCGCCATGGCCAGGCTTACGCGTATCGGTGAGGAAAAATACTCGGCTGCCATCGCCTCAATACGGGCGAGATAGCGGTTCTTGATCCAGTCCAGGACGAAGCGATTCGGCGCCAGGAGAGCAATCTGCCCGGAAGGCGTTTTGCGATCGAGTCGAAGGGGTTTGATCCAGGTGTTGAACTGTTGTGCCGGGAGCTCATTTTCTAAGCGGCTCAGGCAGGAAAGCCAGAATCTTTCCATGGCCCTGTTTTAGTATGTAAAGATGCGCGGGATTGAAGACGAAAACAAGTGCATATTCTAACTTGTTGGGACCAAGTTATCCACAGGCATTTATCCAACGAACGTTGACGATTACATTGACACAAAACAGCATTTTGAGGTTTAATGGCGAGTTCTGTCGTAAGCAAGAAAGAATCCTAACATGAAGCGCACTTACCAGCCCTCAGTTGTCCGCAGAAAACGTACCCATGGCTTTCTTGTGCGCATGCGCACCCGTGGCGGTCGCGCGGTGATACGCGCCCGACGAGCCCGCGGTCGCGCCCGCCTTTCGGTTTGAGGTCAAGCTTCCAGTTCGGCTTCTCCAAGGAGCAAAGGCTGCGCCGCAAGGCGCAGATCACCTTCGTGCTCGCCCGCGGTCGATCTGCAAGCGGCGGCGACATGCAAGTGCACTCGATACCTAATAATAGCGGTCCGCGTCTGGGTGTGATCGCGGGACGCCACGCGTGGCCCCGCGCCGTGGATCGCAATCGAT
>Ga0315281_10001305_pt1 | contig 36600 bp, 29 predicted proteins | sample YL17G07_0_MG_FD_204540 | JGI IMG/M metagenome (GOLD analysis project Ga0315281, IMG submission 204540) | Sediment microbial communities from Yellowstone Lake, YNP, Wyoming, USA - YL17G07_0 | ecosystem: Environmental > Aquatic > Freshwater > Lake > Sediment | place: USA: Wyoming | collected...
CGCGACTCGTGGAGGTAGATGGCGCCTTCGTGGACCAGGGTGCGGGCCGAGAAGAGGTCCACCTCGCCGATGACCCGGGGCCGATCACCGCCGATATCGATGATGACCACGTTCTCCGCGGCGGCCACGCGCAGCGAGATCTCCGAGGCCGGGAAGTTCTCGCTGGCCCAGTACCAGCGGCCGTCCGCGGCCTGGCGGACATGGCCATCCTCGCCCAGGAAGGCCAGCAGGTCATCCGCGGGCGTCGCGCCGAATCGCTCTCCCGGCTCGAAGGGCAACTCGAATGCGGCGGCGCGGAGATGTGCCAGCAGCACGTGCACGTTCTCCGGGTCGATGCGGGCCTCCTCCGGGCTGGCCTCGAAGAGCATCTCGGGATGGGCGGCCACGTACTGGTCGATGGGGCTGCTGGTGGCCACCAGGATGGCCGCGCTCCGCTCCTGCCGGCGGCCGGCACGGCCCATCTGCTGCCACGTGGCCGCGATCGAGCCTGGGTACCCGGCCAGCACGGCCGCATCGAGGCGGCCGATGTCGATGCCCAGCTCGAGCGCGTTGGTGCTGACCACGCCGAGCACCGCGCCGCTGCGCAGGCCCTGCTCGATCGCCCGCCGTTCCGTGGGCAGATAGCCGCCCCGGTAGCCGCGCAGCCGGTTGACCGGCCCCCGGCCTTCGCGCAGGGCTTCGCGCAGGCGGGTCAGCAGCAGCTCGACGCCGATGCGGGAGCGGCCGAAGACGATGGTCTGACGGTCGGCTCGCAGAAAGGCCAGGGCGGTCCGCTCGACCAGCGACCAGGGGCCCGCGCGCACGCCGAGGCGGGCGTCGACGACCGGCGGGTTGAGTACGAGCACGCGCTTTTCGCCAGTCGGGGCGCCGTTGCGATCGACCAGCAGCGGCCGGCGCCCGGTCAGCGCCTCGGTCAGCTGGGCTGGGTTTCCGATGGTCGCCGAGCAGGTCACGATGCGTGGATCGCTGCCGTAATGGGCGCACAGGCGCAGCAGACGGCGCAGCACGTTGGCAACGTGGCTGCCGAATACGCCGCGGTAGGTGTGGGCCTCGTCGATGACGATGTAGCGCAGCTGCTCGAAGAGTTGGAACCACTTGGTGTGGTGGGGCAGGATGGCGGCGTGCAGCATGTCCGGATTGGTGACCACGACCTGGCCGGCGGCACGGATGCTCTGACGGATCGGCGCGGGCGTATCGCCGTCGTACACGGCGGCGGCCAGCTCCACCTTCGCCGCGCCGGCGAGCTCACGCAGGGCGGCCAGCCGGTCCTGGCCGAGAGCCTTGGTGGGGAAGAGGTAGAGCGCTCTGGCAGAGGGGTCCTCGATGACCGCTTGCAGCACCGGAAGGTCGTAGCAGAGCGACTTGCCCGAGGCGGTGGGCGTGACCACGCACACGTCGCCCCCGGCGCGAAGCGCCTCGATCGCCTGAGCTTGATGCGCGTACAGGCTGGTCACATCCACGTGCGCCAGGCCCGCGACGAGACGCGGATCGAGCCACGCCGGGAAGGGGCGCGTGTCGGCGGGTCGTGCCGGCAACGTCCGGTCGGCCACCAGAGCGGCAGCGATGACGGGGTCGGCCAGCAGCAGTTCAAGCGTCTGGGCGACGGTAGCGCTCGCGTAAAGGCGCACATCGACTCCACGATACGGAACGGGTGTTCGAAATGCTTTCGCCGAGAGTAGCATCGTTCGACCGGCCGTCAAGCCCGCGATCACGGCGTCGCCGCACGGTTTGACACGGCAGCTACCCGTAGCTACGATCGATTCGGATGGACGCCGCCGTCAGTCGACCGCTCCGCAAGTCGCTCCGGCTGCCCCAGCGCGCCGATGCCACGAGACGCAACCACGGTGGGTACCGAACGCCTGTGTCACCGCGGCCGCTCGGGCGCAGACCCTCGAGCGGCCTGTCGCGACGGCGTTTGGCCACCCTCGCGGGTGCGGTCGTGGTCGCCTGGATCGTCGTCGTCTTCGCCCGCGCGGTAGCCGACAGTGCCGGCAGCACCGCCCGTGCGGACACGGTGCGGCGCGACACGACCGCAGCCGCGGCCGAGCTCGTCGCCGAGCAAGTCGAGCTGGTGCTGATCCAGACGCCCGCCTTCGTCCGTCTCCAGGCACGTGCCTACGGTTATGGGCTCCCCGGCGAGCAGGCCTTCGCTCTCGAGCCGGGGGGGACCTCGGCCGCGGTCATCACGCCGCTGGGTGAGGACCCGGCAGGGGCCCGGCCGCGCTCACCGCTCGAGGCGTGGCTGCAACTGATCTTCGGCCCTTAGCGAACGGGCGCTTCGCCATGCCGGCGGCGCAGTTCGAAGAACAGCAGGGTCATGCCCACGGGCACGATGGGCGCCACGATGACGGTCACCGCAACGTTCCAGGCGACGTGCAGCGCGACCGCTGCGCCACGGGCCGGAGCGGCCATGTCCAGGGCGATGCCGCCGAGCTGTGAAAGCACCAGGGCCAGCGTGTAGTCGGCCAGTCCGAGCACCACCAGGTAGCCCAGCACGCGCCACGTCGATCCGGCAACCACCTGCCAGCTTCGCCGCATCGCCGCGATACCGGTCTTGCCCTCCAGGGCCACGATCTGGGGCCAGAACCCGAGGCGCAGCGACAAGAAGGCGGTGATCGCCAGGACGCCCACGAAGGCGACGATGCCGGCGAAGACGAGGAATCCGCCAGAGGCCGGATCCGGGGCCAGCCCGATGGGCACCGAGACGATCAGCGTTCCGCCGATGAGCACGACCGCGATGGCGCACAGGTAGAGGACCTGGGAGAGCAGCAGCGCGGGCACCCGGCGCAGCGTCGGGCCCAGGCTGCCCAGCACCGTCGTGGGCCGCCCCACGCCGACCTCGCTGATGGCCAGCGCGAGTGCTGCGGTGGTCATCGCCCCGGCAACCATGGCGACCACGATGAGTCCGGCGAACGAGGCCATGAGGTCGGCTACCAGCGCCACATCGAATGGCGGGTACGAGTCGGGCAGGGTGGTGGGCGGGTCGAGCGGCCAGAACCCGAGCAACCGTGTCATGGCGGTGATGAGCCTCGCGCCGAGCAGTGCACTGACCGCGAAGACGGGCACCTCGAAGGCGGCGCAGATGCCCAGCAGGAGGCGCCCACGCCGACGATAGAGGCGGATGATGGCATCGACGATCTCGCCAAGGCCCGAGGTGCGTGTTCCACCGGACACCGGCCGCGGGGGCGATGACGCGGGCCAGCCGGGACGCACGGGCGGGGTCGGCGGCGCCGGCCCCTGATCGTCAGTCATGTACGCCTCGTCGGCCGCGCTCGATCACTCGGGGCTGCCATCCTATGCCTTGCGAGCAAGCTCGGCGGAATGCGTCGGCTGGGCTAGAATGCGCGCTCGGCGAGCGCGATTCGCGGCGGAGTAGCTCAGTGGTAGAGCAGGGGACTCATAAGCCCTTGGTCGGTGGTTCGAATCCGCCCTCCGCTACCACCCCGTTGCCCATCCATACGGCAGTCTGACGCGAATCTACGGCTGTGCAACGCGCCGACCTATACTGGCGCGCACCTCGCCCCCATGCCCGATGGCAGCGGCGATGCGACCCGGAGGTACGAACATCTTGAATACCCGGTTCCTCAGGAGCGGCATCTTCAGCCTCATCCTGGTCGTGGGCATCGCTGCGCTGCTCTACACGTTCCTGTTCCCCAAGACCGAGACTACGCTCATCCCCTACAGCGGCGGCGAGAACTCCTTCCTCTCCGCAGTGAAGGCCGGTGAGGTCAAGAGCGTCGAACAGCAGGGCAACAAGCTGGCCATCACCTACAAGCAGATCGACTCGGCCACGACGAAGCCGCTGGTCAAGACCAGCCAGGTCCCGGGCCAGCTCGGCGAGGGCCTGCAGGCCGACATCACCCGGGTCTGCGCGGAGCCTGGGGCGGCGTGCAACCCGGACATGGAGATCAGCGCCGCCGAGCCGGATGGCTCTGGGCAGCTGCTGAGCATCCTGCTCACTACGGCCATGCCCGTGATCATCATCGGCGCGATCCTCTTCTTCATGCTGCGCCAGGCGCAGGGCACGAACAACCAGGCCCTCAGCTTCGGCAAGAGCCGGGCGCGCATGTTCCTGGGCACCAAGACCGCCATCACCTTCAATGACGTGGCCGGGGTCGACGAGGCGAAGACCGAACTGCAGGAGATCGTCGAATTCCTGCAGTTCCCCGAGAAGTTCAACTCGCTGGGCGCGCGCATCCCGCGCGGCGTGCTGCTCATCGGCCCGCCCGGCACGGGCAAGACGCTCCTCGCGCGCGCCGTTGCCGGCGAGGCAGGCGTGCCTTTCTTCAGCATCTCCGGATCCGAGTTCGTGGAGATGTTCGTGGGCGTTGGCGCGAGTCGCGTGCGCGACCTCTTCGACCAGGCCAAACGCAACAGCCCGTGCATCGTCTTCGTGGACGAGATCGACGCCGTGGGGCGCCAGCGGGGAGCCGGTCTGGGTGGCTCACATGACGAGCGCGAGCAGACACTCAACCAGATCCTCGTCGAGATGGACGGCTTCGACACCAACACGAATGTCATCGTCGTCGCCGCCACCAACCGGCCCGACATCCTGGACCCGGCGCTGCTGCGCCCGGGTCGCTTCGACCGCCAGGTGATCCTCGACCGCCCGGACATGCGCGGTCGTCTTGAGATCCTGCAGGTGCACAGCAAGGGCAAGCCGCTCGCCAAGGCCGCAGACCTGCAGCTGATCGCGCGTCAATCGCCCGGCTTTTCCGGCGCCGACCTGGCCAACCTCGTCAACGAAGCCGCCATCCTTGCCGCGCGGCGCAACAAGAAGGTCATCGACACCGAGGAACTGACCGAAGCGCTCGAGCGCGTCGTCGCCGGACCCGAGCGGAAGAGCCGCATCATCAGCGACGCCGAGAAGCAGATCATCGCTTTCCACGAGGGTGGGCACGCCGTCGTGCAGCGCATCCTGCCCAAGTGCGACCCGGTGGCCAAGGTCAGCATCATCAGCCGCGGCATGGCCCTCGGCTACACCATGGGTCTGCCCACCGAGGATCGCTACCTCCAGAGCAAGTCGGAGTTCGAGGACAAGATCGCTGGCATGCTGGGCGGCAATGCCGCGGAGAGGCTCATCTTCGGGGACACCACCACGGGCGCCTCGAACGACATCGAGAAGGCCACCACGCTGGCGCGGCGCATGGTCACCGAATTCGGCATGAGCGAGAAGCTCGGTCCGCTCGCCTTCGGCAGGCGCGACGAGATGGTCTTCCTGGGTCGGGAGATCGGCGAGCAGCGCAACTACTCCGACGATGTCGCCAAGCTCATCGACGAAGAGGTGCGGACCATCATCGACCGCGGCTACGCGCGGGCGCTGGAGGTCTTGACCCTCCACCGCGATCGCCTCACCGCGCTGGCCGACCGGCTCATCGTCGAAGAGACGGTGGAGAGCGAGGAGTTCGAGAAGTTCTTCGCCGACCTGCCCGATCCGCGTCGGGAGCCGGGTGCCAGCATGACCCCGACGCCACTTGCGGGTGCTCGGCCCACGCGGCGGGCAAAGGTCGCGAAGGTTGCCCGAAGGGCGGCGCCCAAGCCCTCGCCACAGGCCGCCTGAATTCCCCTTTGGAAGCCGTGAGCGACGCCTTCGCCGACCTCGATGCGCACGTGGAAGCGAACGCCGCCGCCCGCCTCACCGACTTCCTGGAATTACTGCGGATCCCCAGCATCTCGGCGCTGCCGGAGCATGCCGGGGACTGCCGCCTGGCGGCGAGCTGGATCGCCGACCGCCTGCGCAGTGCGGGCCTGGAGCACGTCGAGCTTGCCGAAACCGGCGGCAGTCCGGTCGTCTACGCCGACTGGCTGCACGCGCGCGGCGCGCCTACCGTCCTCCTGTATGCCCACTACGATGTCCAGCCCGCCGACCCGCTGGAGCATTGGGTCAAGCCACCGTTCGACCCGCGCGTCGAGGACGGGCACGTCTACGCGCGCGGCGCGGCGGACGACAAAAGTCACATCCACATGCTCATCTCCGCAGCGCAGGCATGGCTCGCAGTGCGCGGCAGACTCCCCATCAATCTGAAGTTCGTATTCGAGGGCGAAGAGGAATCGGGCTCCGCGAACCTCGATCGATGGCTGGAGGCGAATCAGGCTCGCCTCGGCGCGGATCTCGCCGTGGTCAGCGACACCGGCTTCTTCGAGGGCAACCTGCCGGCCATCACGACCGGCCTGCGCGGCATGATGTATGCCCAGCTGGACGTGAGGGGCTCACACGAGGATCTGCATTCGGGCGGCTATGGCGGATCGGTGCGCAACCCGGCCACGGTGCTGGCCGAGATCCTCGCCGGGCTCCATCGGCCGGATGGCCGTGTCGATGTGCCAGGGTTCTACGACGACGTGCGCATGCCGAGTGAGACTGAGCGTGCGGCGTCGGCCCGACTGCCCTTCGACGAGGGGGAGTACATGGCCTCCATCGGCGTTGACGCCCTCTTCGGCGAGGTCGGCTATACCACTCTGGAGCGCCGCGGCATCCGGCCCACGCTGGACGTCTGCGGCCTGTGGGGCGGTTTCCAGGGCGAGGGGTCCAAGACCATCATCCCCGCGACCGCGCACGCCAAGATCAGTTGTCGTCTGGTGTCCGACCAGGATCCACAGCGCGTCTTCGCTCAGCTCCAGGACCGGATCAAGGCTCTCGCGCCCGAAGGTGTGCGCGTAACGTTGACATTCATCAATGGCGGCCTGCCCAGCTTGATGCCGACCGACCATCCCGCCACCAAGGCCGCTGCGCGCTGCATCGAGGAGGTCTTTGGACGGGCACCGCTCTACGTCAGCGAAGGTGGTTCGATCCCTGTCACGGCCTCCTTCGGATCCATCCTGGGCCTGCCCGTGATCCTGCTCGGCTTCATGAACCCCGACTGCGGCGCGCATGCGCCCAACGAGTCCCTCCGTCTCGACAACTGGGAGGCAGGCCTGCGCACGACGGTTCGCTACTGGGAGGCGCTGGCCTCGTTGCCCGATCGAACGCCTTGAGCGCGGCGAGGCGCGGCCTGGAGCGTGCGGTCGGGAAGCCCTCGGGCCGGTGCTATCATCGGCCGTCCAGCCGCCTTTCTGACGAGAGGAACAGGTGACACCGACGAGCAGCGACGATCCTGTTGCTTCCGTTCCAGCGGACCTCGCAGGGTCCTGGCGACTCGAAGCCGACGGCGGGAGCCTCCGGCCGCGAGCCGCCGCCGACGTGCTTCTCGGCCTGTCGGCCAAGGTCAGCGCCGGGAACGTGGCCGAGTATCAGCCCGTCGCCCTTGGCTTCACGCCCCTCGACAAGATCATCGGTGGCGGACTGCGCTCTGGAGAGCTGCTGCTGATCGGCGGCTCGCAGGGCACGGGCAAGACGACCATGGCTCTGCAGATGGCTCGCAACGTCGTGGCGGGCGGCCAGGCCAATGTGCTCTACATCTGCTTCGAACATGATGAGGAGTACCTCGCCAACCGCCTCATCGCCATGGAGTCGGCGCTGGCCCACCTCCCCGACAAGGCGGCGGCGATCCGGATCCAGGACGTCCGCCAGGCGATCCTGGGCGGCTGGCTGACAGAGCCCCGCGACGGCGAGGCGCTGACGGCCGATCCGCGCCTGCGATCGGCCCTCGATCGCATCGAGCGGTACGGCCAGAACCTTTTCCTGATGCGCGGCTCGCAGACCGCCAACACCATCGAGAACCTGCGCAGCCTTGTGCAGAAGCACCGCCGGCTGTCCGGTGAGCGACGGCTGGTGGTCATCGTCGACTACCTGCAGAAAGTCCCTGTCCTGCCTGAGCCGCCGACCGAGACCGAGAAGGTCACCTACGTGGTCAACGGTCTGAAGGACATCGCCCTCAGCGAGGGAGTGCCGCTGGTGAGCATCGTGGCCGCGGACAAGGAGGGCCTCAAGGCCGCGCGCCTGCGTAACCATCACCTGCGCGGTTCCTCGGCCATCAACTACGAGGCCGACGTCATCCTCATCCTCAACGAGAAGTACCAGATCGTGGCCAAGGTCAACATCGAATTCAACCCCTACCAGGCCCAGCGTTTCCGGGACTGGATCGTGCTCTCGGTGGAGAAGAACCGCAGCGGCCAGGACAACATCGATCTCGAATTCGAAAAGCATTTCGAGTTCGCCTGCCTGGATCCCAACGGGCGCACGGTCCAGGAGAAGCTCATCGAGGAGCGGCTTTACAACGACTGATCGCTCCGGTCCGGTGGTGCGCACGACACTCCCCGCGGGGGACGACGGCGGCACCGCCTGGCGTTGCTACGTCGCCCTGCCGCCTTCCGCGAGGGCGACGAGGCAGCTCATCACGCGGCTGGCACCGTTGCGCGCCGCCTTCCCGGGGGCGCGCTGGACGGCCGCCGAGGATCTCCATGTGACCCTCGTCTTCCTGGGCGCCGTGGCCGTCGAGCTGGTGCCGGCGGTCGTCGCCGTCGTCGTCGCCGTCGCGGCTGCTGGTGCGCCCTTTCGCATCGCCGTGCGCGGCGCGGGCGAGTTCGGCGGTCGGCAACGGCCACGCGTCGTCTGGCTTGGCATCGAGGAGGACTCGGCGTCGATGGTCGAACTCGAGGCTGCGCTGCGGCTGCGTCTGGCGGCACTGCCCGGCCTGACAGACCATACGGATGCGGCCCAGCGGGTCGCCCATCTGACGGTCGCGCGGCGGGCGCCCGAAGCGCTTGCCGACTCGCTCCGCGAAGCCTTCGAGGCGACTGCGACGAGTTGGGTCGCCGACCGCGTTGCGCTCTATCGGAGTGATGTGGGCCGCCAGGGTGCACGCCATGAGCAGATCGTGACGGCACCGATCGGTGGCGACTTGCGGTCCACGGCTGCCGAGGATTAGAGTCCGCTTCCCGGTCCGTTGACGGGCAGCAATGAGGTCCCCACCATGACCACGTTTCATCTGGCCGATAAGGTTGCCGACGACGCGCACCCGGCGAAGAACCTGGGCGCCTCGCTCCCAGCGCCGCCCCCGGTCGCCCGTTGAGTCTGACCGCTCCCGCGCCGCCCGGTCGTCGGCCAGACCTGCGAAAGTAGTCGGCGATGCCATCGCTTGCCTGCTGGTCGTGTGGCCGGAAGATCTTCACGACCGTGCCCCTCGAGGCGCTCTACTCCGATGAGCGGCGCTGCCCCCGGTGCGGCGCGACCCTGAGCTTCGAACGGCGCGTCGTCCAGCGCCGGAGCGTCAACCAGCGCCAGAACCCGCCCGACGAGCCGGGCCCGCCGGAGGGACTCGAGCGTCGCCGCGGCGATCGCCGCGTCGGGCCGCGCCGGCGCCCGGAGGGCTGACGCTCGCAGCACTCGGTCGGTCGGTCGGGGCGAGCGATAGACTCCCGACACATGGTGCGCCTCGCGATCCTCGGCTTCGGGCTCATCGGCGGCTCGATCGCGCGCGCCCTGGCGGCCCGAGATCCTCACGCCTGGCGGGTCACGGCCTGGAGTCGGTCGTCCACGGCTCCGCGCCGAGCGCTCGACGAGGGTGTCATCGCGGCCGTCGCCGAGGATCCCGTCGCCGCGGCCCGTGATGCAGAGCTGGTCCTCCTTGCGGCGAGCCCGGTCGCGAACGTCGCCCTCGTGGCACGCGTCGGCCCAGCCATCGTCACGGCAAGCGGCCTGCTCACCGACGTCAGCGGCGTCCAGCAGCCCATGGCCGCTGCTGCGGCGGCGGTGCCGGGGTTGCGCTTCGTGGGCGGTCATCCGATGAGTGGGCGTGAGGTGCGCGGCTACGGCGCCGCCTCGGCCGATCTCTTCGTCGATCGGCCCTGGGCCGTGCTGCCCGGGCGTCTGGCCACGAGGGAGGACGTCGATCTGGTGCGGCGGCTCGCCGATGCCTGTGCTGGGCGGCCTATCGAGCTGCAACCGTCTGAGCACGATCGGGCGGTCGCGAGCATCAGCCATCTGCCCTTGCTGTCCGCGGTGGCCCTCGTCGATGCCGCCGCCGCCGATCCCGCGCCGGATCTGGCCCGCCGTCTCGCGGCGCAGGGCTGGCGCGATGCGACGCGCCTCGCGCGGGGCGACTCGGAGTTGGGCGCGGGCATGCTCGTGCTCAATGCCGGCGCAGTCGCCGAGGCCCTGCGCCGCTTCCGCGCTCGCCTCGAAGCGTGGCAGGTGCGACTCGACGCCATCGCGGCGTCAGCCGACCCGGGGGCCGCCGTCGAATCGGTCGCCGCCGACCTCTCCGACACGGCTGTGCGTGCCGCTGAGCCGCCACCCGCGCCTTCCTGAGGCGGTCGCCAGGATGGAAGAGCTGGTGCTTGCCGTCCCCCGCCTGGCCCTGCCCGGCGGCCTGCCCTGGCGGGGCGTCCGGCGGCGAGGAGTGCGGCCCTATCTCGACGCCATCGCTACGGCCGCGGAATTCCGGCCGCGTTCCCTCCTGGAGTTCGATCCAGCCTGGAAGCAGATCATCCCGTACCTCGTGCTGCGCGATGGCGAGCGCCTGTTCCTGATGCGCCGCAGCCGGAGCGGCGCTGACGCACGACTCCACGAGCGCTGGTCGATCGGCATCGGTGGCCACGTCGATCCGCGCGACGGCGACCTCCTGGGCGGGCTACGGCGCGAGTGGGCCGAGGAGATCGAGGCTGCGTTCATGCCCCGCTTCCGACGCGTGGGACTGCTCAATGACGATCAGGATCCCGTCGGGGCGGTCCACCTCGGGGTGGTCTACTTCGCCGACGCCGCCGGTCGCGCGGTCGCCATCCGCGAGCGGAACAAGCTCAGCGGCGAGTTCGCCTCCCTCGACGAGGTCCGCGCGATGCGCGATGGACTGGAGACCTGGAGCAGCCTGATCCTCGATGCGCTGGAGGCGCCGCCCGCATGGACGGGCACGAGGTCTGTTGCCGCGGGCGTGGGATAATCGCCTTGGGAATGCCATCCATGCCCCGCCGCTTCATCGCTATCGGACGCCGCCTTCCGGTCATCCTCGCCATGTGCGGCTTCTGCCTGGCCACGGCAGCGGGCGTGAGCGCCGCCCAACCCCGGGTCGTGGTGCTGCCCGCGTCGGGCATCGTCGATCAGGTCATGGCCGCCTACCTCCACGATCGCATCGCCGAAGCGGCCGCGGATGGTGCAGCCCTCGTGGTGGTCCGCCTCGACACGCCCGGTGGGTCGCTCGAGGCGACTCGCACCATCGTGGGCACGCTCCTCCAGGCACCGCTTCCGGTCGTCGTCTGGGTGGCGCCGGCGGGTGCGCGCGCCGGCAGCGCCGGGACGTTCATCACCCTGTCCGCCAATCTCGCCTATATGGCCCCGGGCACGAACATCGGCGCCGCCTCGCCGGTGGGGGGCCAGGGCGAGGACATCGCCGGCACGCTGGGTGAGAAGATCAAGAACGACGCCATCGCGCTCATCAGCAGCATCTCCGAGGCCCGCGGCCGGCCCGTCGCGACGGCGGTGGAGACGGTCAAGACCGCCGCTTCCTTTACGGCGCAGCAGGCCATCGACCTGGGCCTCGTGGACGGCTCGGCCGCCGATCTGCCGGGGCTGCTGGCCGCGATCGATGGCCGGACCGTCATGGTGGCCAGCCAGCCGGTCACCCTGGCCACCGCCGATGCCACCATCAGTGAGGCCACGTTGAACCCCTTCGAGGGGTTCCTGCACCTGCTGGCCGATCCGAACATCGCCTTCATCCTCTTCACGGTCGGCTTCTACGGCCTGCTGTTCGAGCTGCAGAACCCGAACTTCGTGACCGGCATCCTCGGGGCGTTGGCCATCATCCTTGCCTTCATCGGGTTCGGCAGCCTGCCCCTCAACGTCGGCGGCCTGCTGTTGCTGGTACTGGCCGGGATCCTCTTCGTGCTCGAGCTGACCGTGACCAGCCATGGCTTGCTGGCCATCGGCGGCCTCGTCTGTTTCGTCCTTGGCGCCGCCGCCCTCTACAGCGATGTGGGCAGCCCCACCGCGCCGGACGTGAGCGTGGCCTTCCCGGTCATCGCCGCGATGGCCGCGACAAGCGGCGCCTTCATGTTGCTGATCGTCGGCTCGGTGCTGCGCCAGCGACGCCTGCCGCCGTCGCCGTCGATCATCGGGCCGCACATCGCCTCGGGCGTGGTCGGCGAGGTGCGGCGGCCGACGGAGCCGTTGGGCACGGTCTTTGCAGCCGACGAGGAGTGGTCGGCCCGTAGCGGGGACGGTGGCGTGCTGGTCCGTGGCACGCCGGTTCGCATCATCCGGCAGGAGGGCCTCATCCTCGTCGTCGAGCCATTCGTATCAGGCGGCTCGCAGGTCTAGAGCAAGGGAGAAGCAATGGACGGTCTCATCGGCATCGGCGTCGGCGTGGGGGTCATCCTCGTCCTCATCCTGGTCTTCCTGTACCTCTCGGTGCGCGTGGTCAACCAGGGGCAGATGATGGTCGTCTACCGGCTCGGCCAGGCGAAGTCGGAATACGTGCGCGGCCCGGGCCTGCAGTTCCTCATTCCGATCATCTGGCGGCCGGCGGTGGTAGACGTTCGCGAGCAGTTCATCGAGGTACCCTCGCAGACCACCATCACCAGGGATAACGCGCCCATCAGCGTCGACTTCCTGATCTATTGGAAGATCGTCGATCCGCTCAAGTCGGTGGTCAACGTGGCCTTCTTCGCGGGTGCTCTGCAGGGCGTCGCCACGACCACGTTGCGCGCGGTGATCGGCGACATCCTGCTCGACGAAGTGCTCTCCAAGCGGGAGCAGATCAACGAGGTGCTGCGCACCAAGCTCGACGAGGTGACCGAGCGCTGGGGCGGCAAGGTCACCACCGTCGAGATCCGCGAGATCACCCCGCCCCGCGATGTCCAGGACGCCATGAACCGCCAATTGTCGGCGGAGCGTACCCGGCGGGCCGTGATCACCGAGTCGGAAGGCCAGCGCCAGAGCACCATCAACGTCGCCGAAGGAGACAAGCAGTCCAACATCCTGCGTGCCGAGGGCGAGCGACAGGCCGCCATCCTGCGTGCCGAGGGCTTCAATCAGGCGCTCAAGCAGATCTTCGAAGCGGCCAAGGGCGTCGATGAGAAGACCATGGCCCTGCAGTATCTCGAGGCCCTCAAGGCCCTCGGTGCAGGCGCGTCAACGAAGTACATCATTCCCATGGAATTCACCCAGCTGCTCAAGCCGCTGGCCGGTTATCTCGATCGCGGCGAAACGACGCGCTGATCCGACTGGCGCCCGGACGCAGACGCGTAGCCACCCGGGGCATCTGGTCCGAGGCGCTACCATCTGCGCGACAACGCGCAGCCAGATGAGGAGTCCATGGCCGCCAGGATCCTGCTCGTCGACGACGATCCGGAGACGCAGCGTACGGTCACGCAGCTCCTCGGTCAGGAGGGCTACGACGTCCTGCTCGCGCGGAACGGTCCTGAGGGCCTGAAGCGCTGGCAGAAGGATCGCCCTGACCTCGTTCTCCTCTCCGTGACCCTGCCCCGGATGGGCGGCTATGAGGTCACAGCCCGCATCCGCGCAGGCGAAACCGGGGCGACTCACGTGCCCATCATCCTGCTCAGCGACCAAACCGACCTGCAGCAGCGGGTACTCGGGCTACGAGCCGGCGCCGACGACGACCAGGGCAAACCCTTCCACCCGGCCGAATTGCTGGCCCGCATCAAGGGCCTGCTGGCGCGCTATGTGCCAAAGCTCGGAAACGCCGTCGCCGGATCTCTCGGTCGCACCTACGCGTTCTATGGCGCGCGGGGCGGCGTGGGCACGACCACGCTGGCCATCAATACGGCCATCGCGTTGCACCGTGATCTGCACCGCCGCGTCGTACTTGTGGATGGCAACCTCCAGTTCGGCGACCATCGCATCTTTCTCGACCTCGACGCGGGACGGAAATCGATCGTCGACGCCGTCTCGGCCCTGACCATCGACCAGGACCTGCTGCGCTCGGTGGTGGTCAGACATGAATCGGGCATCGATGTGCTGCTCGCCCCACCCACGCCCGAGGCAGCCGAGACGATCAGTACCGAGCAGCGCCACCTGGTGCGCATCATCGAGACGCTGCGGGCGATGTACGACTACGTGCTCATCGACATCGACAAGCGGCTGGACGAGACGAACCTCGACGTCATCACCGCCTCGGATTCGCTCTACGTGGTGATGACCGCGGATCTTTCCAGCCTCAAGAACGTGCGCCTCATGCTGGAGACGCTGACCAGCCTCGGAGTCGTGAGCGAGAGGGTCCACCTGGTGCTCAACCGCGCGAGTTCGGTGACCGGTATCAGCGTGACGCGGGCCGAGAGCGCCCTCAAACGGAAGATCGAGTTCCAGGTCATGAACGACTACCGGACCGCGATCGGCGCCTTCAACAGTGGCGCGCCATTCATGTTCACGCGTCCCGATGCGCGCCTCAGCCGCGAGATACTGGGCTTCGCCCGGGCGGTCGACCGCCATGTGGTGAGCGCCGGCGCCGTCCCGCTCATCGCCGCGGTGGCCACCTAGGCAGGCCAGCGTGGCCCCCGCCATCGCGGTCACCCTGCCGCCCGCATGCGCGGCAAGCCACCGGCGAGTGGCGGTGCAGTCGGAGATGAGCCGCCGGCCGTAGCCTCGGGCCATGCTCGCGACCCTCGTCACGGCGGTGACCAGCGGCTTGAACGGTGCCCTCGTGCGCGTCGAGGTGGACGTCAGCCCGGGGCTGCCCGTTTGTCACATCGTGGGCCTGCCCGACGCCGCTCTCTCGGAGGCCCGCGAACGGGTTCGGGCGGCCATCCGCAACGCCGGCTTCGTGTACCCCGCCAGCCGCATCACCGTCAACCTCGCTCCCGCCGACCGGCGCAAACACGGTGCCGCCTATGATCTCGCCATCGCCGTGGGGATCCTGGTGGCCTCGGAGCAGATCCGCATCGGCGGCGGCGCCTGGGCGCTGCTCGGCGAGTTGTCACTCGATGGGACGGTTCGGCCGGTCGCGGGCGTGCTGCCCATGGTCGCCACACTCGCTCGCGCCGGCCATCGTCGCGTGGCAGTGCCGGCCGCCAACGTGCCCGAAGCGCGGCTCGTCGACGGCGTCGAGGTGGTAGCCCTCGAGGGACTCGACGACGCCGCTCGCCTCGTCGCCGGTCCGCGCGGGCGGCGCGCCCTCGCTGCCGTCCGCCGGCCCAGCATCGGCGTCTCGGGGCCATCGCGACGGGCGCTGGGCGACGGTTCCACCGACGGCGATGGACGCGAGGTGACGCTCGTCGCCGGTGTCGACCCGGTCGACCTCGCCGAGGTGCACGGCCAGCCATTCGCACGTTGGGCTCTCGAGATCGCGCTCGCCGGTGGCCACAACCTGCTCATGGTCGGGCCACCGGGTGCCGGCAAGACGCTGCTGGCGCGGGCCATTCCGGGTCTCCTGCCTCCCCTCGACGAGGCTGAGGCCCTTGAGGTGGCGGTCATCGCCAGCGTGGCCGGCTTGCTCGGGGACGGCCGCCGACTGGCGCGTCAGCGGCCCTTCCGTGCGCCGCACCATACGGCCAGCTACGCCGCGCTCGTCGGGGGCGGCCCCCGCCTGCTGCCCGGCGAAGTCACCATGGCCCATCGCGGCACGCTCTTCCTGGACGAATTGGCGGAGTTCGATCGGGGCGTCCTCGATGCCCTCCGCCAGCCCCTCGAGGAGGGCAGCGTGGTCATCTCGCGGGCTGCCGGACAGGTGCGCTACCCGGCCCGCATCCAGCTCGTGGCGGCCATGAACCCATGCCGCTGCGGCTACTTCGGCGATCCCGAACGGGCCTGTCGCTGTGCCGCCGGCGAACCCGAGCGCTACGTCCGCCGCGTCAGCGGGCCGCTGCTTGACCGGCTCGACCTGCGTGTGGGCCTGCTGCGCGTCCGACCCCGGGAGTTGCTCTCAGGTCCGCCGCCGGAGGCAAGCGCCCTCGTCGCCGCACGCGTGGCCGTGGGGCGCCAGAGGAGCCGGACCCGGAATGGCGGCCGGCTCAATGCGGAATTGAGTGGCGCCGAGATCCTCAGGGCGGCGCAGCCGGACGCAGCAGCCCGCACGCGCCTGGCCGACCTCGCCGAGGTGGGGCATCTTTCGGCGCGCAGCGTCCACCGGCTCCTGCGCGTGGCGCGCACCATCGCCGACCTCGACGGCGCCGAGGGGGTCGATGAAGCGGCGGTCCTGGCGGCGGCCGGACTGGGCGACCCCGGCGCCGATCGCCTTGGTTCGGCCTTCGCTGCGTGATGGTCATGGAGCTGGAGGAGCGACAGGCGTGGGTCGCGCTGGCGTCGGTCGAGGGAGTCGGCGGGGCGACACTGACCCGGCTCGTGGGGCAGTTCTCCGGAGCCCGGGGAGTGCTCGAAGCGGCCGGCTCGGGTCGGTTCGCCCGCCTCGCGTCGGCGGGGGAGCGGGGCGGTCGTCTCGCTGCCCAGGTCATCGCCGGCATCGAGGCCGTGGCCCGTGACCCGCGCCCGGCGCTCGCCGCCGTCGAGCGGCTCGGCCTGTGGACGCTCACGCCCATGGATGCCGGCTACCCCGCGCGCTTCGACGTCCTGGGCGTGCTGCCCGCAGTCCTCTACGGCTGGGGCGACCCCGCGGCGCTCGAGCCGGCGGTCGCGGTGGCTATCGTGGGCACGCGCCGGCCGACGCCGCTGGGGCGGGCGCTCGCCGCCCGGCTGGCGCGTCACCTGGTCGGCCGCAGCGCGCTCATCGTGTCCGGCCTGGCCATCGGCATCGATGGCGCCGCCCATGCCGCGACGCTCGAGGCGGGTGGCCGCACGGTGGCCATCATCGGTGCCAGTCATGCCCAACCCGGGCCGCGCGCGCATCGTGCGCTCGTCGCCGCGATCGTCGAACGTGGCGGTGCGGTGGTCAGCGAGATGGCGCCCGGCAAGGCGCTCGCCAAGGGCATGTTCCCGCGCCGGAACCGGCTGCTGGCGGCGCTCGGCGACGCCGTCCTGGTGGTCGAGGCGCCGGCCCTCAGCGGGGCCATCAATACCGCCCATCACGCCCTCGAACTGGGTCGACCTCTCTTCGTGGCGCCCGGCCGGCCCGGCGATCCGACCACGGCCGGCTGCCTGCGGCTGCTGCGCGAGACGCCCGCGCGAACCCTGGTGGGCCTGAGCGAGCTCGACGAGGACCTCGACGCGTTGGGCATCGGCGAGCGTCATGTGGTCGGGGCGGGCGCCACTCGCAACGCGGTCTCCACGGGCCTGGGCGAGGTCGAACGCGCGGTGGCCGGGGTCATCGCCCGTGCGCCGGGCAGTCTGGAATCGATCGTCGCGCGCACCGACCTGGCGCCGGCCGCAGTGGCCAGTGCTGTGACGCTGCTCCAGATGCGCGGCCTGGTGCGCCTCGTGGACGGTGCCCTGCTGCCCATGGGTCCGTTGCTCGACGGCGTCTGAGTGGTTGGTTGACGAGCCCGAGTCCTCTGCGCGGGCGCACGCGAGTGAGTGGAGTTGCCGCGCTCAGCGGCCCTCTGCTACGCTGCCCTGCAGTTGCCCGAGAGGTGCGGGGCCGACCGCTGTTCCCCGGCCCCGGACCCGCGCAAGGAGACACCGACGTTGTGCAACGCGACCGCTGAGCCTCGCCGGTCAGGGTCTGCCACGTTGCCTGGGAGCGCGGCGTGATTCGCCGAGCGGTGTTGCACATGCTCGGCGAGCAGCCGCTGCTGGTGGACATGGAGAGCCTGCCCCACCCCGGCGACACGGTGCTGGTCTGCACGAACGTCAACACGACGGGAGGCCAGCGGCCGTCGTTCATCGATGCGTCGGATTCGACGTTCGTCTTTCCGTACCACAACATCCGCTTCCTGGAAGTGCCGGCCGAGGCGCTCGGGACGCGCCTGACCGAGGGCGATGAGGCCCTCCCGGTGCCCGATGAGTCCGAACTGCACGTCGACGAGGACTTCCTGCGCCGCGTCCGCGAAGCCTGATCCGGCAGGCCGCCGGTGAGCTGCCGATAAGGCGGCGATGGCGGAGCGCGAAGGGGCCGGTGCTACACTCCCGCCTCATGACCAAGAACCTGGTGATCGTGGAGTCGCCGGCCAAGGCGCGCACGATCGAGCGATACCTGGGCGCCGATTTCCAGGTGCTCGCCAGCTTCGGCCACGTCCGCGACTTGCCTGCCAATCCCGGCAAGGGCCAACTCGGCGTGGACGTGGAGCATGATTTCGCGCCCCAGTACGTGATCGCGGAGGATCGCCGCAAACACGTCGAACGCATCGCCCGCGAGGCGCGCCGGGCAGAGACGGTCTACCTCGCCACGGACCTCGACCGCGAGGGTGAGGCCATCGCCTGGCACGTCGCCCAGGCGGCTGAGGTACCCGCGGGGAAGACGAAGCGGGTGACCTTCAGCGAGATCACCGAGAGCGCCATCCTCGAGGCCTTTGCCCACCCGCGGGAACTCGATACGGATCTGGTGGATGCGCAGCAGACGCGCCGCATCGTCGATCGCCTGGTCGGATACACACTCAGTCCGCTCATCTCCAAGAAAGTGCGTGGCGGACTCTCGGCCGGACGGGTCCAGTCGGTCGCGGTGCGCCTGGTGGTCGAGCGCGAGCGGGACGTGGCCGCCTTCATGGCGCGGGAATACTGGACCCTCGAGGCGCAACTCGTCTCCAGTGCCGGCGCGCCCTTCGCCGCCGAATTGGTGCGCATCGACGGGGCGGCCGCCGAGGTCGCCGATGGCGCTAGCGCGGACGAGCACGCTCAGGCGCTCCGTCGCGAACACCCCGTGGTGGAGAGCCAGGGGCGCAAGAAGCAGCAGCGCAGTCCGTCGGCACCGTTCACCACCAGCACGCTGCAGCAGGAGGCCAGCCGCAAGCTCAGCTTCAGCCCGAAGCGCACGATGTCGCTGGCGCAGCGCCTCTACGAGGGCGTGGACACGGGCGACGGCCAGGTCGGCTTGATCACCTACATGCGCACCGACTCGACGGCCATGGCCGGCGTGGCCATGGGCGAGGCCCGCGAGGTCATCCGCGCCCGCTTCGGCGCGTCCTACACGATGCCCAAGGGCAGGGTCTACCGGACCAAGACCAAGGGCGCCCAGGAAGCGCACGAATCGATCCGGCCGACCAGCTTCCGGCGCGACCCGGACGGTCTCGCGGCGCATCTCGAGCCGGCCGAGCTGCGGCTCTATCGATTGATCTGGCAACGTGCGCTGGCATCGCAGATGGCCGCCAAGGAGCTGGAGACGACGACGGCCGAGCTGACCGCCGGGCGCTATGGCCTGCGCGCCAGCGCCACGCGCACGCTCTTCGACGGGTTCGCGGCGGTGTACACCGAGGGTCGCGATGACGATGTCGCCGATGAGGGTTCCGGGGCGGCGTTGCCGCCGCTCGTGCCGGGCGAGGTCACCGACGTGCGCGATGTGAGCGCCGTCCAGCACTTCACCGAGCCGCCGCCCCGCTACACCGAGGCGAGCCTGATCAAGGCGCTGGAGGAGCATGGCATCGGCCGACCCTCGACGTACGCGGCGACCATCTCCACCATCCTCGAGCGCGGCTACGTACGGGTCGAGGCGCGGCGACTGCGACCGGAGCTGATCGGCGAGATCGTGACCGACCTGCTCGTCGAGCACTTCGGCGAGTTCGTGGACGTCAAGTTCACGGCGCGCATGGAGGAACGCCTCGACGAGGTGGCCCGCGGCGAGCGGTCGTGGGTGCCCCTGCTGCGCGAGTTCTACACGCCCTTCAAGGCGCTGGTGGACGAGAAGGGGCGCGAGCTACGGCGCAGCCAGTTCACGACCGAGGCCTCGGACGAGCTCTGCTCGCAGGGTCACCCGATGATCATCCGGCTGGGGCGCAATGGGCGCTTCCTGGCCTGTTCGCTCTACCCCGAGCACCAGGAGTCGCGGCCTCTGCCGGGCGAGGAAGGACCGCGCCTGGAAGGGGAGGGCGATGCCTGCCCGCAGTGCGGGGAGGGCCAGCTGGCCACCCGACGCGGCCGCTTCGGACCGTTCCTCGGCTGCTCGCGTTATCCCGAGTGCGACTTCATCCTGCGCGAGGGACCGCCGCCGCCGGCGCCACTGCCCTTCGCGGTGCCGTGCCCAAAGAACGGCGACGGGATCCTGGTCGCCCGCCGCGCCCGGCGCACGGGAAACGTCTTCTACGGCTGCGCCGCATACCCCAAGTGCGACTACACCACGAACTTCGAGCCGGTCGGTGCCCTGCACGAAATCGATGATGGCCCCGTGGCCCGCGCTCCGACCGGCCTCCTCTGCCTGCGCTGTGGGGCCGCCATCGACGTGCCAGCCGAGGAAGGATTGGTGGGCCGGCGCCTGAGCGGTGGCGAGCCGAACCTGGCTGCGCTGGCCCGACCCCGTGCGGCCGGCCGGCGCGGGACCAGATCCGCGTCGGGCCCGCGGGGCGCACCGCGGACCAGCGGGGCGCGCCGGACGCGCCGCCCGGCCGCCGCCGACCGCGCGTGACGGGCTTCCGGGCTGCCGAGGGCTTCGCCCGCTCGCTCGAGGCGCGGGACGCCTCGGTGCACACGCGCCGCGCCTACGGCACCGGGGTGCGCCAGTTCCTGGAGTGGCTGACCGGTCGGCCGGGCGTCGATTGGCGCCGACCCGGGCGCCTCGTTCCGCGCGCCTACCTGTCACATCTCGACGCACGCGGCCTGGCTCGCTCGACGATCGCCGCCCGCATCGCCGCGCTGCGTGCCTTCTACCGCCACGCACGGCGCGAGGGCTGGACCCAGGGTGACCCGTGGGCTGCCGTATCGACCCCGCGGCGACCCCGACGCCTGCCTGCCGTGCTCGCGGTCGGCGAGGTCGAGGACTTGCTCGATGCGGTCGCACCGCTGGCCGACCGCGGACGGCGACGAGATCCCGTCATCGCCGGCGCGATCGCCCGGCGCGATCGGGCGCTGCTCGAGACGGCCTATGCCGGCGGCCTGCGCATCGCCGAGCTGGCGGCCGCCCGCGTGGAAGATCTCGACCTCGCGCGCGGAGAGTTGCGCGTGATGGGCAAGGGTCGCAAGGAGCGGGTGACACTGCTGGGACGGCCGGCGCGCGAGGCGCTCGACGTCTACCTCGAGGACGGCCGGCCGCGACTGCGACGTGGCGCGGCCGGCCCGGATGAGGGCACACTCTTCCTCAACGCCCGGGGCGGTCCGCTCGGCGTGCGCGGGCTGCGCTACCGGTTGCGGCGCATCGCCGACCTTGCGGGCGTGCGCGACGGCGTCACGCCACACACGCTGCGTCACTCCTTTGCCAGCCACCTCCTCGACGGCGGCGCGGACCTGCGCGTCGTCCAGGAGCTGCTCGGCCATGCCAGTCTGGGCACCACGCAGATCTACACCCATGTGTCCACGGCGCGTCTGCGCTCGGCGTACCGCAGTGCGCACCCTCGCGCCGCCCGCACGAGTCAGACGCCTCCGCCGTGACCGGCACCGCGCGCACCCTGGCGCGGGCCGGGATGCTGGTCGCCGCCGCCTATCTGGCCTCGCGCATCCTGGGTTGGATCCGGCTGGTGGTGATCAGCTCCATCTTCGGGGCCAGCGCCGACCTCGATGCCTTCTTCGCCGCCTTCCGCATCCCCGATCTCATATTCCAGCTCGTGGCGGCCGGGGCGCTCAGCTCGGCGCTCATCCCGGTGCTCGCCCATCTCGATGCCGACGACGAGGAGGCGCGCGTCTGGCGCGTCGTGACCACGATCATCAACCTCATGCTCGTGGCGCTGTTGGGCCTCGCGGTGGTGGTGGCGGTGGCCGCGCCGCAGATCATCCCGGTCATCACGCCCGGCTTCGATGCCCCGCAGATCGAGCTGACCGTCCGACTCTCACGCCTGATGCTGCTGTCGCCGATCCTGCTCGCCCTCGGCGCGGTGGCCACCAGCGTGCTCAACGCGCGCGGCCAGTTCGCGGCCTCGGTCGCTGCGCCGCTGCTCTACAACATCGTGATCATCTTCGCGGCGGTCGTGCTGACACCTCTGCTCGGGGTCGAGGGGCTGGCCATCGGCGTGGTCCTCGGTTCGCTCGCTCAGCTGGCCGCGCAGCTGCCGTCGTTCATGCGCCTGCGCGGCTTCCGCTACGACTTCGGCGTCGACCTGCACGACCCGGCGGCACGTGAAGCGCTCCTGCTGATGGTCCCCCGGGCGATCGGCCTGAGCGCCACGCAGATCACCTTCCTGGTCAACACCACGCTGGCGTCGGGGCTCGGGAGCGGCGCCATCGTCGCCTACAATGTCGCCTTCACGATCATGCAGATCCCCCTCGGCATCATCGGTGTGCCCCTCGGCGTGGTGCTCCTGCCCTCGATGTCGCGTGCGCTGGCCGCTGGTGACGGACGCCTCTTCGGCCGGCTGGTGGTGCGCTCCCTGCGCCTCCTGCTCTACGTGATGCTCTTCCTGACCGCACTCGTGGCGGTGTTGCGCCGACAGGTCGTCACGGTGCTTTTCGACTACGGCAACTTCGACGCTCGGGCCATCGAGATGACCGCCAACACGCTGCTCTTCTTTACCCTGGGATTGGCCGCCCACGCCGCCATCGTCATCCTCGCACGGGCCTTCTACGCGGGCCGGGACACGCGCACCCCGGTCGTCGCCGCGATCCTGTCAGTGGTGGTCAACGTCATCGTCTCGGTCACCACGGTCGGCTCGATGGGCCTCTCGGGGCTGGCGCTGGGCATCGCCGCGGGCGCCTGGTTCGAGGCCATCCTGCTGCTCATCCTGCTCTGGCGGCGGACGCCGTCACTTCCGCTGGCCGGCCTGGCGCGGGCCGGCGGCACGTTCGCCATCGGCGCGCTGCTGGCGGGCGGAGTCGCCTTCGGGGCGCTCGGGCTGGCCGCCTCGCTGCTCGGCGCGGCCGATCCGACCAAGCCGATCATCTTGCTCGAGCTGGTCGTGGCCGGCACTGCCGCCACCGCCGCGTATGTGGCCTTCGGCGCGCTGACGCGCATCCCGGAGTTGCGCGAGTCCGCTGACCTGATCCGCTCGGCGCTGCGTCGTGGGCGCGGCGAACCGTGACCCTCGAGTCGCTGCGCGTCGATGACGCGGCCTGGGACGCCTTCGTCGCTTCGGCCCCGTCCGGGAGTTTCACGCAGCTGACGGCCTGGGCGGCGGTGAAGGCGGTCAATGGCTGGACGGCCCAGCGCGTCGTGGCGGCGGGGTCGACCGGCTTGCTTGGCGCGCAGCTGCTCGTCCGCCGCCTGGGCCCGGCGCCCTGGTCGATGGGCTACGTGCCGCGGGGACCGGTGGCCGAATCCTTCGACGCCCAGTCTGTGGCCGCCTTCACCGCGCAGCTGCGCGCCGTCGCCGTCGCACGGCGCCTCAGCCACATCACCATCGAACCGCCGGTGGCGGCCGGTGACCCGCTCGAGGGCTGGCTTCATCAGCTGGGTTGGCGGCGGGGAACCCCGATCCAGGACGCGCGGACGCGGATCATCGGTCTCGATTTCCCCGAGGACCAGCTGTGGGCCGGCCTGCGCTCCAAGTGGCGTCAATACGTTGGCCAGGCGATGCGCTCCGGCGTGGCGGTGGTCGAGACGGGTGAGGAGGGTCTGGCTGACTTCGGGCGCATCTATGTCGATACGGCGCGTCGCGGCGGGTTCGTGCCCCGGGCGGCGACGGCGCTCGACGACATCTATCGAACCTTCGCGGCGCGCGGAGGGGCGCGACTGCTGTTCGCCCGCCTGCCGGGCGGGGAGGCCGTGGCGGCGCTGATGTTGCTGGCCTGCGGGAAGCGCGTCGTCGAGCCGTACGGAGGCATGACCGCGGCCGGCGCCGAGGCGCGCGCCAACTACCTGCTGAAATGGGAGGCCATCCGCTCTTCCCGGGAGCGTGGTTATGCCAGCTACGACCTGTGGGGCCTGGCCAACCCCGGCATCGAGCAGTTCAAGGTCGGCTTCGGAGGCCGCGAAGTGCGCTACACCGGGGCCTGGGAACTCGTCCAGAACCGGCTCCTGCGCCGGGCGATCGGCGTCGCTCAGCGCCTGCGTGTCAACGCCGCTCGTCGTGCGCTGCGTGGCCACGATGGTCTGCGCCAGGACGCCGGCGGATGACCAGCGACGTGGCCGTGGTGGCCGATGTCCCCTCGGCAGATTGGGATGCGCTGACCGTCGATCCGCCCGGGGGGCATGTGCTGCAGAGCGCGGCCTGGGCGGAACAGTGCCGGGGGTGGGGCTGGCGTCCACGCTTCGTGCGCTTCGACGACGGCCGCGCGGCGCTCCTGCTCACCCATGGGAAGCCGCTCCTGCCCGGGTTCTTCGCCTATTGCCCGCGCGGTCCCATCACGGGCGGTGATCCGCCCGAGCACGTCGCGGCCCGGGCCGTGTCCCTGGCGGCCTGGTCTCGCGCCGCCGGGGCGACGATCCTCGCGGTGGACCCCGAGCTCCAGGCCGATGCGGCCTTCGAAGCGGACCTGGCGGCGGGCGGCTTTCGCATCACCGAGGAGATCCAGCCGTCACGACACCGCCTGGTCCTGGAGCTGCCGGGCGGAACCGATGAAGCGTCGTTGCTGCGGGCCATGTCGAAGTCGACCCGGCAGCGCATCGGCGCCGCGAAGGCCGGGACCGTCTCCGTGCGCGAGGATGCGTCGGGGGGGCGGCTGGCGGACTTCGGCGCGCTCATGGATGCCACGGCCCGCCGCAAGCGCTTCGACTTTGCCGCCGACCGCGGGTTCATCGAGTGGTGGAGGCGTGCCCTGTCGGCGGGCCGGACGCGATTCCTGGTCGCCGAGACGTCGGGCCAGTTGCTCGGTGGCCTGATCGTCCACCTCCAGGGCGGGCATTGGGCGACCGCCTTCTCGGCCGATGACGCCGCCTTCCGATTTGTCCATCCGGGCACCATGCATCTGCTGCGCTGGACCGCCATCCGCATGGCCCTCGCAGCCGGTGCTCCGTCGATCGACCTCGGCGGTGTCGACGTGGCCGGGGCGCGGCGGCGGCCCGAGCCGGGAGAGGCGACGTGGGGCCTCTACGAGCACAAGGCCGGTTTCGGGGCGCGCTGGATCGAATCGGCTGGCGCTCACGAGATCGTCCTGCGACCGGCGGTGTACCGGACCCAGGGGCTGCTGCGCACGTTGCGGCGCCGCCTGCGTGGCCTGGCGGCGAGATCGTGAACGACGAAGCGCCCCGGTCCCTCGGCGCGTTGATCGTGCTGCTCGAGGCGCGCGGCCTGCTCCGGGCTGTGATCCCGGCCGCCGGCGAAACGGCGGCCGACAACGTCGCCGTCGCCGACGTCGTGCTCGACTCGAGGCTGGTGCGGCCCGGCTCCTTGTTCGCTGCCGTCAGCGGCGGCCGGCACGACGGGCACCGCTTCGTGCGCGAAGCAGTGGCCGCGGGGGCTGGTGCGGTGCTGGCCGAACGGTCTGTCGAGGGACTGTCCGCGCCGCAACTCATCGTCGCCTCCACGCGCCCCGCGGTGGCCCTTGCCGCGGCCTGGCGGGCCGGTTTTCCCAGCCATCGACTGGGCGTCATCGGCGTGACAGGCACCGATGGCAAGACGACCACGACCTTCCTGGTGCGCGCCGTCCTCGCCGCCGCGGGTCTGCCCAGCGGGCTGGTGTCGACGGTCGACGTCGTCGTCGGCGGTCGTTCGCTGGGCAACGACGAGCGGACCACGACCCCGGACGCGCCGCGAATGCAAGCGCTGCTGGCGGCGATGGTCGGGGCCGGCGATCGATTTGCCGTGGTCGAGGCCAGCTCCCACGGTCTGGCGCAGGATCGGGTCGGCGAGGTGGCCTGGGACGTGGCCGTGCTGACCAACGTGTCCGAGGAACATCTCGAGTTCCATGGCACACGAGAGGCATACGTGGCCGCCAAGGGGCGGCTCTTCGCGGCTCTCGCGGCGGGCCCGGTCAACCCCGAGAAAGGCTTCGGCAAGACCGCGGCACTCAACGCCGACGACCCGGCCGCGGCGGCCTTCGGGATCCTGGCGGCGACGGCCGGAGCGCGCATCATCACCTACGGCGAGGCGGCCGGGGCGGACGTGCGCCTGCTCGGGCTGGGCGAGGATGACCGCCGACTGCAGCTGTCGGTTGCCACGCCACGGTGGGAGGGGAGCCTGTCCCTTCGCCTCGCGGGCCGCTTCAATGCGCACAATGCGCTCGCCGCCATGGCCGTCGGCGAGGCGCTGCAACTCGATCCCGCGGCGATCCGGTCGGGCCTCGAGGGACTGAGCGCCGTGCCCGGTCGCATGGAGCGCATCGATGCCGGTCAGCCCTTCGTGGTGATCGTCGATTACGCGCACACGGCCGCCGCGCTGGCCAAGGTGCTCGACGAGCTGGCCCCGCTGGCCGAGGGGGCCGGCGGCGACCTGATCGCCGTCTTCGGATCCGGGGGCGAGCGGGATCACGTGAAGCGCCCGGCGATGGGTCGCGTGGCCGGGGATCGCTGTCGCCTGGTGGTGCTCACCGACGAGGATCCACGCCGAGAGGATCGAGCCACGATCCTCGACGCCATCGCGCGGGGCGCCGAGGCGGCCGGTCGGCAGCGCGGCGTCGACCTCCTGCTCATCGCCGATCGCCGCGAGGCCATCGGCATGGTCATCGAGCAGGCGCGACCGGGCGACGTGGTGCTCTTCGCGGGCAAAGGCCACGAGAAGACGATCGAGACCGCTGCCGGCCCCGTGGCCTGGGACGAGGCCGATGAAGTTCGCGCGGGCCTCGCCGCCGCCGGTTGGGCGTAGCGAACGGCCACGACGCGGCGCGGGTCCACGTTGATGATGCCCGACCTGGGCGATGGGGCAGAGGAGGCACGCTACACTGGCGCCTCGTGACCACCGAGCCTGTCGCCCCCGCCACCACGGCGCGCCATGGCCGCCGTCCGACGGCCGCGATGGCGGTGACACAGGGCGCCCTCGACGCCCAGGCTCGCACGCTCGAGAAGACCGTTCACGAGCACTACCCCCTGGCCGATCTCGAGCCCGTCCAGCGGGCCTACCGATTCGCGGCCGAGGCGCACCTGGGGCAACAGCGGGCATCGGGCGAGCCGTACGTGACCCACCCGATCGCTTGTGCACAGCTGGTGGCCGAGTTGGGCATCGACCCCATCGCGGTGCAGGCGGCCCTCCTCCACGACGTCCCCGAGGACACCGACTACGCGCTCGCCGACATCGAGGAGCGCTTCGGTGCCGACGTGGCGCGTCTGGTTGACGGAGTCACCCGGCTGTCGCGACTCTCGACGCACAGCCACGAGGAGCACGAGGCGGAGAACATCCGCAAGATGTTCCTGGCCATGGCCGAGGACGTGCGCGTCGTGCTCATAAAACTGGCCGATCGTCTCCACAACATGCGCACGCTGGGCGCCCTGCCGGTCGAGAAGCGCGCGCGCATCGCTCGCCAGACGGCGGAGATCTACGCCCCTCTTGCAGAACGCCTGGGTATCTGGCAGATCAAGTGGGAGCTTGAGGACCTGGCCTTCAAGGAGCTCGAGCCCGAGGCGTTCAAGCAGCTGGCGGCGCAGCTGGAGACGCGTCGCAAGGCCCGCGAGGCCTACATCGAGCGGGCCATCGGCGTATTGCGCGAAGCCCTTGGCGCGGCCGGCATCGAGGCCGAGCTATCGGGGCGTCCCAAGCACATCCAGAGCATCTGGCGAAAGATGCAGCGCAAGGGCGCCGACCTCAGCGAGATCTACGACGTCTACGCCGTGCGCGTCCTGGTCACCGAGTTGAAGGACTGCTACGCCGCCCTGGGCGTGGTCCATTCACTCTGGCGGCCCATCCCTGGGCAGTTCGACGATTACATCGCGATGCCCAAGGGCAACCTGTACCAGAGCCTGCACACGGCCGTCATCGCCCTCGACGGCAGCCCTCTCGAGGTGCAGATCAGAACCCAGGCCATGCACCGCGTGGCCGAGGTGGGCATCGCCGCCCACTGGCGCTACAAGGAGGGACCGGTCGGCAAGACGGATCGCGACTACGACGCCAAGCTCGCCTGGGTGCGCCAGCTCATCGACTGGCAGCGCGAGGTGAGCGACGCGACGGAGTTCGTGGAGGGCCTCAAGCTCGACGTCTTCCAGGACCAGGTCTTCGTGTTCACACCGAAGGGTGAGGTGAAGGATCTTCCGGCGGGGGCGACCCCGCTCGACTTCGCCTACCGGATCCACACCGATGTCGGCCATCGCACCATCGGTGCCAAGGTCAACAACCGACTCGTGCCGCTCGACTACCGGCTGAAGACCGGCGACATCGTCGAGGTCGTGACCACCAAGGCGGCGCATGGCCCCTCGCGCGACTGGCTGAAGATCGTGCGCACGACCCATGCGCGGGAGAAGATCCGTCAATGGTTCAAGCGCCAGGAGCGGGACGAGAACATCGTCCACGGTCGCGAGGCACTGGACCGCGAATTGCGCCGCCTCGGGCGCACCTCGCTGGAGCGTCTGGGGGGCGAGAGATTGACCGAGATGGCGGCGGCCTACCGGTTCTCCGTGCTGGACGACTTCCTGGCCGCCATCGGGTACGGCGCGGTGAGTGCCGTGCAGGCCGTGATGCGTCTGGGTGTCGTGGACGACACGAGCGAGAAGGTGCTGCCCGCCGTGGCGCCGCCGGCGCCCCCGCGGACCGGTGGCGTCCGGGTCAAGGGCGTGGGCGACGTGCTGGTGCGCTTCGCCAAGTGCTGCCATCCCATTCCCGGCGACTCGATCCTCGGCTACGTCACCCGCGGCAAGGGCGTCACCGTCCATCTGCGCAGCTGCCCCACCGTGCTCAATGAGCGCGATGTCGACCGACTCATCGAGGTCGAGTGGGAAGGGGGCACGCAACAGACATACCCCATCGCCGTGCGCATCGAGGCCTACGACCGGACCGGCCTGCTCTCGGACATCTCGAACGTGGTGGCCGAGAACAAGGTCAACATCCTGGCCGCCAACGTGACCACCAACGCCGACCACACGGCGACCGTGGTGGCCACGCTCCAGGTGGCCTCGGTGGCGCAACTGGCCAAGGTGCTCTCACGCCTCGAGGACCTCAAGGACGTCTACACCGTCCAGCGCGACTTCGGGTAGGCGCTCCCGCGCCGATCAGGCCGAGGCCAGGCCCTCGCCGGCATAGGCCAACGCCTCGGGCCACGAGAGTGCCCGACCGCGGGCCCAGGCCGACTCGAAGGCGGCCTCGCCCAGCGCGGTTCTGGCGCCAACCACCGGGTCGTCGAGCTTGAGGATCCTGACCGGCGGCAGCATGGTCAGGGAATCGGCGTTCAGCGCGTCGATCGCTCCGACGATGATGGCCGCGCGTTCCGGCCGGCCTGCCGCCATCTCGAGGATGGCCGTCATCTGCAGGATGCCCAGCATGCCCGCGAGCACGTTCAGGCCCTGGCGTAGTCCGAGCACCTCGGCGGCGTGACGACGCGCCGCCGGCAGGTCTCCCAGGCGCAACTCGAGCGCCGACAACAGCGTCAGCGTGTCGCCCAGCGTCAGCCAGTTCGCGCGCTCCCGGAAGTGGCGCACGGTCTGTTCCTGCAGGTCCCGGGCCGCCACGTATTCGCCCTCCATGAGCATCCCGAGCACGAGCCCCATGCGTGCCCGGGCCTGACCGTCGGCGTCGCCCAGGCGCCTGTACAGCTCGAGACTGGCCTCCTCGTGGCGGCGCAGCGCGTGGCTGTCGCCACGGGTCTGCTCGATGAAGCCAAGGCCGTAGTGCGCGGCGGCCTGAAGCGCTTGGTCGGCGAGGCCATCGGCGATGGCCAGGCTTGCCTCGTAGTGGCGACCGGCGGCCTCGAAGTCACCGAGCCAGTAGGCGAGCCCGCCGGCCCCATCCAGGCATGCAGCGCGCGCCGCGGTGGGCGCCTGGGCGTCGGGATGCGCCAGCAGTTGCTGCGCCCAGCCCAGGCCCTCGGTCAGCATGAAGCGCTCCTGCCAGAAGCGCCAGGCGGCACCAAGGATCCGCAGACCGATGATCACGTCGCCTCCGGAGATCGCCCAACGCAGCACCTCGCGCAGGTTGTCCTTCTCGCGGCCCAGTCGCTCGAGCCAGCTGCGCGTCTCGCCGCCGAGGAGAAGCGGCCCGGCCTTCTCGGCCAGCGCGAGGAAGTGCCGCGCGTGGCGCTGCCTGACCTCGCCCGCCTCGCCGCTTTCCTCGAGGCGCTCCAGGGCAAACGCGCGGATGGTCATCAGGCTCCGGAAGCGGGGCTCGCCGAGGTCGATCGATGCGGCCACCACGAGGCTCTTGTCGACGAGCGAGGCGAGTCCATCGAATACGTCCAGGCCCAGCGAGCCGTCCGGGTCACAGACCGCCTCGGCCGCCTCCAACGACCAGCCGCCCACGAAGGCCGCCAGACGCCGGAGCAGCGCCCGCTCCGGTGCCGTCAGGAGGTCGTGGCTCCAGGCGATGGCGCCGCGCAACGTCTGCTGGCGCGCGGGCACGTCGCGCGCCCCGCCGGTCAGGAACCCGAGGCTCTTCGAGAGCCGGCTCAGGATGGCCTCCGGCTCGAAGAGCTTCACGCGCGCCGCGGCCAACTCGATGGCCAGCGGTAGGCCGTCCAATCGGCTGCAGATCTCGGCGATGTCCGGTGCGTTCGCGTCCGTGACCGCGAAGGCCGGCCGGGCCGCCTGGGCGCGCACGATGAACAGGCCCACCGCGTCATAGGCGGCGAAGGCGGTCAGGTCCACGCGGCCGCCCGCGTCGCGCACCACGCTGGGGTAGGGGAGTGGCAGCACGGGATACTCGTGCTCGCCCTTCAGGTGCAGCACCTCGCGGCTGCTGGCGAGGATGGCCACGCGTGGCGCCGCCGCGAGCAGCTCCGAGATGCGCGGCCAGGCCGATACCACCTGCTCGAGGTTGTCGAGCACGAGCAGCGAATGCCGTCCCGCAAGGTGCGCGTGCAGCGTCGCTTCCATGGGCCGGCCCGGCTCCTCTTTGACGCCCAGCGCGGTGGCGATGGTCGGCGCGAAGAGTGCTGGGTCCTCGATCGCGGCCAGCTCCACGAAGAAGACGCCATCGGGATAGTCGGGCAGGAGGGCTGCCGCGGTCGCCAGGGAGAGGCGCGTCTTGCCGCTGCCACCGGGTCCCGTGAGCGTGACGAGACGTGCGGCCCCGTCTCGTAGCGCGCCCGCCAGCTCGTCGATCTCACGGGATCTGCCGATGAAGCTGGTCAGCTGCGCCGGCAGGTTGGTGGGCGTGTCCAGGGTCTTCAGGGGCGGGAACTCGACCGGCAGGCCAGCGACGTCGAGCTGGCTGATCGTCTCCTGGCGGGCGAGGTCCTTGAGCCGGTACGAGCCGAGTTCGCGCAACCCGGTGCCCGCGGGCAGCGCGCCTTCGACGAGCGCCCGGGTCGTCGCCGAGAGGACGATCTGGCCGCCGTGGGCGGTCGCGGCGACCCGCGCGGCGCGATGCACGTCGACCCCGACGTAGTCGTCTGAGCCGAGGATGCCCTCCCCGGTGTGCAGGCCGATGCGCACCCGTAGCTTGCCGATCTCCTCGGGCCAGGCCGCGGCATCGAGCGCCCGCTGCGCCGCCGCCGCCGCCTCCACGGCGTGAGCCGCGGCCGGGAAGACCACGAAGAACGAATCGCCTCCGGTCGTGACCTCGACCCCGCCCTCCGCCGTGAACGCCGAGCGAAGCAGCCGTTGGTGAGTCTCGAGCACGTCCGTCCATCGCGCCGGCCCGAGCGCTTGGACGAGCTTCGTCGACCCCTCGATGTCGCTGAACAGGAACGTGACCGTGCCTGTGGGAAGGGAACGCATCGCCGCGCCATTATCCGCTCCGCGGTGCGAGGCGGCGCCTCGTCCCGCCGGGTCAGCTTGGTGTTTCACCTCCGGAAGGCCGCCGCCGCCCTCGCCGCGATCTCGTACTCGTTGTCGCGGTACCAGTTGCCGCCGGCGCGCATCGCCCGCCAGGAGGCACGGGCGTAGCGCGGGATGTAGAGCAGCCCGTGGCGCCCCCACTGGCGCACGTGCTCCAGCTCGTGGGCCAGCTCCGCGTCGCTCAGGGCCCGCCACGTCCAGATGTCGCGCTCGATCGTGATCGCGAGCCAGTCGCGGACGAGCATGGCCGCGCCGATCCGTCGCAGCCGGGGCACGACGTGGAGGCGATGACCGGGCGTCATCGGATGATCGTAGCCGCGCCTGGGGACCGTGCTTAGCACGTGGCGTGCTACCGGGCGGAGCCAAGGCCGCCCCGCGGGGCCGATTCCTCGCGCCCCATCACCCAGCGCGGTGAGCAAACGCGGTGCTGCCCCGGCCCGCCGCCTGCCAGCACGTGGCGTGCTGTGCGACGGGTTCCCCGTCGGGCATTGCTTGGGGGTCGATCTTCAGGGTCCGTTGGCGTTGCCTCCGGCCCAAGCGATCAGCCGCACTCGCTAGACTTCCCGCTATGCCCGCTTACCGCGCCCCGCGGGGCACGCGAGACCTGCTCCCCGATGAGCGCCCGGCGTGGGAGCGCCTGGAGACGATCGCGCGTGACCTCGGCCGACGCTACGGCTACGCCTCGATCGAGACGCCGCTCTTTGAGAGCAGCGACGTCTTCGAGCGGGGTATCGGTGCCGGGACGGACGTCGTCGAGAAGGAGCTGTACCGAATCAGCGCCAGTCGCGGAGAGGACGCCGAACGATGGGCGCTCCGACCGGAGGCGACGGCCGGGATCGCCCGGGCCTACGTGCAGCACGGCCTGCAGACGTGGCCTCAACCGGTGCGCGTGTCGATGCTCGGGCCGATGTTCCGCTACGACCGCCCGCAGGCCGGGCGCTTCCGCCAGTTCTGGCAATGGGACGTGGAGGCCATCGGCGACGCGGGGCCGGCGGTGGACGCCGAGATCATCGAGCTGGCTCACCGTTTCTATCACGAGGCCGGCCTCCCGACGGTCGACATCCTCATCAACTCGATCGGCGACCCCGTTTGCCGGCCCACCTACATCGACGCCCTGCGCGCCCACTTCGCGCCCCACGCGGATCGACTGGTGGGCCTCGAGCGCGAGCGCCTGGCGACCAACCCGCTGCGCCTGCTCGACTCCAAGGACCCTGCTATCGCCGACCTGATCGCCTCGGCTCCGGTGATCACCGATCGGCTGTGCGACGCGTGCGCGGCCCACTTCGCGGCAGTGCGCGCTCACCTCGACGCACTCGGCGTCGCCTATCGCCTCGAACCTCGGCTGGTGCGCGGCCTGGACTACTACACGCGCACGGTGTTCGAGGTCTATCCGGCCGGTGCGCTCGGTCAGCAGGATGCCATCGGTAGCGGCGGGCGCTACGACGGCCTCGTCGAGCTGCTCGGCGGCAAACCCACGCCCGGCATCGGCTTCGCGCTGGGGCTCGATCGGCTCGTCCTGGCGCTCGCAGAGGCTGGCCTGGCCCCGCCCTATGCCGCCCTCCCGACGGCCGTGGTCGTCGGCGCCGACCCGGCCGATACGGCCACGCGCCTGCGCATCGCCACGGACCTGCGCGCTGCCGGTCTGGCGGCGCGAGCCGATCTGGGCCAGCGCAAACTCGGCCGACAGCTCGAGGGGGCCGTGCGGGACGGCGCGCACTTCGCGATCATCGTCGGCGACGAGCTGGCCAACGGCCAGGTCCAGGTGCGTGACCTATCCGCCGCCACCCAGCGCCTTGTCAACGTCCCTGACCTCGCGCGCGAGCTGACCCGCGCCCACGGCGCGCATCGGCACGGCGTCGCGGACGCCTGACTCCCGCCTACGGGCCGGTGGTCTCGCGCAGCGGTTGCAGGTACAGGCGGCCACTGGCGATGCGCGCGCCGACGATCCCGTAGATGATCACGCCCTGGTAGGCGAAACGGGAGCCGTCGACGCGGGTGCCGCGCCAGCGCAGCTCCACCCAGGCCTCACCGTCCTGGACGGAGAGGGCCAGGAGATCGGCCCGGAAATCGGGCAGGTCGGCGAAGTTGGCGCCCCAACGCCGCCGCACGCTCTCGCGCCCCCCGAAGTCGAGGTCCGGCGCGAGCGGCCAGCGGCTTTCGTAGCTGGGCTCGAAGCAATCGAGGAACGCCTCCAGGTTGTGCCCGTTCCAGGCCGCGAAGAGCCGCTCGATGACCTCGCGGACGGTGTCCTCGGGCACGGCCATGGCGCTCACCCTCAGACCGGCCTGGCGAGCTGGATGCCGCCGGGCAGGGACGCGAGGGGCGTGAAGCCGAGCGTGCCCTCGTAGAAGGCACGGGCGCGCGCCAGATCGGAGGCGGGCAGCGGGGCGTGGAACCGTCGGTCGGTGAGCATGTCGTGACGCTCCTCCTGTGCCTGCGGGACTGGGGGCCTACTCCCGTACGATACGCCGAGATGCGGCCTCCCTGCGCACCATGACCTCACGGCCCGCCTCCACCGCGATGCCCACGCTGGCGGTGCTCGCGGGCGCGATCTGCATCGCGTTCTCCGGCATCCTGGTCATCTTCGCCGCGGTCTCGCCTTCGGCGGCGGCCACCTACCGCGCCGCCTTCGCCATTCCGCCCCTGCTCCTGTTGGCCTGGCTCGAGGATCGCCGTCAGGGCGGACGCAGCCGCCGACAGCGCACGCTGGCATTTGTTGCGGGTATCTTCTTCGCCGCCGACCTGACCTTCTTCCATCACTCCATCGTCTACCTCGGCGCGGGGCTGTCCACGGTGATGGGCAACCTCCAGGTCATCTTCGTCGGTTTCGTGGGCTGGCTGGTGCTCGGGGAGCGACCGACCAACCGACTGTTGACGGCGGTGCCCATCGCCCTCGTCGGGGTCGTGCTCATCTCCGGCGTCATCGGCAACGGCGCCTACGGCTCTGACCCGGGCCTCGGGGTCATCCTCGGGCTGCTCACCGCGGCCTCGTATGCCGGCTACCTCCTGGTGTTGCGCCGAGGGCAGGACGGCCGCCATGTCGCGGGCCCGATCCTGGACGCCTCGGTGGCCACGGCCATCTTCTCGGCGCTCGGCGGGATCGTGGTCGGCGACCTCGGACCGATCCCGGGCTGGCCATCGGTCGGTTGGCTCATCGTGCTGGCGCTGAGCGCGCAGACGGCCGGCGGCCTGCTCATCGCCGTCGCCCTGCCGCGCCTGCCCGCTGTCACCACCTCGCTGCTGCTGCTCAGCCAGCCGATGGTTTCGATCTTCCTGGCCATGCTCATCGTGTCCGAGACGCCCTCGCCCCTCCAGCTGCTCGGCGTCGGGCTGGTCGTGGCCGGCGTGGCCGTTGGCACCGTGCCGTTCGGGCGGATGGCGGCCGGCGTGAGGCGTTCCACTACCATGTGAGCCCCATGCACACGACCTTCCGCGACATCACCTGCGGCGAGGCGCGCCCCGAGCATGTCGGCCGCCGCCTCGCGCTCGCCGGATGGGTGCACCGCCGTCGCGACCTCGGCCAGCTCATCTTCCTCGACCTGCGGGACCGCTACGGCATCACCCAGGTGGTCATCGATGCGAAGGAGTCGCCGAACGCTCACGCGACGGCCGGCGAGGTGCGCTCGGAATTCGTCGTGCGCGTGGAGGGAGTCGTCACCGCGCGCCTCCCAGGCACCGAGAACCCGAAGTTGCCGACGGGCGAGGTGGAGCTGCGGGCCGCCGAGGTGACCATCCTCTCGACCGCCAGGACCCCCGCCTTCCCCATCAACGAGCCAGAGCAGGAGGCCGACGAGGCGGTGCGCCTCAAGTACCGCTACCTCGACCTGCGCCGGGAACCCCTGCTTCGGCGCATCCTGGCCCGCTCGCGGCTGGTCGAGGCCATCCGTGCGGCACACCACGCCCAGGACTTCGTCGAGATCGAGACGCCCATGCTCATCAAGAGCACGCCCGAGGGCGCACGTGACTTCATCGTGCCCTCACGTCTGCAACCGGGCAGCATCTATGCCTTGCCCCAGAGCCCACAACAGCTCAAGCAGCTGCTCATGGTCGGCGGACTCGATCGCTACTTCCAGATCGCGCGCTGTTTCCGCGACGAGGACGGGCGCGGCGACCGCCAGCCCGAGTTCAGCCAGCTGGACCTGGAGATGAGCTTCGTGGCCGAGGCTGACGTGATGGCATTCGTGGAAGCCATGGTCATCGAGGTGACGCGCACCGTGGCCCCCGAGCGGCCCATGCAGGCGGTGCCCTTCCCGCGCTTCACGTACCGCGAGGCGCTCGATCGCTTCGGGTCGGACAAGCCCGACCTGCGCTTCGGCATGGAGCTGCGCGACCTCGGCGAGCACGCCCGGGGGAGCGGCTTCCGCGTCTTCGACGAGACACTCGCCGGCGGCGGCCGGATCTTCGGCCTCGCGGCGCCGGGCATGGCCCCGGCCAGCCGATCGACCATCGACGAGCTGACCGAACTGGCCAAGCGCCACGGGGCGAAGGGCATCGTCTCGATCGCTCTCGACGAGGGCGGCGGCATCCGTTCGCCGATCGCGAAGACCGTTGGCGAAGACCGGGCCGCGGCGATGGCGGTGGCCGCCGGCGCGAACCCGGGTGATCTCGTGCTCATCGTGGCCGACCGGGACGCGCTAGCCCAGGAGGTCCTGGGCCGCCTGCGCGTCGAACTGGGTGCGCGACTCGGGCTGGCCGACCCCGACGTGCTCGCCTACTGCTGGGTGCATCGTTTCCCGATGTACCAGTGGGACGCCGAGAACGGACGCTGGGACGCTACCCACAATCCCTTCAGCGCGCCGATCCCGGAGCATATCGAGCTGCTCGTGACGAACTCCGGCGATCCGTCGCGCCCCTCGCCGTCGGACCCGGCCGGGCGGGCGCTGGCGCAGCAATACGACCTCGCGCTGAACGGTTGGGAGCTGGGCGGCGGGTCCGTGCGCATCCACCAACGCGCCCTGCTGGAGCGCTCCTTCTCGATGATGGGCCACTCCCTCGAGGGCATGCACGCGAAGTTCGGCGCGCTTCTCGACGCCTTCGACTACGGCGCGCCGCCCCACGGCGGCATCGCTCTGGGCATCGA
>Ga0315281_10001306_pt1 | contig 36599 bp, 34 predicted proteins | sample YL17G07_0_MG_FD_204540 | JGI IMG/M metagenome (GOLD analysis project Ga0315281, IMG submission 204540) | Sediment microbial communities from Yellowstone Lake, YNP, Wyoming, USA - YL17G07_0 | ecosystem: Environmental > Aquatic > Freshwater > Lake > Sediment | place: USA: Wyoming | collected...
TAAACACAAAAATACAGGCGGCATCTTGCGATGCCGCCTGTTGCGTTTCATTTCCTGTTCCTACCCGAGAGGCCCTTGACAGCAACCGCCGATGGGGTATATAAAAAGTAAGTATGGGAGCAGAGAATTGCCTGTTTAGCATAGGGGACAATAAGACACATGAAAGAGTGCCTCTTGAGGCGCTTTTTTCATACCTTTAGGACAATGGACAAAATCCCAAGAATTAACAGCAACACCGCCACTCTTCAAGAGAGGTTCCCGGAGATTTACACCGAATTTTTTGCCAAATCCAACATCGCTTGTTCTGCCAGCTCCTCCTTCTACTGGGTAGGTGAATTGGCCGTATTGTTTGGCGGCCCGGCTATTATGCAAAAACTGCCCCTGCGCGCATACACGGGATTAGAATTTGTTGACCGGCCGGAGATCAAGCTAGCCCCGTATTTTGCCTATGAGCCAAGTTCGCAGCAGTTTGCACGCACCAATTGGCCAGCCTATGAAAGCGGGCGAATGTTAGAATTCATTAATCAAGAATTTGCCGTTAAAAAGAACAAAAGCAGCGCGGGCATCTGCATCCATGTGCTCAATGAAACGCCCCCGAGCAGGGGATTGAACAGCTCGGGTGCCTTTGCCGCCTCCCTCGCGGCAGTCTTGCATATGTGGGTGGGCGAGCTAACGTCAAAAGATATCGATAAATGGACAAAATACACCAGCACTGAAAACTTAATGGCAGACAAAAAGTTCCGTCTTGTGGCGGCGACTGCTTGGAAGATTGAGAATATTTATCACAGCGATGCCGCTTCGGGCGCCGGCTGGGCAGCCGCTATGGTTTTTTCCAACTACCCGATATTCTTTATGACCGAATACCGGGTAGGAGATTGGGATGACCACGGCCAGGCACGGTTCCCCGCGAATCCATCCGGCCGGGCAGAAATTTTCGACAAAATGGAATTTGTTATTCGTCGCTTAGATGAATTTTTCCCCGTCAAAGAACACTTCGGCTTCCCGATAGATTATGGTCTTATCTCAACCGGCCGCGCCAAGGAAATCGCGACCCTCAAAGCTTCCAACAAGATCAATACCCGAATAATTAAAAGTGTGGATCAATTTGTCCAAGCAGAAGTAGCTCCTAATTTACATCCCCTCACTAACTCTGCTATGCACCAAAGCCAACTTATCCAGGGTGGATGGGAAGCGCTCTGGTGGGCGGGTGTCACCGGTCCCCTCACCGCCCTTACCTTAAGCACTTTGAAACTATTCCGTATGTTCTATAACGATGCCTACAGCGAAGCCACAGTGGCCAGTTTTCTTCACAACCTTCATACTTACGACCACTGGCTGTATATGCTGGGGACTACTGGTGAGGGGATCAGGCCGATCTTAAGAGCGTTCCGCAGTTCAATTGACCCTAATCCTTTTTCTTCTCTGCATGGCATTAAAATAACAGGCGCGGGCAAAGTGGGGGGTGATATCCTTTTTGCCGTGCCAACCGGTACCCTGCGGGAACAAATGGAAAAAAGAATTCTGGCGCTACGTAAAAAATTTACCAATCAGCTGATCATGCTTGATTACGCCAGCTGGCTGGACGGCTACGGGAAAGAGGGGTTAAAAGTTGAGCAAGATTTGCCGGAAGCCATCTATTCTGATTTTGTCAGTCCCGGCTCCATTCAGATCATCCAGTTCCGTAATGGCGGTTCCCCCCGGCACTATCTGGCTAAAGGCAGTGAATATAAAAAGCTAGTCAGCCAAAACGATCTGGTTATCGACCTGATTGATGAAAAAGTTGTCGTTGGTGGTAAAGTGCCTACCTCTAAAGAATTACCCAGCGCCACTACCACTGCCCAAGTGGTTAGTCGCTTGTTGCAAAGCCCGGAAGGCCTCATTCACAGTAACACACTACCCCGCTCTTCTTATTCCAGTAATCGTAATGATATGCAAAGCAAGATCATGACCCCCTTGAATAAGTTACTGCAGAAACGATTGGGCAAAACTTTACCCATTGAGCTGCACGGGGATTATAATGATTTTCATCTGCAACTTGCCCCTCCAGCAGACTTTTCGATAGTGATCGCTAAGCGGGTGCTCTGATTTTTCGTAAATTTTTCCATATCTTGCGGTAACCCCTTGGCCTAGGCTGAAATTGGTGCAAGGCCAGAGAGATCGGCTCAGCTCTCTTCCGGGCAAGTCATATTAAAAAGGCGGCAGCTTGACCCCTAGGTAGCTCGGTCATAACCAAACTAGGTTTGCTCTCTGGCCTTAGCCTAGGCTCTATTTTATTCATCAATGTACCCGCCGGGTCTCCCGGCTGGTTTCTTGGGTATTTCTATATTTTTCCTTACCCCCCGTTTTTACGATGAGGGCAGACTTGTTCGTTGACAATCTAACTACTTCAAAGGAGGTTACGCAGATATGAGTCTGCTTTGCAGTGTCACGCGAGTGGCAGCGAATGCCACGATCCCGTGCTTGGTGGATGACGACTTTGTGGATGAGGCCGGGGAGTTCGACGAGAACGCCTACGACGATTTCATCAAAACAGTCCGTCATCAGGAACGGCACGATCAACCCCTTTGCTGGGACGGCCGGGTGTTGTCCCGGTCCCCAGAGTAATTCGGAGGTGATGGTCGGTGGAAATAGGGTTTGCCTACTGGGTGATGCACGCATCGCCCATCGTCATCGTCGGTGTTCCGGCACTGCTCTACGCCGGTGCGCTTCTTATTCTCTGCCTCGGAGAACGGGTGCCGATGTATCTCTACAATCGGCATACCTTCTTCTGGCTGCTCATCCTTGCTGCCGTTGCCATGGTTTCAGTGGGAGCCTGGCAATATGTGGCAATGGCACTCAACTTCTGGCCGCTTGTTCTGGCAGCCACCCCCGTGGAGGCTATCGGCGGATACTACCACCGCAAGGCCGTTACTGAAGATCGACGGCAGGATGCCGGTAAGTCTATGCTCTACCACTTTGCCTACTGGACCGCCATGTTGGCTCTTACAGTAGGCGGAGCATTGATTTGGGGTAAGGGCATGCAGCTGATCACCGGTTCGACTCCCGCTTCAGGTTTCTTAGTGGTCTGGGCGGTACTATTCGTCTTGGCGTTAATCGTGGGGGAAGTTGCTTGGCACTATATGGAGGAGGGTTTCAAACCCATCTATGCACTGTTGCGGAAGCCAGGCAATGTTCGGCAAACCGCTGCTGCTATTGAACTGGCCATTCAGAAGAAGACCGCTGACCTCTCTGTGTCCGAATCGCTCCGGCGTTCTGATAATCCCGCTCTTCGCACCCGCTTCGGGAACCTGGCTGATTTGTTGCTGGCAGAAGAGAAGGCAGTAAGCGCCGATGCGCTGCTTGCCCTCGATAAGGAGCATTACAACCGGTTCGATCTGATGCAGGCACAGAAAGAGCAACAGGAGCGTGACGCGGCACAAGCCGAGTACGCTCGGGCCAAGGCGGCCCAGTCGCAGCGAGAGCGGGTAGATACCGCATTGCAGCAGGCCGTTTCCTCTGCCCTCGAGGTTATTGTTGGCCGCTCCGTGTTGACAATAAGTCAGGACACTCGCGAACTCTACGCGAGACGCCTCAAGGAGTTAGCGAAGGACCTCTCGCTGCGTGGCGAAAAGGTCACTTCTTATCTCCTCATCAAGCATTACGATCATCTGTACGGCGGCAACGGGGTGGAGAGTGACGTTGACCTCGAGAAGGTGGTGCGGCAATGAGAAGAATAATGCTACTGGTGATTGTCGGTTTGTCCGTAGCACTGTCGGCTTGCTCGGTAGCACCCTCAAGGAACCCTTTCGTTGAGTTCGTTAACTACAGCGAAAGTTCACTTAGGGACATTCCCCAAGAGTGTTATCGCCAAGTCACCCATCGCTATTTGCTTTGCTACCCCAACGCCGACTTCTCATTCTGGGTCGTTGCTCAGAATCCTCTCTCCCTGCAAGTTCATAATCAGGGCCTTAACCTCACCTATGATGAGGTGAAGAAACGCCTGGAGACTGAACATCGCTGGCAAACGAAGAATACATCACCGCAAGTACTGTCTTGCTGGGGCGAGGGAACCCGCCACGCTGCTGTTTTTCGCCGGATTGCGGCCAATCGGATCCAGGGTGAACCCTTATTGGTGGTCGGTGTAACCGACGGCGAGAACGAGCTCTATTCTTGGGACGAGCTGGAAGCAAGTTTGGCGGAACTCTATTCAGGAGGACCCACCAAGCTGGTTCTGGTCGGCATCTCCCAACGAGTTGTGGATGCGGTGAGCCCCACGCTTGTTTCAGACTTGTGGGAACGGGCTCTGCAACAAGCCGGCGCCACCAATCTAGTGCTCAGCCATAACGCAGAGAAGGGTTACCTGATCAGCCACACAGCGGAGTTATCGGATTGGGCATTCGTAATGCCTAAGCGAGCCAAAGGAGGTGCGTAATATGGATAGCGTCTCGATCCTGCTGGTAGTCGGTATTGTTGCACTGGTGCTCTGGATGCTCTACTTCATCCCTACCTACAACGCGTTCGTCCACCTGAAGGAAGACATCAAGAACGCCAAACGGGTTAGGAAGATTGAAGCCGATCGTCGGGCGGGTTTGTGGGCCGATGCTTGCGGCATCGTCGAGAAGGATATCGCCCAGGGCAAAGAACTGGCGCGTCTCCTTCGAGAACATGGTTCCTCCTACTATGGGAAACTGATCGCCCTGGTCGAGAGCACCCCAGCGCTCCGTGCCAATGAGACCCTCAAGGAGACACTGAGGATTATCGATAGGGTGCGACAGACACTGGTAGACGCCCAGCGCACCCTTAGTGAAACGATCCGGCAATTCAACATTCTGTGCCGCCGATTTCCTTCCTGCATCGTGGCATGGATGGGCGGCTTTGCGCCTATGCCGGATGACAACCCCGATGACTCCAGGGAATGAGAAGCCGTCTGAACCTTGCAGAGGCCCTGCTACACAGCAGGGCCTTTTACTTTGTAATTCGGGCTACACTGCGATGTCCCGCCGGTTGAAAATCGCTATTCCGGCAACGGTTGCCACTACAATAATTCCAATGAAGACCCACAAATGCAGGTCATCAACACTGGCGGTCGTGAGGATGGCGTCCGGTTTGCCGTAATATTTGAAAATTGACAACCAGTCCAAATTCTTCCAGTCCTCATTCAGCCGGGCAAAAATATCCATTGCGAAAGAAACAATTACGAACAGTAAGCCCATCAGCATTGCCCGTCCCCGCTCCACCACCATCGTGGAGAACATCATAGCAACGGCTAGGATACTGACGAAAAACAAAATTGCCACACCGATGAACAGCCAATATCCCTCGATCGGCGCTATGGCAATATCCGAACGGTGGGCCTGCCAAATTATTCCGCCCATTACCGCGCCAACTAACGCCGCTATTCCCAATACTCCCACCGCTAATTTACTAAGGAAAATTTGAGTGCGCGTTACCGGCTGGGACAGCAGGAGGGCAATGGTGCCTTGCTCAACCTCCCCCGCGATCGCGCGCGAGGCAAAGCCGATGATGAAAGCGCTTACCGCTATTACCCAGAAAAAATTCAGGTGTTCCAACGACAGAAACCCTTCGAAAGTCAGCCCGCCGCTAAGGAAATTCGTACCGCCCATAAAATCACGGACTTGGGACGGGATCTTCTCGAAAATATCGGTATAGTTAGTACCCAAATCTTTAGCGACCGGATAAACCGAGGTCAGAAACATACTGTAAAGCAGCAGTCCGCCACAGTAGAGACAGATCGTCAGCCAATAACTCTTTACTGTTTGCCAAAAAATCGACAGGCTCATTACCGGTACCAAGTTAAAAATATGTCTTCCAGCGTTGGTTGAGCGATGGTTATATTCGCGATCGGGTACTGATTAAGCCGCGCCAGAACCGCATTAATCTCACTTCGTCCCACCTGCAATTTCACCAACTGCCCATTGCGTTCTGTTATCGTCAGATCGGTCAAACTGCCCTCTTGGGGCATCTCTTGGAAAGTCACGTCCACTAATAAATTGCTTTTGCTCATCAGACTGCCAACCTCTTCTACCGCTACCACCCGGCCGTCTTTAATAATGGCTACCCGATCGCAAATCTTTTGCACTTCCGTCAGATCATGTGAGGAGAAGAATATGGTTGTGCCGCTTTGTTTTAAGCTTTGCAAAATAGCATAAAAGTTTTGCTTGATGATAGGATCTAAGCCGTTGGTCGGTTCGTCTAAGATCAGCAGGCGCGGACGATGCATCAATGCCTGGATTAACGCCAGTTTTTTGCGGTTGCCGCTGGAGTAACTTTTGATGAAATACTTAGGATCAAATTGCAGGATTTCGCACAGACGCGCTAACGACAATTCTCCGCTCCGTGACCGGAAAGTCCGAAGCCAATTAAGCAATTCGCTACCGCGCATGAAGGGGTACAGAAACGGTTCGCCCGAAACATAGCCTATGTAGCGATGGATCGCCGGAGCGTCCCGATGGGCGTCAAAACCAAAGATACCGATGCTCCCAGATTGCGGCCGGATGAAATCCAGCATCAGCCGGATGGCAGTCGTCTTGCCCGCCCCATTCGGCCCTAAAAAGCCAAAAATCTCGCCCTCGTTTACCGAGAAGCTAAGCTGCTCCACCCCCCTGACGCGGCCATAGTACTTAGTCAGGTTGTTCACCTCTATTACTCCCATAATGGCCAATTGTACGCCTAAAGTGAGCCCCCAGACAAGCTTTTCTCCAAAGGTGAAAACTTGCTCCTATTACGGATTGATTCCGGCGTAATTTACCGATATACTAACCGATACCAATCTTTTTTGTATGATCATTCTTATCGCGCTCGCTACTTTTGTTGCCACCCTGCTGGGCGGTCTTTTGGCACTTAAATTCAGCGACAAGTTACATTTGATTCTCGGCTTCACTGCCGGCGCTGTTATTGGCGTGGCTTTCTTTGACCTTCTGCCCGAAGCCCAAATGCTTGGGGCCCGGTTTTATGATCCTGCCTACATAATGATCTTTACAGCCGCCGGATTCTTGGGCTATCTACTGCTCGACCGGCTGCTTCTTTTGCACAGCCACCCTGAAGGCGAACTCCATCACCACCACGACTTGCGCCGCGGCCTGCTTGGCGCGGGAACATTATCCCTGCACAGCTTCTTGGATGGCGTGGTGATCGGGCTGGCTTTTCAAGTCGCCCCTGCTGTTGGTTTTATTGTCGCCATTGCTGTATTAGCGCATGATTTTTCCGATGGCATCAATACCGTTAATTTTTTGGTCAAACATTCGCACACTAACAAAATCGCTTTCCGTTGGCTACTAATTGACGCTATCGCGCCAGTATTGGGCGTTCTGTCCACTTTTCTTTTTAGACTTCCAGAATCTGCTTTGGGACTAGTGCTGGCCGTCTTTGCCGGCTTCTTTTTCTACATCGGCGCCAGCGATCTTATCCCCGAAAGCCATCATTCCCACCCCAAAATCCTGACCACTTTAATGACCTTGCTTGGCGCCGGAGTGATCTTTGCCGTAGTACGTCTGGCCGGCTAGACTTGGATCTTAGAAAAGGAATAACTGCCAATAGCCAAAAATGCTATGGTGATGACAACCAATACTATTGCGTCTACGTGAAGGCCAAAGTGAGTGACATTGATCAACATGCCCCGCAGGGCATCCACTCCGTAAGACAGGGGATCGAACTTCACGATAGTCGCCAAAGCCTTGGGCAAACCCTCGATCGGGAACATCGCGCCTGACAGGAAGAACAGCGGCATCACCAAGAAGTTGGTGATCAGCTGAAAGCCCTGCATATCGGCCAACTGTGAAGCCAATGCTGTACCCAGCGCCGTGAACAACAGCGCGATTACCAGCATAATTACGACTGACCAGGGGACCATCCACCAATTCACCGGACGAAATCCGGCGATCAGTGAGATCGCCAGCACGATGATACCTTGCAATGTTGCCACTGTCGCGCCGCCCAAAGTCCGCCCGAACATAATTTGGAACCGCGATACCGGTGCCACCAAAGTTTCTTTCAAAAATCCAAATTGCCGGTCCCAAATCACCTCCATCCCGTTAAAAATGGAAGTGAAGATGATGGTCATCGCAATGATGCCGGGCGCCAGGAATTCTAAGTAGTTGCCCTGTCCCGCCCGCTGGAATATTGGCCCAAAGCCATATCCGAAAGCCAATAAGAATAAAAGCGGCTGCCCCAATGCCCCCACGATTCGCGATTTCGACCGCAAAAATCGTTTTACTTGCCGTAGCCAAAGAATGTAAATAATTTTCATAAGCCAAAAGTTTAACGCCGCCACATTCTCCGACCCATTCGCATCCGGTCCATGGGGGTAGAGGATTCCTCGCGGATAGTGTCGCCAGTCAGTTTCAAGAAAGCCTCCTCCAGCGATCTGGTGCCTGTTCGCTGCTGCAACTCCGCCGTAGTCCCGGTAGCAACTATCTTGCCATGGTCAATAACGGCGATGCGCTGAGCGATTTGTTCCGCCTCCGCCATATAGTGAGTAGTGAAAAATACTGTGATGTTTTCCTGTTGATTTAAATTTTTCAGATAAGTCCAAATATGATTACGAGTTTGCGGATCCAATCCCAGTGTCGGCTCATCCAAAAAAAGAATTTTGGGATGGTGCATCAGCCCGCGAGCAACCTCCAGCCGCCGCTTCATTCCGCCTGAAAATTCTTTCACCAAATTATTACGCCGGTCCCAAAGCTCCACGAACTTCAGCAGTTGTTCAATACGCTCGCGGCGCAATTGTACCGGCATGCCGTATAGTACGCCGTGAAAATCCATATTCTCATATGCCGTCAACTCATCATCTAGGCTGGGATCCTGGAACACGATGCCGAAAGATTTGCGAACGGCACTGGAATCTTTTACCGGATCATGACCGTTTAGCTGGATTCGTCCTTTGGTCGGGTGCAATAAGGTCGTGAGCATTTTAATGGTGGTGGATTTACCGGCGCCATTCGGTCCCAAAAACGCAAAAATCTCACCCTTGGCTACGGTGAAATTGATATTGTCCACGGCGGTAAAACCACCAAACTTTTTATTTAGATCGATAACCTCAATGATGTTCATTTTGTTGGATTACGCGGCTAACCTCTCTCCCTAGGGAAAATAGGGTATGGGTACAGTATACAATATTTGGCCAACCCCCAGTGAGGCCCTTGACCCTGTAGAAGATTTCAGAAGAGATGCCTTTTCTGCTCGGCGATAGCAAGGTTAGTGGGTGAAGTTTTGATTGAGGTAGAGCACTACGGGACTGATGGGAGCATTGGCCTCTCTTGAGCCAGAGCATTCTGAAGTTCTCTACGGGGTTGACGACTTTGCTATGGTGAAGATAGACCCCTGTCAAGGAGGTGAACCTTATGCGCAGCAAGCGCTACTGGCGCCAGACCGGTGTTCTAGTCGGCCACCGGTGCCCGAGCTGCGGCTCACGGCTCTGCCCCTTGGGACTTGTTCCCAAGGGGCTTTTCCCTCATCTGTATTTTTATCGTATGATGTTAAAGTTCAAACACGATGATGACTGGATGGTGGGAGGTTTTAATTGGCCAACTGCACATCAGCTGGACCCAGCTGAGCGCAACCGCGGCTCTCTTCTGGAGCAGCCTCTTTCATCAGTTTTCCCTTCTGTCATTGCTGGACATTATCTTGGTATTTGCCCTGCTCTGGTGGCTTTACCGCAAACTGCGCCGCACTGAGCTGATCAAAATTTTCCCCAAAATATTTCTTCTGCTCATCATCGTGCTTTTGGCGCGCACCCTCGGCCTTTGGGCATTGTTTTACGTTACTGGCGCGCTCCTGTTTATCATGATTTTGGCACTTGGCGCCCTATATGCGCCGGAAATCAAACACATTTTGGAAGCGGATGTAAATCTTAACTACCATCCGCGGGTTACTAGCCCCCGAACCAGCACCGGCGATATGCAGACCGCCATTAAGGTTATCATTGAGGCATTGGCCGTCCTTACTCGCGCCCACCGGCCTGCCCTCATTGTCATCAAAAAAGACAAGTCCTTAACGCGCTTAGTGGAAAATGGCACCAGGATAAACTCGCCCCTGCGTGCGGATCTCCTTATTGATTTTTTCACGAACGGCTCCGTCCTAAGCAGGGGAGCGGTAATTGTTGAGGGCAACAAAATAGTTGCCGCCGGCTCGAGCCTGCTTAAGCCCCATGCCCGGGTGCTCTTCAGCGCCGCCCACCCGGCCATCCAGCGCACTGCCAAAGAGCTTGGCGCGGTGGTAGTGATCGTCAATAAGACTCTGGGCAATTTGAGTTTGGTTTACGGCGACAACAGCTACAAAAATTTGGCGCTGGCCGATCTCACTAAGCTCCTGCAAAACATATTAGTTTATCAACGGGGATAGATGCGGCTTAGTTCACCGATAGTTATGCGTTGGGTCATCCTGATCGCCGCCATCTTGGTGTGGATCAATGTTTATGCTTTCATTGATCGTACGGTGACTGTTTCTGCTCCGCTTTTGATAAAAAATCTCAGCGAGAATCTTGCCATTGCTGAACCGCTCACGGTAGTAGATGCCACCGTTATTGGCGGAATACGCGATACCGCCCGCCTTTCCGGCGAAACTCTCCAGTTTTCTCTCGATGCGTCGGAAGTAACCACCCCCGGTCGCTATACTTTGGAAATTCAGCCTGAGTTACTTCCAGAGTCGATTAAATTAGTTAGTTTTGCCCCTCAGCAAATTCAGGTGACGGCCGAAGCGATTGCCTCGAAATCAGTGCCCGTAACTGCTCTCTCGCAGGGTGTGCCCAATGATAAATACAGCATCAACGCGCTCATCGCGGTACCGAGCGAGGTGTTAGTCTTTGGCGCCCCCTCTTTGCTGGCACAAATATCGGAGGCGCGGGCCTATGTTGATGTCTCCCGGCGGCGTGAATCGTTTACCGTACCGGCTGCCGCGACCATGCAGGATGCCAAGAATCGGACTATCTCTTCATTGCGGGTGGCCCCGGCAACAGTGAAGGTCAATGTAGAGATGATCGCCGGCGCCAGTATCCGCAATCTGGGCCTCCAGCCCGCTTTTTCTGGTGAACTGCCCGGCGGATTTTGGGTCCAAGAAGTTAAATTTGAGCCGATGGTCGTGCAGGTAAGGGGGCCTCATAAGATCTTGGGGAATTTGACTTCTTTGTTTTCCACCCCTATCAATTTGACTGACCGCCGCGGCAGTTTTAACGAACAAGTTGCCGTGAATCTGCCTAGCGGAGCGGAATTGGTGGGGGAGAATCTGGTAATGGCACAGGTTGCCATCGGCTCCAGTGAAGGCACTCGCCAGCTGGACATCGTACCGCAGTATGTTAACGTAACCGAAGGCTTTGGAGTAACTGCCACCAATCCTGCCAGCATTCAAGTGGTCATTTCCGGCGACCCCAAGACCATCAATCAGCTTAAACGCTCCGATGTCGGGCTAAATCTCGATCTTAAGGGCACCCTTTCAGGCACTAATCAAATCACTATCACGCCGGCGATGTTTATACTGCCCCCCAACATTCAAATTGTCAGCTTCACTCCCGCTACCATGGAAGTAATTTTAAGCCGCCTGTAAAAATGAATCCCGTAGAGAAATTTAGAACGCCTTGGGCGCAAGCTATGTTCTCTGCTGGATAGCTCCCAGCCCAAAACGATCAATCACGTGAAATTATAAATTGTATAATGCCCAAGTCGGAGAAGAGAACATATCTTCTAAATTCTTCTACGGGATGAAATACACCGAATTTATTGTCTTAGATGTTGAATCTACGGGCATCGATACCAAACACGATGACATTATTGAATTTTCCGCGGTCAAATTAAATGGTAAGGGCGAAATTATTGACAAGCTGGATACCTTGATCTCGACTAACCTGCCTATTCGTCCCTTGGTCACCGCTCTAACCGGTATTCGGGCTGAAGATCTGGAAGGACAGCCGACTTTGGAGGAAATTCTGCCGCGCATTGAATCTTTCATTGGTGACTTGCCGATCGTAGGGCATAACATCAGTTTTGATGTTGAATTTTTGCATGTCAAAGGACTTAATCTTGCAGGCGATCTTTTGGATACCCTCGAACTTGCCCAAACAGTTTTACCCAAACAGCCTCACTACAGCCTGGAAAGCCTGTGCTGGCGCTATCATCTGCCTAATCAGCCCTCTCATCGGGCGATGGCGGATGTAATGGCCACAGCTGACCTAATGAAATTTTTAGCCCAGCACGTTGCTTCATTTAAACCAAATACCCGCAAGAAGATCTTGGATATTTTACCCGCCGATTCCTGGTCTTGGCTGTGGCTATTTGAAGAAGTAAAGTGGCCGCTGGATGCGTTGCCCTCTCCGCATATTCCGCCGCACACGAATGCTTTGTTAAGCGGTATCGCGCAGGCGGAGCAACATCTGCCGGAGATTGAACAACATCACACGGACAAGGTTAATTTTGTTGAAACTCACTTCGCGGTGGACCAGCTTTCCCTGGCCGCCGCTTTCGCTCTTGCCCATAAGCCGGCAGTTTTAGTCGTGCCGTTTAATGCCTGGCGGGAAATAAACTGGACGAGTTTGGGCAAGGCCCATAAAATTGCCGTTGCCACCCGTGACCGACAAGAGTTTTTCTATCGCAAGGATAGCGAGTTGGAACTGGCCAAGGCTTTACCCGCGCTTTCCGTAACCGAAGCGAGGTTAATCGCTAAGATCATCATCTGGCGCAACGAATGGGATGCCGACCCCACCCAATTGTTTTTAGTTAATGAGGAGCTTTACCAGTGGGAACAAAAATTCTCTCCGAGCGAAATAAAAAAATCAGATTTGCCGGAATATGACAAAGTGGATTTACTGATCGCAACCTCCAGTTCCGCTTTGGAGTTGAAAAATCTTAACCGCTATAATTTGGTCATTCTCGATCCATTGGGGCTTGAAGAAGCGGCCCTGCGTTCTTCTTCCCGCACCCTGTCGATCAATTATTTCAATGCGCTGGTCGCCAGTCGCCGCGATTTTGTGCATTTGTATGTTCGGCCCAAGGATGTTAAGTTGGCCGACAATTTATTCAAACTTTTAAATGACATCAGCTCAAATCTGACGCTCCTTGGTCAGCAATTAGTTACTTGGTACGCCGCTAATCCGCCCAGCAATGTTTTTGACCGCAATACGGAAATAACCGGTCTTAATATGACCGATGAATTACGCAACCGGCTGGGTGTTATTTCCGGCAGTCTGTCGCAATATTTAGCGCTGCTGAGCACAGCCAAACTATCCGATGCCAAACAACAAATTCAACGCACTGAAAAACTGCTCGCTCACTTCACCGCGTTGGCGGCAACCGACTCCGCATATCGCTATTTTCTTAACGTGGCCGATAATCGCTTCTATCTGGACATTCTCCCTGCCCGCCCTGATTTCTCGCTTCTGAAGCACATTTTGGACGAGAGTAAGTCCTGCACCGTTTTAGGTGCCGGTCTTTCTATCCAAAACAAATTCGATTATTGGCAGACTTCTTTCGGTGAATTAAAAGGAAAAGTGCTTAAAGATGAAACTCCACTTGAACTTTTGCTGGTCAAAGATTTACCGGAAGGGGATGAATACGACGGGGCCATCGGAAAATTGGCTCGCGAGCTGGCTAACACCAATGAGCGGCTGCTAGTGCTGACGGGCTCAGCCTATGAAACAGAGGAATTGTTTGACCAGTTGTTTAACCCGTTGAGTGAGGCAGGCTTCACTGCCGCGAGCGCCAACACCACCAAGGCATTGGAAAAATTACCGGAGTTAGTTGGAGCTAACCGCCAACTTGCGCTTGTTGCCTACTATTGGTGGCTGGAGCGCGCCCGCTTGTATTTGTCTGATTTCCCGACTCTTTTACTGGGCAAAATCCCGTTTGATCCCGGCAGCCGTCCTCAAGCCAAGGTTATGCAGGGGGATTACAACGGTTTTGACGGCTACACCATTCCCCGGACCACAATGAAACTCAAAGAAGTGCTCCATACTGCCTCATTAATGAACTTCAAAACTCTCGTTTTGGCGGATAGCCGTTTGGTTAAAAAAGATTACGGCGAGCGCATCATCGGCTCCCTCGAGGGCTTTGTGGTAATTCCTCAGACCACCAAAGAAATTCTAGGCTAGACATCTTATAGTATGCCGATAAAGGGGTTGACAAAACCATTGTCTTATGCTACAATAAGACAATTTGGTAACCCTGTAGTGTACTTTGTCCTACTGCGGGGCTGCGGACCTTTGAAAATTCACCTTGCCTGTCCGTGCTGGCAACGTTTGAGCGTTGCGGGCAGGAAGAGTAGGGGACTGCGAGATATCACTCCCCCCAGTGGTGTCTCGCATTCCCTTACTGTCCCGTATCAAAACCAAAACAAAAGGTTGTTCTTGCACCTTAGATGAAAAATTATTCCGGTGCCGGTGCTACTAAGCAGATAAATAACTTGTCTTCTTAGCAGCACTGGCAGCGGCGGGATGGGAGGTGAACCCTTCTTGTCCCCCTGACCGTGCCAAAGTTATTCAATTTTGGGCCCGCTGATCAGGGGGACTTTTTTGTGCCTAAGGGCTGGACAATTTCGGATATACTTGAAGTATGTCCGGCGGAATTTTATCAGGGGTTGGCGTTGCCACGGCGATGACACTAGCAGCATGGCTGTTGGTGCTGTTTTATTTTGATCCTACTACTGCAGGCATTCCCGGCTTGGTTTTGTTTTTTGTGAGCCTAGCCGCTACCCTAGGCGGTCTGCTGACTTTATTACTGCATTGGTTGCGCCGCCGCTTTCAGGCCACTTCCGCGCCGCTCGCCGTGTCAATGAGGCAGGCTGCCTTGCTGGCTTTGGCGGTCTCGGGTATCCTGTTGCTGTTGGCTCTGGGTAAGTTAAATTGGTGGAATGGGGCCGCCATTGTTGTGGCCGGCCTCGTCGTGGAATCCTATGCCTTGATTAAACCTGAATAATATCCCTTCTGTCATTCCCGCCTACGCCTGCCCGTCCGAAGCCTTTAGCGTAGGAGGGAGCGGGAATCCAGAAAGGCACAGAAACATTTTTTATTTTTATGTCTGGATTCTCCAATCAAGTTGGAGAATGACAAAGAGAAAGTACTATGCGCGAAAAACTCCAAAAAATTCTCGATGCCGCTCGCAGGGAGATCTCCTCGACTGAAAGAGGGGATTACGAGTCCCTGCGAGTAAAATATCTCGGCCGCAAGTCCGAGTTGAGTTTGCTGCTGCGTCAGCTCGGTAGTCTTTCTCCGGCAGAAAAAATCACACTGGGCAGCCTTGGTAATCAGATCAAATCTGAAATCACTGGGCTGTTAGAGCAGCTCAAACAACTTCCCGTTGAGGGCCCGCTCAAAAATTTTGATCCCACCATTCCCGGTATCACACAGGAGCTGGGCCGTCTCCATCCCATTACTCAGACCACTAATGAACTGATCGATATTTTCCAGGGTCTTGGCTATGATGTTGCGACTGGCCCCGAGGTGGAATTGGAAAAATACAATTTTGATATGTTGAATATCCCCGCCGATCACCCAGCCCGCGACCAGTGGGACACTTTTTGGGTAAAACAAGTTGACGGCGCGCCGGACAATGTTTTGCTGCGTACCCATACCTCGCCGGTGCAGATCCGCTATATGCTGGAGCACAAACCGCCAATTCGCATCATTGTGCCCGGCCGCACCTTCCGCTACGAGGCCGAAGACGCCACCCACGCCTCGGTTTTCTATCAACTGGAGGGACTATTGATAGATAAGGGGATTACCGTTGCCAACCTCAAGGCCACCTTGCAGACAATGATGCACCAGATCATCGGGCCGGATGTTAAAATCCGCCTCCGCCCCAGCTTTTTCCCGTTTACCGAGCCCAGCTTTGAGATGGATATTTGGTTTCAGGGCAAATGGCTGGAGCTGATGGGCTGCGGTATGGTCCATCCGGTCGTACTGAAAAACGGCGGTATTGATCCGGAAAAATATTCCGGCTTCGCTTTTGGTGTGGGAATCGACCGGTTAGTGATGCTGAAATATAACATCAAGGATATCCGTTACTTCCTGTCCGGCAACTTAGATTTTTTGGAACAATTTTAATCATTATTATTCCCATCTCCTCTTTTCGTCATTCCCGCCCCTCCCTTTGTCATTCCCGCGAAGGCGGGAATCCAGAAAGAAAAAGAATAACCCACCAAATGTCTGCCTATATCTACATCCTTGCCAGTAGTAAAAACGGAACTCTGTATACGGGTGTAACAACCAATCTGGCCAAGAGAGCGTATGAGCACAAAAATAAATTTGTTTCTGGCTTCACGGAGCAATATGGAATAACCAAACTGGTTTATTATGAAATACTTGATGACATAGCAAATGCGATTGTTAGAGAAAAACATATCAAAAAATGGAATAGAGAATGGAAGATTAAACTTATTGAACAAGCTAATCCTCAATGGAAAGATTTATACCAAGAAATTTTAGTTTAGTGTCTGGATTCCCGCCTGCGCGGGAATGACGTAGCAATGAAGTTTTCCTACGATTATCTAAAAAAATGGCTGAAGTTCAAAAAAACACCGCAAGAGATTGCGGAAGTTATGGATTTGCATATCACCGAAGTAGAATCCGTTACTACTGCCGTGCCATTTACCAAAGTGGTGGTGGGGGAAATTATTGAAATTCGCCGCCACCCTAACGCCGATAAACTTCATCTGACAAAGGTTGATATCGGCACGGAAACTCTGGATATCATCTGTGGTGCTGACAATATTGCCGTCGGACAGAAGGTGCCGGTGGCGCTGGTTGGCGCGGTGCTCCCCGGAGGTCTGGAGATAAAAGAGGCCGTGATCCGTGGTGAAAAATCTTTTGGGATGATTTGCAGCGTGCAGGAATTAGGTTTACCGGAGAAATCCGAGGGCATTTTAGTGTTAAAACCCTCCGCCGTTCCCGGTACGCCCATTGAAGAAATCTTGGAGACCAACGCTGATGCGATCATCGAGCCCAAAATTCTTTCCAACCGCCCCGATTTTATGTCTTATGTCGGAATGGGCAGGGAATTGGCTGCCGCCCTAAATATTGATTTTAGACCGCCCATTGATTTGAAATTTGCTGAATCCAAGACCAAAACCCTAACCGAGCTGAAAGTTAAAGTGGAGGATACAAAACTCTGCCCCCGCTATCTGGGGAGAGTGGTAAAAAACGTCACTCTTAAACCGTCGCCTAAATGGATGCAGGATGTCTTGAATGCCGCGAATCTTAGGCCCATTAACAATATTGTTGATATTGCCAACTATGTAATGTTGGAACTTGGTAATCCCATTCATACTTTTGATTTGGCCAAAGTAGGGGATAGGGAAGTTATCGTCCGCCTGGCCCGCGATGGCGAAACCCTGCTAGGTCTGGATGGAATCGAAAGAAAACTTGATAACAAAACTTTGATCATTGCCGACAATAAAAATCCAATTGCAATTGCTGGAATAATTGGGGGAGAGATTAGTGGGGTAGGCGAGAAAACTCGCGATTTGGTGGTCGAGGTTGCCGCCTTTGACAAACTGTCAATTCGGCGTACCGGAAAAAGACTGGGAATTCAAACCGACGCAAAATTTAGATTTGAGAGGGGAGTGGATCCCCTTTCGACCGAAATTGCAATGAACCGCATGCTTAATTTATTGCAATCCGACTCCCCCGGCTGCGAGATCTTATCCGGCGCCGTTGATGTGCACGGGAAGTTGCCGGCCCCGTTTACACTTCTAAGAGTCTCCACCGCTGCTATCAATCAATTGCTTGGCATTATCCTGTCTGCCCAGCAGATGGCCGGGATTTTAAAACGGCTCGACTTGCCTACCGAAATCCGCCGCGATGACTTGGTTGTCAAAATTCCCAGCTACCGCAAAGACATCATCGGGATGCCGGATCTTGCCGAGGAAATCCTGCGCCTTCAAGGCAGCGACCAAATCCCCTTTATTATGCCGGTAATTTCATCCAAACCGTTCGAAATGCCCGATATCGAACAATTGAAAACACGAATTTGCGAACTAATGGTGCGTCTCAAGTTTACCGAGGTTTATACTCACCCGTTCGATGCGATTAATTCTGATGACAAGATTCCCCTGCTCAATCCCCTTAATGAACACTGGAGCGATTTAGTGAGCGATTTGACCGGCAATTTATTGGCACTCGATATTAATAGAACAAATTATCGTATCTTTGAACTAGGTACCACTTTCCGCGATGCAAAGGATATTCTGCCCGTCGAACAGCAACAGCTTGCTTGTCTCCTGCGGGAATCGGATGCTTATCGCGCCGCCCGCGGAGTGGCGGACATCTTAATTAACGAATTGGGATTAAACGGCGAGTGGGAAGAATATCTTAATTACGCCGGTTTGCAGTTTAAAATTAACGGGCATTATATTGGGCACATTAAAGCGCATAGTGAAGATCGGGCGGAAGTCTCATTTAACGTTAGCCAACTTTTGTCCTATATCGCGCCGGCCAAACAATTTATCGAAATGAGCAAATTCCCTGCCCTGAAGATGGACATTGCGTTCATCGTAAAGCCGGAAGTCAGAATTGGCGAACTGCAAAAAACCATTCAGGGAATTGATCGGTTGGTGAGCAAAGTCGAGCTATTTGATGTTTTTGAACTGTCCGGGCAGCAGCGTAATGTTGCTTTCCACATTGAGCTTCGCGCGGAAGATAGAACCCTGACCGGCAAAGAACGGGACGAAGTTCACGCCAAAATTGTTCAGTCCGCTAAAGCCCAATTTGGCGCCGAGTTAAGAGGGTGAAATCCCCTTGTTCTACCCCTGTAGATCAGGTATAATTTAGGTGCCAAGAAGTAGCCCCCAAGGCGGGCTTTCCTAATGACTCTAATTACTATTTATCTGTCATTCTGAGCGAAGTCGAAGAATCTATAAATAATTTAGATCCTTCGTTCTGCTGGATAGCAGAACTCGAGGATGACAAACGAAAAAATCCTACTCTATATGGCTGATGATAAGAAAAAAACTAGCAGTTCCTACGGTGCCAAGGACATTCAGGTCCTCCAGGGTCTGGAGCCCGTCCGCAAGCGCCCGGGGATGTATATCGGCTCCACTAGCGTAGAGGGGCTTCACCATCTCATCTGGGAGGTTGTAGACAACTCGATTGACGAAGCAATGGCTGGCCATGCCACCACTATAGAGGTTACTTTGCATAAAGAGGGCAAGGTTACTATTACCGATGACGGCCGCGGCATTCCCGTAGAAAAGCATCCCCAAACCAAAAAATCCACTTTGGAAACCGTGCTGACCACCCTGCACGCCGGCGGTAAATTTGGCGGCGCCGGCTACAAGGTCTCCGGTGGTCTGCATGGTGTAGGCCTTTCAGTAGTCAACGCGCTGTCCGACTGGATGCGCGTAGAGGTTACCCGCGACGGCAAAACCTATGCGCAGGAATATGCTCGCGGCAAAGCCAAAACGCCGGTTAAAGTCGTTAATAAGAACGCCAAGGGGCACGGCACCAAAGTTTCTTTCCATGCCGACAAAGACATTTTTGAAGAGAACAATGAAGGCTACGACTGGAAAACTGTTTTAGAGCACCTGAAGCAGCAGGCCTATCTCACCAAAGGTGTACTGATAAAAGCTAGTGATGAACGCAATGGTGAATCGGAGGAATTCAAATTTGATGGCGGTGTTCAATCCTATGTCGAGGATTTGGACAAAAATAAGAATCCATTGTTCAGCCCGCCATTCTACGTGGACAAAGAGCGCGACGGTGTGCAAGTGGAGATCGCCATCCAATACACCGAAGATTTCAACGAAGCGCTTAAAGCATTTGCCAACAACATTTACAATCCCGAAGGCGGCACTCATGTAGTTGGTTTCCGTACCGCGCTTACCCGCGTTTTAAATAATTATGGCAAAAAAGCCGGTCTGATCAAAAACAGCCAGGACGCTCTTTCCGGCGATGATGTTCGCGAAGGGCTGACCGCGATCATTTCAGTAAAATTGGCCAATCCTCAATTTGAGGGCCAGACCAAAGCCAAACTTGGTAACACCAACGTGCGCACGGCGGTTGATTCCGTTTTTTCCGATTATTTTGGTAATTATCTTGAGGAACATCCCACCGAAGCCCGCCGGATGATAAGCAAGACCATGCTGGCGGCCAGAGCTCGTCTGGCGGCCCGCCAGGCACGCGAGACGGTGCTTCGGAAGGGGATCCTGGAAGGAATGACTTTACCCGGCAAGTTGGCCGACTGTTCCAACCGCGATCCCGCCAAATCCGAGATTTTTATTGTCGAAGGTGAGTCTGCCGGTGGCTCCGCCAAAAGCGGTCGCGACCGCCAATTTCAGGCTATTTTGCCTCTGCGCGGAAAAATTTTGAATGTAGAAAAAGCGCGTCTTGACCGGATGCTTTCATCCGAAGAGATCAAATCGCTGATCATAGCTCTTGGAGCCGGCATCGCCGAACAATTTGATGTTGATAAGATCCGCTATCACCGCGTTATCATTATGACCGACGCAGATGTTGACGGCGCCCATATCCGCACTCTGCTTTTGACTTTTTTCTACCGCTATATGCACGCCGTTATCGATCGCGGCTATCTTTACATCGGCCAGCCGCCCCTTTTCCAGTTGAGACTGGGCAAGGAGGTACGTTGGGTTTATTCTGATGCCGAAAAAGAAACGGCAATGAAAGAAATGTTAGAGACCGCCGCCAAGAAAAAGGAAGGCAAGAAAGCGAAGACCGAAACTCCGGACTCTCCCCCCGTCATTCCCGCGGACCTGTCCTCCATAGCCTTGGCGAAGGAGGGGGCGGGAATCCAGACCGAAACAGAAACAACCGCAGAGGACTTATCTTCTACTAAAGGCATATCTATTCAGCGCTACAAAGGTCTTGGTGAAATGAACCCGGGCCAACTTTGGGAAACTACAATGGATCCCAAGGTGCGCATCTTGCATCGGGTTACCATCGACGATGCGACCAAGGCCGACGAGATATTTATCACTCTGATGGGGGATGAAGTCGCCCCTCGCAAGGAATTTATCCAGCAGAACGCCCAGTTCGTCCAGAATTTGGATATCTAAAATCTCGAGGGGGCACCGAAGGTTCCCCCTTCGACGCTCATGGGCAAAGCCCATCCATCATCCGACGGACAAGCTCGCTGCTCCCCCTCCTCTCCAATCTCTAACCCCTAGGCGCTGACTTGTAGTATCATAGTTGCGGTAGCCCCAAAGGGGTGGGGCGGCCGGCCAATCGCTTGTATAAGGCGGCCACCGCTATAGCGGGGTCCCGCCGCAGGCGGTGAGGTCCCGCAAAATGCGGTGACGAGTGTCGGTTTTGCATTAAATAAAATTTTTTGGGAGGCGATGGCTAGTCCTTTAGCTTGGATTACGGTTGATCTAAAAGCAATTGATTTCAACATCAAACAATTTCGGTGCCTCTTAAAACCTCAAACTAAAATTATGGCGGTAGTGAAAGCCAATGCCTACGGGCACGGGCTGTTTGAAGTTGCCAAACAATCCATTAAATCCGGCGCTGCCTCCCTGGGGGTGATTACTGCCGAGGAAGCCATCACTTTACGCAAGCATGGGGTTTTGCAGCCGATCGTGGTTTTGGGCGCCGTTGCCAAAGACGAGATTGCTCCCCTTATCCGCAATAAAATTGCTCTCAGTGTTTTTAATGAGGAATCTTATCGTGCCATTGCTCGCATGGCCGACATTATTAACCGGAAAGCGATCGTTCACGTGAAATTGGACACGGGCATCAATCGTCTGGGTTTCCCGAGCGTTGATAGCGCCCTACGCATTATTAAATTGATTTCCGCCAAAACCCGCCAATTTGAACTGGAGGGGCTTTATTCACATCTGGCCAGCGTGGAAGAATTAAACCAAAGCTACACCAACGAACAAATATTATTGTTTGAACGGTTAGTGCGTAAAGTCGCCAACATCGGCATTAAGATCCCGGTAATTTCTTTAGCTGCCTCTGCTGCCGCGATGATGGTGCCGGAAAGCCGCTTCAATTGCATTAGGATCGGCATCTCCCTTTACGGCCTTTGGCCCTCACGGGGGGTTGAGCTTTGGTGCAAGCGCAGCAAAAAAACTCGTAACTTCCGCTTAAAACCCGCTCTTACCTATAAAACTCGCCTTGTGCAGATAAAGCGGGTAAAAGCCGGCAGCTATATTGGCTATGGTTGCAATTATCAAGCCAAGTCCGCTATGACCGTCGGAGTGATCCCCGTCGGGTATTTTGAAGGCTTGCCCCGGCGCTTAGGCAATCTGGGATTTGCTTTGCTCAAGGGCGCAGTAGTCCCCTTTGTTGGCCGTGTCTGTATGAATATGATAATTTTGGACATCAGCCGCCGTCCCCGGGCCAAGGTCGGAGATGAGGTGATTTTGATCGGTCGCAGCCAGAATAAAGAAATCACTGCCACCGATGTAGCCGATTGGGCGAGTACAATTAATTACGAGATAGTTTCACGCCTGCCGGAACATATCACCAGAGTATACAAGCCTTAATCGATACGTCGTCCCCGTGTAGACGGGGACCCAGACAAGAACAAAAAATATTAGCTTTCTAGATTCCCGTTTCCACGGGAATGACCAAAGGAAGTATATGACCGAGATGCACACAAAATACATTTTTGTCACCGGAGGAGTTCTGTCCGGTTTGGGCAAGGGGATTACCGCCGCCAGCATCGGCAACATTCTCAAGGCGCGCGGACATAAGATTTTTATGCAAAAGCTCGACCAATACATCAACTATGATGCCGGAACACTCAACCCCGGCGAGCATGGCGAAGTGTTCGTTACTGACGATGGCGCGGAGACCGATTTGGATTTGGGGCACTACGAACGATTTATTGATGAAAATCTGACCCAGGATTCTTCCATTATGACTGGGCGGGTTTACAGCGACTTGATCGCCCGCGAGCGTCGCGGCGATTTCTTGGGCAAAACGGTGCAGGTAATTCCTCACCTGACCGATGAGGTTAAATCATTCGTCATTGGCGGCGCCCAGAAGGTGCATGCTGATATTGCCATTATCGAAGTCGGGGGCACGGTGGGAGATTACGAAGGTTTTTATTATCTAGAGGCTATTCGCCAATTGCGCGGGGAGCTGGGCCCGGACAACGTGATGTACTGCCACATGGTTTTCCTGCCGTACTTAGGGACTTCTAAAGAAGTAAAAACCCGCCCGGCCCAATTTAGCATTCGCGATTTGCAGGGTATCGGCATCGCGCCCGATGCCGTCTTTTGCCGCTCCGATCATCCCATTCCCCAAGCCGCGTTGGATAAGATCGCCCGCTCCGCTAATTTACCGGCGGGCAACATCGTGCCTCTGCAAACCGCTGATACCGTCTATGGAGTACCGCTGACGCTGGAAAATTTTGGCATCGGAAAGGTTATTGAAGAAAAACTCAAACTCGCACCCGTTGAACCGAATTTAACTGAGTGGCGCGAACTGGTCGGTCGGATCAAATCCGACAAACGCAAACTTCATATCGGCATCGTCGCCAAATACACTACGATGGAAGACACCTATATTTGCATCTTTGAGGCTCTCCGCGCCGCCGGCTGGTTCCACAATGTGGATATAAATATTCGCTGGATCGACGCCGAAGAACTGGGCAGCCCCAATGCCAATGTTGCGGAATTAATGGCCGGATGTGACGGTTATGTTGTCCCGGGAGGTTTTGGCATTCGCGGCATTGAAGGGAAGATAAAAGCCGCCCAATACGCGCGCGCGAATCAAGTTCCCTATTTGGGATTGTGTTTGGGAATGCAAATTGCCGTGGTTGAATTCGCCCGCAATGTTTTAGGATGGCAGGACGCTCATAGCACCGAATTCGACGAGAACACCAAGCATCCGGTTATTCACATTATGGAATATCAAAAAACAATTATTAATAAAGGCGGCACGATGCGGCTGGGCGCTTATCCGGCCGTTTTGCGCAAGGGCTCGCGGGCTTATGAAGCCTATCGCAGTAATAACATCTCTGAGCGCCACCGCCACCGCTACGAATTCAACAACAAGTATCGGAAGGATTTCGAAAAGGCGGGAATGGTTCTCTCCGGCATCTCACCCAGCAACGAGTTGGTGGAGATCGTTGAGCTAAAAGATCATCCGTGGTTTGTCGCCTCGCAATTCCATCCGGAATTCAAGTCGCGTCCCAACCGTCCGCACCCGCTGTTCCGTGATTTCATCGGCGCTGCTCTGCGGGCCACTTCACTATTAGAAGGAATTGGAGAGGGAAGCCGTGAATCCCAGCTATTGCCCACGAGATAGCCGCTTTGATTGACCGGGAGTGATTTTTATCTTACCGTCAAAGTACGGGGGAATAGTTCCCCTGAATTTACATAAAGGCGGTGAGACCCGGTGTGGCTCATCGAGCTCCTTACCAAGTGGTGGGAAATCAACGCTCGGAAGGAAGAGGAGAGGCTCCGCGCATTCCTTCGTGAGCACCCTGATGCGCGGGGACTAATAGCCGCCTTTTCCATCGGCCTGGATAAGTACGGCGAGCCAACCGCAGCCAACCGGGAGGTTGTCGATATGGCCTGCTGGCTCTATGATCAGTGGCATACCTTTTTGCCTGCTCGCAGCCCTTCCCCTCGTCGCGAACTGATGTTCTGCACAGGGCAGAATCAGCCGGTACCCATTTCCAGCGCAAGGGCGATGCTGGAATATGCACAGAAAGTAATACCCCGTCAGCTCGCTGGCGCCGCTGCCCTTAACAGGCAACTCATCACGCTGGATGAGAAGTCGATGGACACACCCGGGAATGCAGGGGCCGTTGCCCAGCACATTCTCACTAGCGTACCAATGGGAGGCTGTGTTGTCGTGGCGCTGGTCTGCCATCCTCTCCACCTCCGGCGCAGTCTGCTGTGCCTGCGACAGATCATCAGGATGCGGGCTTGGCTGTTCCGGATTCATAAGATCTCGGTCGAGGTAATTGCTTGGCCGGCTATCTATGCCCCCGAATACAGCACGCTAGAATATCCCGCAGGCAGACGGATATACGAGCACACCCCCGGCCAGCCGTGGCTCAACTCGCATGCCTCGTTCCTGTTCTACGAGATGCTGGCATATGTCTTTTGTCTTCTGCTCCCCGGAGTGAGCAAGAAGGTCAAAAAGGCAAAGAAGTCAAAGAAGCCAGCATCAAACCCAAGCCCATGAACCCCACCACTTGCAAAACAGCCCATTGGCACCAATCGGGCTGTTTTCATTATCCAACCCCCCTTCTTCCCCAACAATATACTCAGCGGCCGCTGAGCTAATTGTCCTCCCCCTCTTAAGCATCCTGAACCATCCGCCGCCCGCTTACCCTACCAGTAAATACACTGAACGATCGTTCATCTAATCGACCAGGGCTTTTTTCTTACCTTCCTCTGTCATTCCCGCCCGCCAGTTGCTCGGGTAAACTCCGGCGGGAACCCAGACATAAAAAAAGAAAACATTTCTGTTTCTTCCGCATTCTAAATTCCAACTTCTAAATTCTAATATTCTATTTCGCCGGTACCACACTGATGTAGGTAGCCGTCGAATGTCCGGTGCCATTCTGGTGTACCCGCTTTACCTTGAATTGCACACTCCCATCTTTCACGGCAAAAATAGTGTGGTCGCGCCCCATCAGGGTATTCACACCGGAACGATACTTCTGCCCTCGCTGGCGCACAATAATATCACCCATCTTGGCATATTGGTCACCATAGATTTTAACCCCAAGCATCTTCGGCTTAGAGTCCTTCAGGTTCTTGGATGTACCCGCCGCTTTTACGTGTGCCATAAGTCTGAATTACTACTCGGCCAGATTACCGTATCTGGTGAGATAGGTCAATAGACTGAGAAAAAGCCCCGCAAAGCGGGGCGGGATGGCTTCATGGCACAGTTTTAGCCGCGAGAGCTGTCACGGTCCTCCTTATAGGCCACTCGGGCAGAACTCAGCAGCCAAATCATGCCGATAAAGGCAATCATCCAATCTGAGCTATGGCATAGTAGCAGGTATACTGCGAGCCATGCACACAGACCAGAACCAACAAGATACGTCCACCACATAATCAACCCTCCTTAGGTTGAGATCGGGATGGTTCTAGTGTAAGCATTTTATGCTCCCGGTCAAGCTTTCTTCTCCAATACAAAAATCTCTCTAAGCACAAACGCATCGGGCCGAGCATAGAGTAACCCGCCGCGGTGGGTCGCCAGCGCCTCTTTCTTGGCCACTTCTGCCGGCAGGAATTGCTTGGGCACAAAACCCAGCGCTTTGATCTTATCCAACACATTCATATACAGCAGGCCCTCATTGGTCTTCAATACCGGCAGCACTATGCCGACTTTGTTGATCTTGCCGTAATTCTTATGCAAATTCTCAAAAAATCCGACATATAGCTTCTCCAGTTCCCCGGCCAGTTTCTTGGCGTGGTATAGCAGTACCGGCCCCCTCTGCGGTGGCCCCAGATACGGTTCAGTCACTACACAAACATCTGGTTGATTCGCCTTGGTCCAACGTGAGCGAGTGGCATCTGCCTCGCGGATCCGCCCGGCAATTTTTGTCATTCTGATCTTTTCATAGCCAAGTTTTGGCGCAGCGGCATCGTGGGTCTTTATCAGCCAAGTTAAATTTTCCTGGGTTGATTTTACCGCGCCCTCATCAATATCCGATGCCAGAATATCCAGCCCCAGAAGCAATGCCTCTTGCGGGATAATGCCGCTGCCGCAGAACGGATCGAAGATCTGCTTATGCTTAGTATCGCGTGAAAGATTTACCATCATCTGCGCGAGTTTCGGCGGCAACATACCCGACTTCGGGTTCGGTGAAGGTTTTTCCATATCCCGCTCCGCGTAACTTCTAAAATCCTGCACCGTCCGCGTCCGCCCGATCTTGAAGTTCTTGTCTTGTTTGATAATGACGATTTCCGCGCCAGTCTCCACCAGCTTGTTGTTTGCCACCATTACCGAGCTCAGATCAAAATTCTTCTCGTCCACATAGCGGATGCTGTATGTCGATTTGAACCGCCGCTTGATCTGATACGCGAAATTCCGTAACCAGTTAATTTCCGAGTAGACCAGATTGGTAATGGAATAAACCGAGAACCCGAAATTGATCTTGCTCTGGTGCTGGGCAAAATATTTATGGAGAAGGGTCTCGGGCGTTAGCACTCGGCCGACCTGAAAGATAGTACCCTCAAATTCGTCCACGATCTCAATGATCTTGATCGTTCCGCCCAAAAGCCGCTGCAGCTTCTGCAGCTTCGCGTCAGACATTTTTAGCTCGATCATCAAGATGTCCTCGCCGATCCGGGTATATTTGCCCTTCGGGATCTTCTCCACGTCCAAAACATTCAGGATCTCCAAGAAGCTCATTAGAGGATGAGACCCCAGCAAGAAGGCATATTTAGTCATTTCCATAGGTGGAAAAATTCAGTCGTAGTATAGCTTTTTTTATCTCTCACCGCAATCGGCAAAATCAGATAGAATAAGGGGGTAATGAAGACAATTCAGCAGCTTATTGAGGCCGAAGAAAAGAGGCAGCGGGACACGATTTCCCTGATCGCCTCGGAAAATCTGGCTACTCCCGCTGTGCGGGCGGCGGCCGGGTCGGTTTTGATGAACAAATACTCGGAGGGCTACCCGGGCAAGCGCTATTATGGCGGCAATGATATCGTGGACGAGATCGAAAACCGCGCCATTGAGGCGGCAAAAAAGCTATTCAAAGCCGAGCATGCCAACGTTCAGCCCTACTCCGGCAGCCCCGCCAACATTGCTATTTACACCGCCATACTGGAATTTGGCGATACGGTAATGGGAATGAGTTTGGCTCACGGCGGTCATCTTACCCACGGCCATAAAGTGAGCTTCTCCGGCAAAGCGTATAAATTCATCCAGTACGGCGTGGACCAGTCCACCGGCCTGCTAAACTACGACGAAATAGAAACAATGGCCAAGATTTTCAAGCCGAAGTTGATTGTCTGCGGCGCGACGGCCTATCCGCGGGAAATTGATTTTATCCGCTTTGGAAAGATCGCCAAGCAAGTCGGCGCGTATTTGTTGGCAGACATTTCCCATATTGCCGGATTGATCGCCGGCGGCGTTCATCCCCAGCCCTTTCCCCATGCCGATATTGTGATGACCACCACCCACAAAACCCTCCGCGGCCCTCGGGGCGCCATCATTATGTGCAAAAAATCTCTGGCCTCCCAGATAGATAAAGCGGTCTTTCCCGGCCTTCAGGGCGGGCCGCATGACAATATTACCGCCGCTAAGGCAATTTGTTTGGAGGAAGCGGCTAAACCCGAATTCAAAAAATATGCCAAGCAAATCGTTGTTAACGCCAAAGCGTTGGCGGCGAATCTCGCCCAATTCGGCTTTAAGTTGGTTACCGGCGGAACAGACAACCATATGATGCTGGTGGATTTGGGCAACAAGAAAATCACCGGCTTAGAAGCTGAGCGGGCGCTGGAAAAGGCGGGGATTATCGTAAACAAGAATATGATCCCCGGTGACCTGCGCAGCCCCTTTGATCCTTCCGGCATCCGCTTGGGCGTGCCCGTGGTTACCAGCCGGGGGATGGGGGAGCCGGAGATGGCCGAGATCGCTTCCATTATCAGCACAGTGCTGGACAACCCAACCAGTAAAAGCGTATTATCACAAGCGAAGAAACGGGTGCTAGAGCTGACAACAAGATTCCCAATCTCGGTATAATGCATTTTGTTGTCATCCTCGGGCTTGGCCCGGGGATCCAGCCAGAAACACAAACAACCTCTTTTTCTTTTCTGGATTCCCGCCTACGCGGGAATGACGAATGAAAAATAATATGGCCGGGTGGCCCCAGCACCAAAGCAAAGCTTGGTGCAGGGTAAACTCCATGGCAGACGGGCAGGTGGCGGAATCGGTAGACGCGTAGGTCTCAAAAACCTATGGAGGTAAAACTCCGTGAGGGTTCGATCCCCTCCCTGCCCACCAAATGAACCTGCAAGTGGGGGAGCCTGCCCCGCATACGACGCTACTGCAATAACAGGATGTAATCCGTTTTGCAGTAAGGAGCTGTGCGGGGACTCCCACCCTGGCCACCAACCTTAAACCTATGCGTAAAAAACTGATTTTATTATCCGTCCTGTTAGCCGGCATCACCATTTTGTCGGGCTGCTCCATCAATCTTGGAAGAACGGCTAATGCCTCGCCTCTCGTATTCGACCAGACCGAATTTGACTTTGGCGTCGTTAAGCAGTCTACCGGTAAGGTCCCTCACGAATTTGCCTTTACTTATCAGGGCGACCAGCCCATTGATATCACATCGCTACCGACCAGCTGCGGCTGTACTACGGCAGTCGCCAGCCCCGCCCACCTTACAAAAGGCGATAAGGGAATTATTACCGTGACTTTCAATCCCAACCATCACGCTGAACCGGCCGGCAAATTCTTCCGCACAGTTTCCATTGTTACCTCGCCTCGCGTCGCCACACCGGAATTAAAGATCTGGGCGCAAGTCGATATGGACGTCGGCCCCCAAATCTTTGAAATGCAGACACCCGATAATGATTAACCGTCCTCTATGAAAAAAGTTTTGCCAGCCGTTTTCATGCTGACTCTCCTAGCCTTCAGCGGACTGAGTTTGTCCGCTTGCGGGCAGGCAGCTACCACCAATTCAACGAGTTCCACTCAGTGGGAGGGTTTAGCTAAAGCCCTGACTGAAAAGGGCGTAAAAATGTACGGAGCTTATTGGTGCAGCCATTGCCAAGACCAAAAAAAGATGTTTGGCGATGCTTCTCAATACATCACCTATGTAGAATGCGCGCCCGACAAAAATGATCCCTACAAGCAATCCCAAGCCTGCATCGCCAATAAAATCGAGAGCTATCCCACTTGGATCTTCCCTGATGGCAGCCGCGTTGAAAGCGAAATGTCTTTCGACGAGCTTGCCCAAAAGATCGGCTACTCGCCGGCGCAATAATTTATGTACACCCTGTCTAACCCTCCTCAACTTGATTGGTTGATGTCGTCCCCGTCGCCCGCTCGCCCTCCGCGCCGACGGAGTCTCCCTGTTGAAATTTTGAAGTTTTTGAGTCTGTTCGCTTTTTTCTTTGCCTTGCTGGTGCTGATCGTAATGGGACCCACTTATTACACCCAAATCTCTTATTTATGGCAGAAACCGAGCAATAATCATTCCGAAAAGTATGATCTGCCGGCCTCGGTCGCTAACAGTGCGCAGGACATTACTGCGCTGAATGATTTGTTTAGTCAAAAACAAGCGCTGTTTGCGGAAGACACCATTGTTATCCCCCAGATCGGGGTTGACGCGCCGATCATCTATTTGGACACTACCGACAATGACAAGATCATAGCGGCAATTCAAAACGGTATCGGGCACTACCTCGGCACGGCTATGCCCGGCCGTAACGGCAATGTTTTTCTCACCGGCCACAGTTCGTATTACTGGTGGAGCGGCGGAAAATATAACCAAGTCTTCGCCCGGCTGGAATATTTAAAAGCGGGTGATCTGGTTTACATTTATTATCAGGGCGGCAAGTATATTTACCGGATAACCAATAGTTTCGTTGTCCGTCCCGAACAAGTGGAAGTATTGCAGCCGACTGCCGCACCGACGCTGACGCTAATGACCTGCGTGCCGGTGGGAACGAATCTTCGCCGCCTGATCGTTCAGGCGGAACTTATCGGCCAGCCTGCCGTCAGCGGCGGTGATTTTGGCAATATCACCCTGCCTAAACCGCCCACTATTCTGCCGCTGTATTAACTGTATTCAGGGTGGTGCCCCAATGCCAGTTGGTTAATCCGCCAAAGATCCCGAGGTCATTTTGGCGTAAGGTCCATTCAGTAAGGACGCCCTTTTGCAGCAGCCACACGTGCTTGGCGTCGTTTCCCAAGAACACTTCAGCGCCCGCCGCGCTTCCCAAAGCATAAATATTCGCCCCGGCAGTATCGCTGACCATTAATTGGTTGTCGGTTACAATAAACAAACTTTCGTCGCGCTTGCCTAGCAGTTGAATATTGCGGGGGAATTCTTTTAATAATTTTTCTGTTTGCGTGGTGAAGTCATAACCGAACAGGCTGCGGGTGACGGCGTAAAACAATTTGGGCTTTAAATTGTGGTGCTCGTACCATGCATTGCTGACATTGCTGGCAACTTTCACCCATACGGCTTTATCGTTGTGATTTTTTAATTCCAGTAGCCACAAGCCGGTAACTTGGTTACGGGCCAAGAGGATCACGCGCTCGTCATTCACAAATAGCAGGTTGTAGCTCTTGGCGGTTGGCAGGTCATCAACGAACACTTCTCCCGGCTTGTCATCGAATAAATTGCCGTCGCGCATCAAAGCAAACTTGCCGTTGGCGCCGCGCACGACATAATAAAATTTTCCGTTCTGATAGCCTGCTCCCAAACTTACTTTGGTATATTGGTTCACTCGGTTGAGATTCAGATCCACCGCATACAGGCTGGTGCCAAATGTCGCCAGCATTTGATCACTGCCGACCCAAGTTAGATTATCGGCGGTTACCTGATTAAGCGGCGCGCCAAACAATTGCCCGCGATAGCTTTCTTTCAGGTCCGCAACTACCAGCCAGCGCCGGCCATTGGCAATTATTCCCAGTGCCCAAATATCACCATCGGATTTTTTTGCCATATATATGTCAGCAGCTGCCTGTAACACGCTTTTAACATTCACAGGCAAACGGGTGAAATCTAACGGCACCTCCTGCTCATTTTCCAGCCGCGTGAAGATATGTTGTTTATTAAAATAAATAGTCTCGCCATCCACGGCAATTACTCGGCTGACATCCTTTGCGAGCACTTGAGTAGGGACGGTCTCCAGGACCAGATCTAAATTGTGCTCCTCGGCAACTTCACGGGAAACAACCTCGATCGTTTTGTTGTAGGGGCGGTAGTCAGCAAGCTCCAGCTTGACGGAATATGTCCCCGGGAGCATATTGCGCAAAGTGATGGGCGTGGGGCGAGCATACTTTCGCCCATTGATATAAACCGTTGCTCCGCTGGGCTTAGTGGAAATTGCCAGCACGCCGGTCTTGCGCAGTGTCCAATCACGGAAGTCGATCCGGTATCCGGTCGCATATAGCAGCGCGTATCCCGCCACCACTACAAAACCAGCGATGGAAACGGCATAAGCCAGCAGGGTGGGCCAATTTTTCTGGTATGACATATCGTTTACAATGAAGAATGCTTGTAACCGCTAGACTGCCCTGATCTGGGGCATTGGCTCCCACCATCATAATCTAATTTTGCCCCTAGCGTAAAACCAGAGCTTATGAAGATCGGCATTGATGCTACCGCCCTAACCCACAGCCATCCTACTGGTGTAGAGGTAGTTACCCGTGAGCTGCTGCAGGCCCTGCTCGCTGCCGACACCGCTAATCAGTACATTCTCTATACCCCCATCCCTTTAGGGCCGGATTGGCAAAGATATCCCCAAGCAACAATTAAGATGTTGCCAAAAACCCCTTGGTGGGTATGGCGTCGCTTAGGCCCCGCCCTGCCCCAAGACCATCTGGATGCCTTCTGGTCACCCAGCAACCTTCTTCCGAGCCACTTGCCGCCCAGGAGCCTCGCTACCGTCCACGACCTAGCCTTTATGCACTTTCCCCGTTACTACTCTTGGAGGAGCCGCTGGCTGTCTTGGCTGACTGTTTGGCGCGCCGCCCGCTTGGCCACCCGCATTATTGCCGTGAGCGAGCAAACCAAACAGGACCTCATCAATAAATTCAAAGTCGCGGCAGACCGGATCGTAGCGATCCCTAACGCCTTGCCCCATCTTCCTATCGCCGCTGTTACACCGGTTGTTAACGGTGATTATATTTTAGTGGTTGGGCGGGTAGAGGCTCGCAAAAATCCTACTGCGGCCATTAAAGCTTTTGCTCTTATTGCCGCTGATTATCCGAAGCTGCAATTGGTTTTTGCCGGGAGTCCCGGCTTTCAGGCAGAGCACGCCAAACAATTAGCGCAAGCTCTGGGGCTAGCCGACCGCATTCAGTTCTTGGGGTTCATTAGTCCTCAAACGCTCGCCGATCTCTATGCCTATGCCAAAATCCTGCTTTTTCCGTCATTTTACGAGGGCTTTGGCCTGCCCGTGTTGGAAGCTTTCCATTATGGAGTGCCAGTCGTGGCCTCTACCACCCCCGCCGTTAGCGAAGTTGCTGGTGATGCCGCCTTGTTGGTTGAACCTACCGATACGGTCGGCATCAGCCGGGCGCTCGTGCGCTTATTGGAAGAACCAGAACTTCGTGCCGAACTAATTGCTAAAGGGGTAGAGCGCCTAAAACAATTTACTTGGGATGTTTCTGCCGGCCAGTTGCGGGAGCTAATCAATAATCTTGATGAATGATGAATAAAGTACCGCGTGTCGCGATCGTGCATGATTTCCTGCAATCTCTCGGCGGCGCTGAGCGGGTTACTTTGGCGATCAGCGATATTTATCCCAATGCTCCCATTTACACTCTGACCTATGACAAAAAACTCGACCCGTGGTTTGGCAATCGCAAAATAATCACCTCTTACTTACAATGGTGGAGCTGGCTGCCGGCCAAATTTTTATTGCCGTTCTATGCCCAAGCCATTGAGAGCTTTAATTTTGACGATTTTGACATCGTCATTTCCAGCAGCCATTCGTTTGCCAAAAACATTCTTACTTCGCCGGCCACTACCCATATTTCTTATATCCATTCGCCGATGCGCTATGTCTGGGATGCTTGGCACAGCTACCTAGCAGGCCAGCGGGCTAGCGGGTTGGTAAAGGGAGTGGCTATCAATATCTTGCATCATTTAAGAATTTGGGACCGGCTGGGCGTTTCGCGGGTAGATTATTTTATTGCCAATTCAAAATATGTCGGGCAGCGGATTCGTAAATTTTATCGCCGGGAATCCCAAGTCATCTATCCGCCCGTGGACACCGATAAAATTCAGCCGAGTAGAGATAACGAAGGCTATTTCATCGTAATATCGCGTTTAAGCCAATATAAACGGGTGGACCTGGCGCTGCAGGCCTGCCAGGAACTTGGTCTGCCACTGGTCATCATCGGCACGGGCGAAATGGAACGGGAACTGCGCCGGCAAAAAGCACCCACTACCTCTATGTTAGGTTGGGTGGATGACGAAAAGAAAATTCAGTATCTTCAGCGCGCCCGCGCCCTTATTTTTCCCGGAGAGGAAGATTTTGGCATTGTGCCGGTGGAAGCACAGGCCGCCGGCAAACCGGTGATCGCTTATCGCCAGGGAGGAGTTTTGGAAACGGTTGTTGATGAAAAAACCGGTTTCTTTTTTGATGAACAAACGGTAGACAGTCTTAAAAAAACTCTTCGTCTGTTTCTCGCCAAAGAAAGAGATTTTAACCCCGATGTCATTACTACTCATGCTTTAGCGTTCAGCCGCCAGCGCTTTCAGGCGGAAATTAAACAATTAGTCGATAAACTTTTATCCATTCCCTCTGTCATTCCGGCCCCGCCTGCCCGCCCGAAGCCTTTGGCGTAGGAGGGAGCCGGAATCTAGAGAGTAAAAATAAAAAAGAACCCTGTCATGCTAGAGTGAAACGAAGCACCTATAAAATAATTTTTCATAGATCCTTCGTTCTGCTGTACAGCAGAACTCGAGGATGACAACTTGCACAAGACCAATATTATGAGAAACACCACCGAAATTCTAGGGATTAAAGTAGATTGTTTGACCCTGCCGCAGGCATTGCAAAAAATCATTGAATTAGTACGCGGCCGCCGCAATTACTATATCGTCACTCCCAATCCGGAAATGGTGATGTATTCCCTGACCCACCCTTGGTTTGGGGAAGTTTTAAACAACGCCGATCTCTGTCTGGCAGACGGCGTCGGCTTGCTCTGGGCGGCTAAATATTTATCCTTGTCACTTACAAGAATACCGGTATTGCGGCAAATCCAGGAATTTTTACAGTGGCTTGGGACTTCTGCCACGGTAGTTTTTGCCCCGCGACTTTTGAATGTTATTCCCGAACGTCTGACCGGTGCGGATATGGTCTGGGAAATCGCCAAGCTCTCCGCCGAGCGGGACTACCGGATTTTTCTTTTAGGTGCCGGCCCCGGTGTGGCTCTCAAGGCGGCCCGAATTATGCAGACCCTCTACCCGCAGCTAAATGTGGTGGAGGTAATGGTCGGCCCGCCTTATGAATCGCAAGACGAAGTTATCCGCCGCATTCAGCAGACTAAACCGCAAATTATCTTTTTGGCTTTTCCCGCAGATGAACAGATGCGCTGGATGCGCGACGAACTCCCCAAACTGCAGGATGTCATCGCGATGGGGATCGGGGGTGCGCTTGACTTCATTGCCGGCGGAGCGGCATTAAATGCCGAAGGGGGCTATTTTCCCGCCAAGCGGGCGCCGGAGTGGATACAAAGAAGGGGATTGGAATGGCTTTGGCGCTATTTTACCCAGCCTTGGCGCAAAAAACGCATCCGAACCGCCACTATTGAATTTATGAAACAGGTCCGCCACTCCAAACTCACCCTTCTTTAGCTGGTTTGGAAAGATAAGCCCTCATTTACTTTCTGCCCCTTTTGGGTTACTTTGGGCAGTCTGGAACATTGAAATAAAGAAGGAGGTAACACCACCGTGTCCAAACTTGTAATGTTAAGGCATGGGGAGAGCACGTTTAATGCGGAGGGGAGATTTACGGGTTGGGTGGATGTCGACCTCACCCAGCACGGTACAGAAGAAGCAAGGGGGGCGGCTGAACTGTTTGCCAAGGCTAATCTAACCCTTGATGTTGTGTTCACCTCTGAGTTGAAGAGGGCAATCCACACCCTTGAGATAATTCAGATGCAGTTGGATTGGTCACTTCCCGTGATTCGCTCGTGGCTACTCAATGAGCGCCACTACGGCGCTCTGCAGGGGTTGGGCAAAAAGGAAATGGCGAACCTATATGGCGCTGAGCAGGTTCAGGCCTGGCGCCGAGGTTACGATGTTCGTCCACCCGAGAGTAACGAGGGGGACGAATACTGGACGGGCAATGACCTTCAGTATCGGAATATCCCCAAAGAGCTTATTCCCAGAACCGAATCCCTCAAAGATACAGTTGAGAGGGTGATGAAGTTTTGGGATCAGACGATATCTTCCGAATTGATCAAAGGACGTGAAGTGCTGGTTGTTGCTCACAACAACAGTTTGCGGGCAATAGTCGGGCATCTGGATAAGATGTCCGAGGAAGATATCGTGAAGTGGGATATTCCTACTGGGGTTCCACTCGTCTTTGAACTAGACGGGCTTGAACCCGTTCGGTCGTACTATCTAAGCAACAGTGAAAGGAGGTGAGTAGCTGTGCCTAAGAGTACTCCTGCGACGGAGGTGAGAGTCTCTAGGTTGATATCGCCAATTCCCGGTCAGGTAAACGAAATCAAAGCGGCTGTTGGGGGAAAGGTACGGAAGAACCAGATTCTTCTAAAGATCCGGAACGTCGGTATTAGATCGCCTCGTTCCGGAATTATCGCCCAAATCTCGGTGAAACCTGGCGATTGGGTTATCCCGTCACCATTATTCCCCTTGATGGAGATTACCACCACCAATCAGTAAGCACATTTGTGATTCAACACCAGACCTCCCCGATTTATCGGGGCAACCACCTAGGTTAAGGGTGGTTTTTTCGTAGTTAAATTCTAGACTCCGCTTTCTTCAACAAATTGCTTGATTGACAGTGCGCTCCCTTGGGGTCTA
>Ga0315281_10001307_pt1 | contig 36598 bp, 33 predicted proteins | sample YL17G07_0_MG_FD_204540 | JGI IMG/M metagenome (GOLD analysis project Ga0315281, IMG submission 204540) | Sediment microbial communities from Yellowstone Lake, YNP, Wyoming, USA - YL17G07_0 | ecosystem: Environmental > Aquatic > Freshwater > Lake > Sediment | place: USA: Wyoming | collected...
GAAAAAACCGACGAGCGGGCTGAACTTTTCGATGCCTTCAGTCGTCTCGGCCAGGAAAGCGCGATTGAGTTGATCGGCACGATTCGGGCTGACGAACGGGCTCCGGGCGGATACGAACTTGCCGTCTCCGACGGACGGGTTCTGCATGCTGTCAGCGATTATCCCATCGCCCGCAAGGCTCACGGGGTCGATTTTCTTTTCAAGCATCGGCATCTTTGGCTGCGTTCGCCTCGCCAGATCACACTCATGCGCATCCGCGATACGCTGATCTGGTCAATCAGAAATTATTTCCGACGTGAAGGGTTTGTCCTGGTCGATACGCCGATCTTTTCCCCCAGTGCCGGCGAAGGGGCGTCCACCTTGTTCAAAGTCGACTATTTCGACGAACAGGTCTATCTCGCCCAGACGGGGCAGCTCTATCTCGAGCCCGCGGCGATCGCCCTGCGGAAGGTGTACTGTTTCGGCCCGACCTTCCGCGCAGAGAAATCAAAAACTCGCCGCCACCTCACCGAATTCTGGATGGTCGAGCCGGAGATGGCGTTTATCAATCTCGACGAGCTGATCGGAGTGGCTGAAGATTTCATCTGTTCCGTGGTCGCCGCCGTACTCAATGAACACCGTAAAGACCTCGAAGAACTCGGACGTGATTGTAGTCCGCTGGAAAACATCAAGAAGCCGTTCGTCCGGTTGAAATACGATCAGGTCGTCGATGTGCTGCACGGCAAACAGGCCGAACAGCTCCTCACCGATGAACAGAAATCCCTCGAAAATCAAATCGATCAGGCGGAACGAAAACTTCAGGAACTTGACGAGCAGGCCGCCGGAACAAAAACGACCTGGCAGAAAGAGAAACTCGCCGGCGAGGCGATTGAACTTCGCGATCAACTGACCGACCTGCGCGAACAGGCAAAATATCTTCCCCATCATCTTGAGTTGGCCAGGAACTTTGCCTGGGGCCAGGATCTCGGCGGCTCGGACGAGACGATTATTTCGAAACTTCACGATCGTCCCGTCTTCGTCACCCATTATCCGCGAAACGCCAAGGCGTTTTATATGCGACAGGATCGCGATCGTGACGACGTCGTCGAGAATTTCGATCTGCTTGCCCCGGAAGGTTACGGCGAGATTATCGGCGGGTCGATGCGCGAAGACGAACTCGACCGGCTGCTTCAACGCATGGATGAAGAGCACCTGCCTCGCGAACCCTACGAATGGTATCTTGATCTGCGCCGCTACGGCAGTGTGCCGCACGGCGGATTCGGTCTGGGCGTCGAACGAACGCTGGCGTGGCTATGTGGACTGAAACATATTCGCGAAGCTATCGCTTTTCCGAGAATGATGGATAAACTATATCCCTAGAAACCGTCACCGCGGTTTGCTCTGCTACAAAGGAAAAACACTGGAGGCCGAAAGAGCCCAAGAAAATGTTACTTGCATTGATTGGTTTGAATGTCGATCTGTTCCTGCGCAAGTCGCTGTACATCGGCCTGTTGGTCCTGCTGCTGGCGGCGAGCTTCGGATTGCCCTTGCCCGAAGATATCCCGCTGCTGCTCGCCGGTTGCCTCTGTCGGCTTGAATACGGCCAACTGGTCTATGCGATCCCTATCGGTCTGGTGGGCGTTCTCACGGGTGATATCGCGTTTTACATCTTCGGCAGGCGATTCGGTATGGGCATTCTCGACCGCAAGCCATTCAATCGGCTAATCACCCGAAGCCATATCGCCCGCATGAAAGTTCTCTTTCGCAAACAAGGCAATTACATTATTTTCTTCGGGCGTTTCTTCGCCGGCATCCGATTGATAATGTGCGTAACCGCGGGCGTCTGCCGTGTGCCCGCATGGAAATTTGTCTTGCTCGACATCAGCGGCGCGTTGGTGACCGTACCCGTGCTGCTCGGCCTGGGCTGGTGGTTCAGCGACAAGATCGCCAAGGTGGCGAAAGGCGTTCTTGCGTTTGAGCACGTTCTCGGCGGTCTGGCCGCGGCCCTGTTGATCGGCTGGGTCATATACTTTCACCTGACAAAAACTCGGAAAAAGGTGATCGAAAAGAAACTTGCCCAGGATGCCTCCTTGTCGGAAGGAAATGTCGATGCCGGCTGACCCGCCCCGTCAGTTTACACTCGCCGGCAACTGGCTCGATATGGGCATCCAACTGGGTCGCATCCAAAGCGACGAAATCCGACATTTCAACAGTCATTATTTTTCGTCGACGGCAAATCTGTTCCGTTTCGGATCCCCCGACCGGGTTTGGCTGTATGCCGCCACGATCGTCGATCAGATCCGAGAGTGCAGCGATTCGTGTTTCGCGTTTCTCCAAGGCTTGGCCGAGGGGGCCAGAATGCCTTTGGACCAACTCGTCGCGCAGGCTGCTTTACCGGAACTCACCCATGTCAGTCACTCTTCCGATCTGCAAGGCCAGGCCTGCACCGCCTGTTTCCTCGGCGCAAACGCCAATACGACGAAGGCTGCCCTTGTGGCTGAGAATATCGATTTTAATATCGACTTGCCCCCGTGGTATGTACTGAAACTGTGCCCGTCCGACGCACCGGCGATGCTTCTCGTCGGGGCGGGCGCGATGTTTGCAGTCTGTGGCGTGAACGACGCGGGGCTTGCCGCGAGCTTTACCTCGTCGGGCCACCTGCCTAACGTTCCACCCAAGGCGGGTCTGCCCGTTGTTGCCCTGATTCTCGAAACGTTGAGCACACATGACTATTTCGACGCCATGAGCGTAGCGGCCGGGCCGCCCCGCGCGGGCGCGTTCAACATGCTCATCGCCGCTGCCCATGGCCGCGGATGCCTGATCGAAGCGGTGCCCGATCATCTCGAGATCATCGAGGATAAAACGATGTTGGTGTGCGGCAACCACTTTCAACATCCGAACATGATCGAGAAAACCGCTCAGGATCTGAATCCGTCCGAAGCACCGGCGCTGGAGTTCAGCCGGAGCAGCCTTTCCCGGGTCGAACGTCTCCGAGAGTTGCTCAGCCCGTCAGTCGAAAACGGCGCGGTCGAACTGAACTTTCTGATCCGGTGCCTGGCCGACCATCAGAATCACCCCTTGTCCATTTGCGCCCACAGCGAACAGACAATTCTCGGGTTCGCTACCCGAGGCTCCGTCCTCTTGCAGCCGGGGGATCGGGCCTTGCAGCTCTGCGCCACCCATCCCTGTTCCGGCTCCTATTTTTCGTATAAAATGTAGACAGGCCACTACCGTTTCGGCAAAGCGCAAGAAAATGGACGTAAACGAATTCCTCCAAACCATTCAGCGACGGCCGGAATATCGCGACCAGATCGCTCACATACGCAAAATACCCGCCCGGTCGGCAAGATACGACGAGCTTTCCGAGCCGTTGCCTTTGCCCATCAACGAGGCGCTCAGCGTCGGCGGCATTGACAGACTTTATTCTCACCAGGCCCGTGCCGTCGAACTCGTCCGCGCCGGAAAGAACGTTGTCGTTGTGACCGGCACCGCCTCCGGCAAGACACTTTGTTATAACATTCCCGTAATCGAAACCCTGTTGGCCGACCCCGCCGCCAGGGCACTTTACCTCTTTCCGACCAAGGCCTTGGCTCAGGATCAGCTCGGCGGACTCAAACGCTGGGCGCAAGCCAACAAGCCTTTGGCTGAAGCGGTACGTCCCGCCACATACGACGGGGATACGCCTTCGTCAACCCGCGCCCGAATCCGCCGCCAGGCCAGTGTCATTTTGACCAATCCGGACATGCTTCACCAGGGCATCATGCCCTATCATGCCAAGTGGGCATCGTTCTTTTCGAATCTTCGCTACGTCGTCATTGACGAGTTGCACACCTACCGGGGCATCTTCGGATCCCAGGTGGCCAATGTGCTGCGCCGGCTTCAACGACTTCTCGATTTTCACGGGGCCGATTGTCAATACATCTGCTGTTCGGCGACGATCGGCAACCCCCAAGAACTGGGCGAGGCCCTTACCGGCCGCCGACTCGAACTGATCGACGACGACGGTTCGCCTCGCGGCACGAAATACTTTGTATTATGGAACCCGCCCTTTACCGATTCGACCCACATTATCCGTCGCTCGGCGAATATCGAGGCCAAACGCCTTTATACCGAACTTATCCGGGTCGGCGTTCAGACGATCGTATTCACCCGTGCACGCGTCGTTGCGGAATTGATCCACAAGTATGCTGTCGAAGAGTTCCACCAGAGCAACGAATCGCCGCTCGCCAAACGCATTAAACCGTATCGCGGCGGCTACCTTCCGGAAGAACGGCGCCAGATTGAACAGGAACTTTTTTCCAATCGACTGCTTGGCGTTACTGCCACCACTGCCCTCGAACTCGGCATCGACGTCGGATCCCTCGATGCGGCGATCCTGGTTGGCTTTCCCGGCACGATCAGCTCCGCCTGGCAGCAGGCGGGCCGATCCGGCCGGCGGTCGGATCAATCGCTGGCGATCTTGACCGCCTACAACGACCCGATCGATCAATACATTATGCATCATCCCGACTATTTCTTTTCGCGCAACGTCGAACGCGCCATCATTGACCCGGAAAATACGCACATTCTGCTCCGCCAGCTCGCCTGCGCCGCTTTTGAATTGCCGATCTGTGCCGATGACGAACGCTACTTCGGACCGATGTTCACCCGGATCGTCGAGCAGCTTACCGGCGACGACCAGCCATTGCGAAAAATCGTCGACCGCTGGTATTTCTCCAACAGCGACTTTCCCGCCGGCAAGGTAAACCTGCGCACCCTCAGCCAAGGCACCTTCGCCATCGTTGATACCTCCGCCGGTCTGAACACCGCCATCGGCAGCGTCGACAGCATCTCCGCCCCCGAACAGTTATACCCCGGGGCGGTGTATCTTCACGAGGGCAGAAGTTATCTGGTTCGCAAACTGGACCTTGCCGGTGAAGTGGCCCACGTTGAACCGGCCGACGTTGACTATTACACTCAGCCGATTTTGGTCAGTCACTCGAAAGTCTTGAGCGAAGAGGCTGCTATGGAGACAGATTACGGCCGGGTCTGTTTCGGCCAGCTTCGCGTCGCCTGGCAAACCGTTGGCTTCAAGAAAATAAAGTTCTATACGATGGAATTGATCGGCCAGGTCGCTCAGGAACTGCCCGAGCTTGACCTGAACACACGGGGTCTGTGGTTTGTACCCCACGAGGACATCTTCGACCAGCTCGCCGATGCTGGACATCTGCCCATACAGGCCCTGAGTGGTCTGCGAAACTTGATGATCTGGTCGCTGCCGATACTGGCGATGTGCGACCCGGCGGATATTGGCGGCCAAGTTAATGTATCGAATTTCCCCCGGCCCGGTGTCATTCTCTACGACCGGTATCTCGGCGGACTGGGGTTTGCCCAACGAGGGTTTGAGAATTTTGCCAAACTGGTCCAGCTTGCCCATCAGATTCTCGCGGAATGCCCCTGCGAAACCGGCTGTCCCTCCTGTATCGGTCTGCCTCAAATGCGTCCGCCCATCCACCAGGATCCGGACCTCCAATACGGGCAAGACATCCCTAATAAGCAAGCAACGCTAATGCTTCTTGATCTGGTTTGCCGATAAGCTTTGGATAGTGAGCTGCCAAAGCGGTTTTTGCGGTAACTCACTATGAAAACATTATTTTCGATTATAGTCAGTTTTTTGTTGACGGCGGATGCGGCAGATATTACGATTTCTGGACATATTCTTTACTTAGACTCGTAATTTACTTTTGGTATAGTGGAGGCAAAAAATGATAAAGAAAGTGGCTTTACTGGGTCTGGTGCTGATGTGTGGCGGCTGTAACATTCTTCAAGCGCTGACCAGTCAGATGACCGTCGGCGCCCTCAGCCCGCTGAGGTTCCCGACGAACCTTGTTCTTGGACTTATCAACAAGGTCATTCCGGGCGCGCCGATCAATCTGTGATAGGCGGTTGAAATTCATAGCTGTTTGGCAAGGTTCGATGAAAATCCTTTCTTTGTATGGAGACATGATGATGAAGAAGCTGGCAACTCTAGCCCTGTTGGGCACGGCAGTACTGTGTGGCGGGTGCACCCTTGGTCTCGGCGGTCTTGGCGGGCTCGGTGGGGTGCTCTCTCTGCCCTTGGCGCTGCTCAAGGCATTACTGGGTCTTGTGTCCCTCTAATTGAGTGAACTCAACCAGTAGTTGATGAAATTTAAGGCCGACAGACTGGCTTGGTTGTCAGTGTGTCGGCCTTGTTTCTTGCGCGTTCTCGCCCCCGGGTCCAACGTCTTAGATGCGTCGTATCGCGGCATGCACTCCGGCCGGGGCAAAACCACGGTCTAGGGCACAGCAGCCGATGAGGTCGGCTGAGTTGTCGTCTGCTTGAGTTTTTTCGTCACCCGCTCGCGCAGATTGGGTTCAAGGTCGATCAACGCCATGTCTACCGCCTGGTCCAGCGACCACTGCCAGTATTTTCTGGCCTGATCCATCTTGTTCATTGCCGCGCTGATGTCGCCGAGGTGGTCCAGAATCACCGGATCCGGCCGATCTATTCGCCGCAAGGCCATCATGGCAACGGGTTCCGCCTTCGCCGGCTCGCGCTTGCGATACAGCGCCCAGGCCAGGCTGTCCAGATAGGCCGGACTGGTCGGATCATCCGCCAGTGCCTTTCGGATCATCGCCTCGGCCCGATCGAGATTTTCTCCGCGATCGGCAAAACAATATCCCAGCGCGTTGTTCGCCCAGCTCAATTCCGGATCGCTCGAAAGCACCTGTTCCAGAAGTTTAATCGCCTTACCGTCCTGCCCACTGGCAAAATAAAGCACGACCAGCCATTGTTGCCAAGCCGACTTGCCTGATTCTGGTGCTTCGTTGAGCTGCGTCTTGAGATAACGCTCCGCCTGATCGTATTTGCCTGCCAATTCCCATGTCCGGATCAATTCGTAATGCATTGCCGCCAGCCGAGGCGAATCTTGCCGGTAGCTTTTCATCTGTTCACGAATGAATGTTTCCGCCTCGTCGTATCGTTTCGCCTGCTTGTAACCATTGATCAACACCAGCATTCGCGGATATTCCTGCAGATTGTCCGCAGCCTTCCACCGACTCTTCGCCAACTCGATCGCCTCATCGTATTTTTGCTGCTTGAGCAGAATCGGCAGTCGGAGCCCCTCGACGTAATCCCGGTCTTTATCATCGACCTCTGCCATCCACCCGCCGACCTTGGCCAAAGCGGCATCGGGTTTTTCCTGCTTGAGCAGCAGTTCGACCAAGAGCTGCTGCCATTCGCGTTTCTGGTCGTGTTCTGCATCGACCAGCCACTGGTTCAGCCGATCAATCGCTTTCTCATAAAGTCTGCTTCTCACATAACACGCCAGCAGAAGCTTTTGAAACTCAAACTGATCGGGGCCGGCCACCTTCTGCATGTATCCTTCGATAAGACCGACGGCTCCCGATAAATCGTCGCGAGCCAAGTGGCTGGAAATCAACCGTTTCTGCATCTCGAGCCTTTCGATCGGATCGCCGGCCCGATCAATACGTTCGGTCAACAGCTTTTCTGCTTCATCAAATTTCTGAGCGTCAAGATACAGCGTCGCCAGCATTTCCTTAAAAGTCGAACGATTAGGCCAATCACGCAGCAGAAGCTTTATCGCGTGTTCAGCCTGATCAAATTCGAAAAGCCGATGGTACGAAAGGGCCATCAGCTCGCCGAGCCTGAGATAGTCTCGGGGCCAGAGCAACGGCGAAGTCTGTTGCGAACGAATGAGCAATCTGTCGCCGATCGCCACTGCTTGGCGGAAATTGCCCAACTGATATTCCAGAAGGGCCTGCTCGATCTGGGCCTGACCCGGTCGGGCTGTCTTCCCGACAAGTCCGTTCAGGCGGACCCGGTATGCGGCAACATCCTTGTCGGTTTCATACGCCAGCCTGGCATTGAGCAATTGATATTGAGCGTCGGCACCGAACCGCCGGTGATACCGATCCAGCACCTGGCCCGCCAATTCGAGACGATTGGCATGAATAAGGATTTGCACAAGCTCGCTGATCGTATCCCGGCCGGCCAATTCATTCTTATACGCTTCCTGAAGGATTCTGACCGCGGACGCAGCCAGATCATTCCGCAGATAGGCCTCCGCCAGGGCCAAGCAGATTTGATCCGACTGAGGGGTTTGCTTGCTCGCATCTTCCAGAGTCTTGATCGCCTCCGGAAGCTTGTCCAGTTCGGACAGCGCCCTGCCCTTGAGATACAATAATCCGCCGATCGACGGATTCGTCGCCAGGGCCTGATCGGCGAGCTTCACGACCTCGCTCCATCGGCGTTCCGCCAGCAGCAGATTCCCCCACGCCAGATACGCCGGCACGAACTGCGGATTGAATGTCGCCGATTGATGATAATACTCCTCCGCCTGGTCGAATTCACTCAACTCCTGGCACACAACCCCATGCAAATAGGCCTTGGCGTACGCCTTATCCGACCCGACCGCAGCCTTGTCAAGGGCTGAACGCAAAGCCGAGGCGGCTGCCTGGTCCCACCGAGCCCCAACCTCCGATGCTACTGTTGGCACATACGAGGCAGTTGACAACGAATTAATTAGCAACTCGGCGCACCGATCCAGTGTGTTCAGTTTCTGGTGAGCCTTAACCAGCAGCGACAGGGCGGTCGGATCACTCGGATCGACCGCAATCAAACCCTCCAGCAAATCCGCTGCGAAGGACCATTCTTCCAGCTCGACCAGTTGCTCCGCGACCCGCAAGCCCATCGGATAGTTTTCCCGGCTGGGCTTGTACACCGCCAGCAACTTGGTGATCCACACCTTATCCGGGTAAAGGCTGCGATACAGATCGACAAGATTTTCATCCACCGGTCCGCCGGCCGCCAGCAAATCGAGAACTTGGCGGGCCTGCTCCGTCTTGCCGGTCTGACGATAGCAGGCGATCAGGCCCGTCTGCGCCCGTGTCCTGGTGGCGGAGAACTCCTGCGCCTTGATATAAAAGGCCCCCGCTCGCTCGAACTGCTCCAGCTTCGTCAGAAATTCTCCCACCAGAAGATACAGCCCCGGCCGATACACTCGGTAAAGCTCCTGTACTTGGGGGTCATGCGGCAAAGAGGTTTCGTCAAACTGTTCAAGGTTTTTCAGTAGCTGCACGTAAACGTCGGTCGCTGCGTTCAGATAGCCCCGGCTGGCTAAAACCTGTCCCAGTACGAACCTGGCCAACATCGCCGTTTCCGATGTCCCCTCGCCGGCGGCATCGGCCAGGAGTATCGCCTGATACAGATGCCGACCGCCTGCCATAAAATCATCGGAGCGGATGAGGCTCTCACCCAACACCCGGTGGGCCAGCACATCCTTCGGAGCGAGTTCCAACAGCTTGATCGCCTGATCTTTGGCCTGCGGATACTGATGCTGCTCAAAATAGATTTCCGTCAAAAGACGATGCGCCGCCACGTTCGTCGGATCAGAGGCCAAAGCCTTTCGAAGGCTCTCGATCGCGTCTGCAGCCTTTTGATTGACCCAAGCCAATCGGCCTTCCATGTAGGCCATCATGGACTCCGGACTGACCTTCTCTGCCCCTGCAGGTTGGCTCGTCGCTCCCAGTGACGTTGGGCTCGGGCCAAACAACTTCTCCACCGACATCTGCATGACCGAAAGATCCTGGGTCGGCTGGGTTGCGCTGACCGGATGGGCCTGGCAGCCCGCCACCGCCAGCAGCAAGCCTGTCAGCCACAAAAGCAGACGGACCGCGATGTCTGATTGACGCTGCCGGGCATACAGGAGTCTATGTTCACTGTTTGAAATGATCCGTCGATATATCTTTTCTGTCGTCACGGAATGACCTTATTAAGAGGATATGTGATTATTCCGCTGGCACCGGCCGCTTTGAGCTTCGGCACCAGTTCCCGCTCGGTTCGCTCATCGACAATGACTTCTACCGCCGACCAGCCGCTCTCGACCAGATTGCTGATCGTCGGTGATTTCTCCGCCGGCAGGAGCTTGAGAACCTTCTCGATCGCTTCCGCCGGCACGTTCATCTTCAAGCCTACCTTCTCCGTCGCCTCCATCGCCCCTTTGAGCAGCAGAGTAATTGCGTCGATCTTCTGGCGCTTCCACGGATCCTTCCAGGCCTTTTTGTTGGCGATGAGCCGCGGCGTGCTCTGCAAGATTTCTTCGACCACTCGAAGATTGTTGGCCTTCAGGCTCGATCCGGTTTCCGTCACGTCTACGATGGCATCCAGCAGTCTCGCCTTGACCTCGGTTGCTCCCCAGGAAAATTCCACGCGTACGTCAACGCCGCGATCTTTGAAAAACTTCTTGGTCAGATTGACCAGTTCCGTGGCGATGATCCCGCCCGCCAGATCCTCGACTCGCTTGACCCGTGATTCCGCCGGCACCGCCAGAACCCATCTCGCCGGTCGGCGCGTCGCCTTCGAATAGGCGAGTTCGCACACCTCGATCACGTCCGAACCATTTTCACAGATCCAGTCATAACCGGTCAGACCCAGATCAATCACGCCATCATCGACATAACGCGAGATTTCCTGCGCCCGAAACAAGACACCCTCCAATTCCGGATCGTCCAGATTCGGGAAATAACTTCGCGAGTCCACGCTCACGTTAAAACCCGCCCGTCCGAAAAGTTCAAATGTCGCTTGCTGCAAACTGCCCTTCGGCAGCCCGACTTTAAGTACTCTTCGTGTTTTCGTATCGTCTCTCCTATCTATCTTATTGTTTTTCTGGAAAGCCATTCAACCAAGCAAGAATGTGCCGCCCGGAGGCATGGGTCATTCCTGTTTCTTGTTTGCCGTTTTCTTCTTCACTGTCTTTCTGCCTGCGGAATGCGGATGTTCAGAAGCGTGTTTCAAATTCAGATAAAACTGCTTGATTTCCCCAGTCTTCAGATGTCGCTGGACAAAACCTTCTCCTTCTTTCAGGCTGACTCCTTCCGGAAGGATGCCGTTCTTGACCAAATACGCCAGCATGGCTTCGTCAATCGGAAACACCGAAATCCCCAAGCTCAGCAGCAGCATCGCCATCCGCGCATGGTCGGGACACCCCGGAATCTCTTCGAACATCGATTTAAGTACACCATTTTGCTGCTCCCGCAGATACTTCAGGCTCATCGTGTCGAACCGGCAGAAAATCCATTTCAGGGTGCGCACAATTGCCTGGGCCGCTTCCTCCGGATTGCTGATCTCCTTTCCGAGCATTTCCGCAAGCTCCGGAACCGGAGTAACCCGAAGGTCATTGAAGTCGACAATATGCTGACAGACGGCTTTCAATGCCCTCTGTGCCTGCTGTATGCTGTTGTTGCCGGCCAGAATGCTCAAGAGCAACTGCTCCACCGGGTCGGTCAGGTCGTCGTTCGCGCTCGCCCCGCTTTGGCGTTTCAGTGCATTATGCAGGCTACGCAATTTCTTGACGAAATCATGGGGAATCTTCATCATGCCGTTCCCGATTACTCTATCTGATCCTCACCTTCGTCAGCCCTGTCGCCTTCCGGCCGAAGCTCTTCGGCGTCATCGTCCAATGCAGCGACAGCCCTATCAATCAACTGACCCGTTTCCAAACTCTTCTTGATTGACTGATCGAGAAAAAACCGCAGCGTCGGACACACTCGTGTTCGCAGTGGCTTGGCCACCAGCGACTGCAGCTTCCCGTGTGCGCCCTGAAGGGCCCGTAAATAGGCCTTCTGCTGGCCGGAACTTCCCATCACGGAAATATAAATATCGGCAAAAGACAGGTCCGGCGACACTTCCACCCGCATCACGCTGGCAATTTGTTCCAGGCGAGGGTCCGATAGTCTGTTCTGCAGGGCGTCGCTGATCAAGAAACGTATCTGCGACTCCAATCTCTTTAGTCCTATTCCTGCCACCGAAAACCCCTTTTGTTGTGTTATATCAGATCGATCTGACAATCCACCAGCGACGCTCCGCGAGCCGACCGCAAGCAATTCAGCACCTTGTCCAGACTGTTGCGCACATAGTCGCTGTCGTTTCCTACCATGCTGATGCCCAGGATCGCCTTGCGATGTCTGTCCAGCTCGTCAACTTCCGCGATCGAAACGTTAAAGGCATTGCTGATCCGATCCTTGATCGATTTCACCACACGACGTTTATCTTTAAGCGTCATTGCATCGTGGATCAGAAGTTCCACTTGCATCACGCCGACGATCATATCCGGTCTCCCTGATGTTCCATCAGAGCCAAGAGCGGTTTGGGAACCTCAAAGAGCGCCCCTGAACCTATCTCTCAACGGAGGCGGTGAGGTTTTGAAAGGGCGGCCAAGACCATTCGCATCGTCTGTCGGTCATTTCTCATTCCTGCTGCCGCCGGCCGGAGTCAATTTCCGGGCAATTTCCACCACGTCGTAGGCCTCGATAATGTCACCTTCCTTGACATCGTCGAACCCGGCGATTCTCAACCCGCACTCGAAACCCTGACGCACCTCGCGTGCATCATCCTTAAATCGCCGCAGCGATTCCAGGGCCGCCCCTTCGCGAATGATCACGTTTTGACGGATCACCCGTATCTTGGACGACCGCTCGATGCCGCCCTCGGTTACATAACAGCCCGCTACACTGCCCACTCGCGAAACCCTGAACACCTGTCTGACGTCGGCCCGACCCTTCGTTGTCTGCTCGTAAGTCGGTTCGAGCAGGCCTTCGACTGCTTGGGTCACCTCGTCGATCAGATGATAGATAACCGTGTAGGTCTTGATTTGTACGCTCAGTTCCTGAGCCCGGCTGCGGGCCAAGTCGTCGGCCACCACGCCAAATCCGATCACAATCGCCTGCGATGCGTCTGCCAGCACCACGTCACCCTCGGTGATTCCGCCCGTGCCGGCGTGCAGAATATGCACTTCGACTTCATCATTACTCAACTCGGCAAGCTTCGACTTAAGCACATCCACCGAACCTTGAGTATCACCTCGGATAATGATATTCAACGGCTTGGTTTCGCCGGCTTCCACATGCTCGAAAATGTTCTCCAACGTCAGTTTCGGTCGAACCATCCAATCCGTCTGGCGGTCTTCCTGACGCTTTTCTTCGGCTACTGTCTTCGCTTGCTGCATATCTTTTACTACATGGAAACGGTCCCCTGCAGCGGGCACTTCGTCCAAGCCCAGGATTTCCACCGGCGTCGACGGACCGGCACTTTCAATCACTTGGCTCATATCATTAAAAATCGCTCGTGCCCGGCCATAGCTCCGACCGGCCACGATCACATCGCTCACGTGAAGCGTGCCCTCGCGTACCATCAGGGTCACCACGGGCCCGCGCGTGGGATGCTGCTTCGCCTCGATCACTACGCCCGCTGCCGGTCCCTTCGAATCGGCTCGAAGGTCCAGCAATTCCGCCAGCGTATTCAGGTGCTCGATCAGCTCGGGGATGCCCTGGCCGGTCGTCGCACTGGTGCGAATCAGGTCGGTCTCGCCGCCCCATTCGGTCACGACCAGTTTGTTCTCCGCCAACTGGCCCAAGATCTTATTCTCGTCGATATTCGGCAGATCGATCTTGTTCAACGCCACCACAATCGGCACATTGGCAGCTCGGGCATGACTCATCGCTTCGATCGTCTGCGGCATAACGCCGTCGTTGGCAGCTACAACCAGCACAACAATGTCCGTGATCTGCGCCCCGCGGGCACGCAGCGACGTAAACGCTTCATGACCTGGCGTATCCAGGAACGTCACGTCTCGACCGCCTGTCTTGTACCGATAGGCACCGATATGCTGGGTAATGCCACCCGCCTCGCCCTCCACCACCCGCGCATTTCGGATCCGGTCCAGAAGCGATGTTTTTCCGTGATCGACGTGTCCCAGAAACGTAACGATCGGCGGTCTGGGTTCCAATGCCTGGTTCTCGCGCTTCGAGAATTGTTCCACCATCGCCTCATAACGGCTTTGCTTCGCAACCACTTCGATCTCGATGTCGAATGCCAAAGCGAGCATCTCCGCCTGATCACCGGTGATCGTCTGGTTAATCGTTGCCGGAATTCCCAGTTCCATCAGCTTCGGGAAAAGCTTGCTGAACGGAACACCGGTAGCGGCGCAGAAATCCTTGAGAATGATCGGTTCGGAAATTTGTATCCTCTCTGTCTTCTGCGACTGTCTGCCCGCCCTTTGTTTACGAGGGGCTGCACGCTGAATCAGGTGTGGATGATCGGCTGCCGCGGCCAGACGCTGACTGCGCTCAAGCAGATCTCGATCCCGCCATTCGGCGATTTTTTCCACAGCCTCAGTAGCTTTGCCCCGTCGTGGATTCGCTCGGGATTTGGCTCGCTTGCCCTTAAGGGCCGCCTCTTCGTCGGTCTCGACGGCTTTGCCCTTCTTCGGCGCCTTGCCCGAAACCGTCAGAGGAGAAATCTCCCCCAAATCCGCCAAGGCCGGTGACCTCAATGGCCCTCGCGAAGGAACCGGACGCGATACGGGATCCGCACGCTCTATTCGAACCACGCGCGGACCCTGCAGGACCGCCGGCGCCGGCACATGAACCGGGCCCACCGGCTTGACTGGCCCCCGGGGCTTTTCCTGGATCGGCTCGGCGACCTCTGTTTTGCTCAGCGCCTCTGCTGCAGGAGCACTGACCTGTGGACGTTCCTCCGACGCGTCTTTGCTGGGCTCTTCGGAACGGGCCGGCTCGACGGCCGTCTCCGGAGCTGACACGGCTGCCTCGCCAGATTCTCCTGCAAGAATTTCTTCTGCGGTTGGCTCTGCCACCGCCGTCGTTGTTTCGACCGAAGTCGGTTCTGCTTCGCCCGCTTGCGTCGCAGACGCCTCTTTCTCGGTGTCCTCAGCTGCTGCTTTTGCCTTGGCTTTCCGCCGTGGTCTGGCCTTGACCTTTTCCAGATCCACCCGCTCCGCCGTCTCTTGCGTCGTGGCGTGATCGCCCATACTGAACCATTCGCGGATCGTTGCTTCGAGGCCCGCCGACAGGACGGACATGTGGTTCTTGACATCCAATCCCTCAGCCTGGCACTTCTCGACGATGGCCTTGCTCTTGACGCTGAGTTCTTTCGCTAACGTATGTACCCTGATCGCCAAAACGACACCTCCGTCTCAATTAACCTTCAGTCGGCTCAGGTTCACCTTGAACTTCTTCCACTCGCGCCGAAAATCTTACCCGCAAGGGATCCTCCGGGGCCTTCCCGTCGCTGTCCTCGCTGACCACATCGTCGGCGGCGGCAGCAGGCTGTTCACGTTGAATCTTGGCCTGCTCCGCTTCTTTGCTTACCTTTTCTGCCTCGGCGAGACAGCGGCCGACCAGTTTCTGAGCATGGTCCTCTGAAAGCCCAAGTTCACCTATCAGCGGTTCGGAGCCGACCTCGGACACATCCGAGACCGAGACCATGCCCAGGGCGACGACCTTGCTCAAAAGCGCCTGATCGTCGATTTCGCATTCCTTGATGACTCTCTCCAACCGTTCAATACCCAGATTGTATTCCGCCGGTGTAATAATATCGATATCCCAGCCGGTCAGCCTCGCCGCCAGCCTGACATTCTGGCCACGCTTGCCGATCGCCAGAGACAATTGCTCGTCGTCAACCACCACCGTCGCCCGACCCATCTCAAAGCACAACGCGATCTGATTCACTTCCGCCGGCTTGAGCGCATTGCCGATCAGCACCGTGCTGGAGTCGTTCCAGCGGACGATGTCGATCTTCTCGCCGTTCAATTCGTCAACAATACTCTTGATCCGACTTCCGCGCACGCCTACGCAGGCCCCCACGGCGTCCACCTTGCTGTCGAGACTCAGGACCGCGACCTTTGTCCTGTATCCAGCCTCGCGTGCCAGGGCCTTGATCTCGATGATGCCTTCCGCCACCTCGGGCACTTCAAGCTCGAACAGCCGGCGGATAAAATCGGGACTCGTCCGCGAAAGGATGATCCTCAACTGGGAACTCGTTTCACGAACGTCGCGTATCAACCCGCGAAGCCTCTGATTCGGCTGGTACGTCTCTCCTGGAATCTGTTCACTGCGAGGCAGATGCGCCTCAACCCGCCCCAGGTTGACCGTTATCCCGCTGCCATCCTGTCGGACCACCGACCCTGTGGCAATCGTTCCCTTCCGTTCCAGAAAATCGTCATGCAAGCTTCCCCGCTCCGCTTCCCGGATCTTCTGGATCATCACCTGTTTGGCGGTCTGAGCGGCAATCCGACCCAAATCGCGCAAGCTGATTGGATCGGCATCCTTATAGGCGTCGATCTGACCGTTCTGCCGATCGATCCGCACCGTTATCTGTTCCGTGGAGCCGAAGTATTTTTTTGCCGCGGACACCATCGCCGCTTCCAGATCCGAAAAAACGACTTCCCGATCGATATTGCGTTCTTTGGCGATGACATCAACGATTCTCAGGACTTCTTGCTGATTCATCAGTCACGCTTTCCTTTCGACGAGTGCTATTCCAACCAACAAAAAAAGTGGGCCATCCTATTTTCCCACTTTCTTCCGGCCAATCGCAGGCGGGTCCGGCAAATTCTGCCTGACCTCACCGGTCGATCGCCTAATCCGATCCGGACCTGGTCGATTGACTGTCGGCGGTATCAGCTCATCTCGCGAGCCTCCTTGCCGCTCAATCGACCCGGAAGAAACCCTGTGAACACGTCAGTCATTCTTCCCGTTCTCCAACGACACGTTCAAACCCGTATCGCCCGGCTCAAACACATGTACACGACTGACATCCGTATAAAGCGTCACCTTGTCACCCTCCGTCAAGCCGGCCCGAGCATCGATCCGACAGACAATGTGGCCATGGCTTGGCGTGCTGACATAGGCGTCAACTTTGTCGCCCAGCGGTTCAACGACCTCTACGGTTACCGTCAAGCTGTTTTCCTGACTGGCGAAATTGCCCTCAGGTTTCGTTGAGAAGTTCTCCGGACGCAATCCCAAAACCACCGGTTGACCGCCATGCCTACTCAACCGATCGGTCCAGGCCTGCGGCAGCAGAAGCCTGAATATATCCGCTTCAAAGTAGGCTCGACCCTCGTGAAACGCCAACCGGCCGGAAAAGAAATTCATCGGCGGCGTTCCCAGGAAGCCCGCCACAAAACGGTTCACCGGACGATTGTAGATCTCAAGAGGTTTGCCGCACTGCTGCATCAAGCCGTCTTTCATCACCACAATCCGATCGCCCAGCGTCATCGCCTCTTCCTGATCGTGCGTTACATAAATCGTCGTGGTCTGCAACCGGCGGTGCAGCTTCTTAAGCTCTGCCCGCGTCTCGACCCGCAGCTTGGCGTCCAAGTTGCTCAGAGGCTCATCAAACAAGAACGCCTTGGGCTGCCGGACAATCGCCCGCCCGACAGCTACACGCTGACGCTGGCCGCCCGAAAGCTGCTTAGGCTTGCGATCCAACAGCGTCTCGATGCCAAGCATCTTGGCCGCTTCACCCACCCGCTGGTCGATCTCTTTCTTGGGATATTTTCTCAATTTCAATCCAAACGCCATATTCTTGTATACCGTCATGTGCGGATACAACGCATAGTTTTGAAACACCATGGCAATATCGCGATCTTTAGGCGGAACATCGTTGACCACGCGATCACCGATGCTGATCGTTCCGGCGGTGATTTCTTCCAGACCGGCGATCATTCTCAACGTCGTTGTCTTGCCGCAACCCGACGGACCTACCAGTACGAGGAACTCCTCGTTGCTGATCTTCAACGACATATCGTCTACCGCGACCACTCCGCCCGGATAGACCTTCTTTACGTCGTCCAACAATACCTGTGCCATTGCCGCGATCCGTCTCTTGCCGGGTGCCCAAGACCGTTCGACTTGCCGGCTCCACAAAAACAACAAGCCCGTACACTTGCCGCACGGGCCTTGTCGCACCGTTCGTTTGCCTAATTATACACAGACCCTGACCCCTGTCAACAACTACCCCGGAACATATCTCCTCGCCAAGACTGCGATCAGGAGAGATCTATTGCACGTTCTCGCCCGCCTGGCTTGCGAAAGCATAACCAACACAACGTAATGTACAGAGACATTAATAGGGCAGCCCTCAAGGGGTGACCGACAAAAACGATTTGAAGAAACAGCCAGGCCGTCTGCCCTCGTAACCTGGCTAAGTCCATTCGAGGACAACCTTGGTCATACACCGTTCGTGGCGGACGATATCGATGGCATCATTGAAACGTTCCGCAGGCAAGCGGTGGGTGATCACCTGCTGCAAACGGTGTTTTTCCTGGCCGGCAAGCCGAACGGCCTCGGGCCAGGCCCCCATGCTGGCACAACTGCCGATCAATTCCAGTTCGCGAAGCAAGACCTGGTTCCAAAGGAACGAAGCCCGTGCCTTGCCGTATTCTCCAACAACAAGGATTCTGCCGCCGGGTGGTGTCAAGTTCAGACAGGCGTCCAGGGCACTGCCGCTGCCGCTGGCTTCAAAAACAGTTGGAAACTCCGTTCCAACCGTCTGGCGGATCGAGGTCGACAGATCCCCTTCAAGACGATGATAATTCAACGCCTGAGTTGCCCCAAACTCCACCGCCAATGCCAGACGGTGCTCGCGGCCGCCCACCATCACGATATTTTTCGTGCCTGCGCACTTCAAAACGAGCACCAGCAGCAGCCCGATCGGTCCGTCGCCCACGATCAGCACCGGCTCGTGTGCGTCGTCTCGAGCCTGTTTCCTGGCCCGCAAGGCAACCGCCAACGGTTCGGTCAGCGTTGCGACGTCGAACGAAATATCGTCCGGCAGCCAATGAAGATTGGCTGCTTCGGTCAGAAAATACTGCGCATACCCGCCGGGATATTCAAATCCCACCTCGGCGCCGTTGCTGAGCAGGTTCTCGCCGACGCATCGTTTCCCCACCAGGGCCTGATCGCCGTCCGGGCCGACGGCATCGACGATGCCCGACCATTCGTGTCCGGGAATCGCCGGGAACGTCGTCCGCTCATAGCCGTTGATGATATTGAAATCCGTCGTACAGATTCCAAAGGCTTGCGTGCGGATGCGCACCTGCCCCGGCCCAGGCTCGGGCAGCGGCCAATCGAGCATCTCCAGACGATTTGACGCGGTTACGACAACGGCTTTCATGGATTGATGATCACCTTGTTTCGATCCGCTGTGCCCATGACGTCCATTGCGTGATGTATCTGCGAGAGCGGAAAACGATGCGAGATGATCTTCTCGACGTCGATCAATCCCCGCTCCATAAGGCGGATCGCCTTTTGCATCGCCAAGGGGGTGATGCCGAAACTGGCATCCATTCGACCTTCAAGAAAATGGGTCAGTCCGCCGTCAAGTTCGAACGTTTCGTGGGTGGTAATGCCGAAAACGTTCCAGCGGGTTCCGCGACGGCGCAAATCGACCATAAGTTTTACCGCGGCGATCGGCCCGGCCGCCTCGATGATCAGATCGGGTCCCTCCGGCATGATTTCGTATACCCGTTTCCTGCCGTCTTCTCGCATCGGATCGATCACATGGGTTGCCCCGAGGGCCAGAGCGTTCTTGCGGGCATAGGCACTGGTGTCGACGGCGATCAGCGTTCCCGCACCCGCCGCTTTCGCCACCATCAGGCACAGCAGACCGATCCCGCCGGCGCCAATGACCACGACATCTTCACCAATACTGAACTGGCTGTATTGAATGGTTCCCTTCCAGGCCCCGGCAAGAGGCTCGGTGAGGGCGCCGACGTCGAAACTGACATTGCGAGGCTTGACAAACAGGCAGCATTCCTTTGTTTTCATATACTGGGCAAATGCGCCGGGCCAGTTTTCGCTGCCACCGTCTCCGCCTGTAGCGAATGAATGCTCGCAATAGTGGGTCTGTCCTGCCCGGCAATGCCTGCACAAGCCACAATAGCCCAGCGGTTGGACGATGACCTCGTCGCCGACGTTGAAGCGCGAAACTCCCGGCCCGATCTGCGATACAATCCCGCTGGGTTCGTGACCCGTGATATGCGGAAACGTCACGTTCCGCCGGATGCCTTTGATCGCTTTGTAGTCGGTCGCGCAAATCCCGCAGGATTTGATTTGAACCACCACTTCGCCGTAATTTTTCGCTATAGGAATGGGCACCTGCTCAAGCGCGAGTTGATTGAAATCGTGAAGGACAGCGGCAAGCATCGTATTCATCAAATTGTCTCCAAGGTCTCGTTGGCTAATCGTCGGATCAGTGAACCGTTCGTCCACAAAACCGTCTTAAACGGTTCTCTTGATAACATTCATCTTGACTGATCGACCCCTGTCATCTTGATCGCAATTCCCGAAACACGCAAGCCCAAAAAGCAAGGAGCTTGATTCTCCATCTGGCCTCGGCGCGCTGTGCCCAGAGGTCCAAGCCCCAGACGTACTTGCGGGTCGGCGTGTTGCTTTCACCCAGTTCAGCCACCAGCAGCCAGCCGTTGTGGCTATCTTTGCTGAAGAAAAGTGGCATTTTCTGTGAACTGCTTCAGACTATGAGATATTACATCTCCCTTGGCGTCAAATATCGTGGTCGCTTCCAGTCTGATCTTCTTCCATTCGTCATCCTCCCACGTTGCTACCTCTTGGAACGCCTTTGTGGCGGCGCAGAGAAACTCTTTGCCTGTGGCACCTCGCTCAGCAGACATGGTGAGAGCTATGTCTAACGCCTTTTTTTTATCGTACCTGCCGATTACTACGACTTTACTTCCCAGAGGCGCATCTTGGAACACCGGAAACACCATTACGATTGGCCACCGTGGCCAACTTCCTGCGAAAAAGCAACCCTTTTCATAAGCATCTATAGCTTCCTCAATTCCTTCTTTAACCTTGGGGCTTGCAGTCGCATTCATTTCTTGACGCAAGTCACCAATAGTCTTGCGAATCCAGCTTACGCGCTCATCAAAGATTTCTTCTGTCTTCAAGCAGGCGGGAAAGAAATAGATTGTGGCGTCGATGCGAACACCATCTCCCACTATGATCTCCCGTTCCACCCTGTCTCTGTCAACATCCCTCCTGCAACCACACACGAAGATAAGAAAAAACAGAGAGACGACACTGCCGAACTTTCTTAAGTGGTATCTACTCATCATGTACCCTCATCGATACTTGGCATATCACGCCATTTAGACTCGGACCCCTTGGCCGTTATCGTTTTTCTTCGCCGCGATCTCAGCACTTGGCTAAGACCCGTTCAGCCAACGCCTGACGCCGTTGGGCATATTTGTCGTCGCTCGGCGTGCGTTTCAAATACTGCTCGCATCCCTCCGCAGCGTATCGCATTTCTTTGATCGCAGACGGAAGATCGAGTTCGCTAAGGGCCAACAATGTGTAGTAATAAGGGAACGTCTGCCACCTGCCTTGACCATCACGGTGCGATTTCAATGCGTTCATGCCCTCCGCCAGTCGGCGCTGCGAATTCTCAAGTCCTCCCACCGACAGATGCCGCCAGTAGGCGCAACTGCATTTGCCGCAACAGTACATCCCCGGCCGTCGTTCCGCTTTCAGCCGGGCAACCATCCCAACGGTTGCCCGCTCCAGTGCATCCCGAACACTGGCGGCGTTGACATCAAGCAGGATCAAAGCCCGACACGCTTCCTCGCCGAGGATATGGGCCGTACCCGCGCGAGTCTTGATCCTTTCCCCGGTGAAAAACCTGATGCCTTGCTTGAAATCCGTTTCGGCCGGCGCGAACATGCCGGCATACGAGCCGGGCAAACCCTGGCGAGAAGCGATCTGCTTGGCCATGCGTTCTCGTCGTGCGTGTGACAGCGCCCGCCCGTAGAAAAACGCTTCGTTTACCGCATCTACCACCGCCGAAAGACTTTCGACATCGCTTGTGCTCATATGTTCTCCCCAAAAGACGTCCGTAAATCCCGTCTCAACGTCTTGCTACAGGCGATACAGCTCGCCGTATTTCTCCCGCAGATAGCGAACGTAAGGCCCGATGCGTATCGGCCCGCCCGTGACCCGCTGCACCAGCTCCGCCGTCGTATATTTGCTCCCGTGGATATAAATCTGTTCCTTGAGCCAGTTGTGCAACGTGCCGAATTTCCCTGTGGCGATTTCGGCAGGAATCTCCGGATGCGCCTTCGTCGCCGCCTCGAAAAACTGGGCATTGAGGATGTTCCCCAGCGTATAGCCCTGAAACGCACCGCCGACCGTGCCGTGATACCAGTGCACATCCTGCAACACGCCGTCGCGATCGTCCGGCGGGGCGATTCCCAGGTCCGCCTTGTACCGCTCGCGCCACGCCTCCGGCAGATCGCGCACCGCCAAGCGCCCCTCCAGCAGTTGCAGCTCAAAATCGAACCGCAGCATCACGTGCAGATTGTACGTCACCTCATCCGCATCCGTTCGGATCAACGACCGCTGCACCTTGTTGATAGCGCGATAAAACGTTTCCAGCGGCACCGACCCCAACTGCTCGGGAAACACATCCCTCAGCCTTGGGTAAAAATACTGCCAGAAGCTTCGGCTTCGCCCGACGAGATTCTCCCAAAGGCGCGACTGACTTTCATGAACGCTCGCCGACGTGCCTCCCGCCAGCGGCGTGTTTTCATAGTCCCGGCAAATGCCCTGTTCGTACAGTGCGTGCCCCGCTTCGTGCATCGTACTGAACAGCGATTCGCTCAAATTGTCTTCCTTGACCCGGGTCGTGATCCGCACGTCGCCCAGCGAAAACTTCGTCATAAACGGATGATGCGTCTTGTCCTGCCGCCCCCGCTCGAAATCAAACCCGAAACTTCGGATCACCTCCCGCCCGAACGCCAGTTGCTTCTGCTCCGAAAAATACGTTCGCAAACACGAATCGTCCGCCACCGGCTGATCGGCAATGGCTGCAACGATGGGCACCAGTTGCGCCCGCAGTTCCGAAAACAGCCCCCTTACCGTCGATGCCTTCAACCCATAATCGGCAAAGTCGATCAGCGGATCGGCAACGTGCTCATACCCGGGGAAAAATTCCGCCAACTGCCGGCTCAGATCCACGGTCTTCTCGAGATAAGGCTGAACCGCGGCGAAGTTGTTGGCCGGCCTGACCTTCGTCCAAACTTCATACGACACCGATCCGTGGCGGGCCAACAGCGAAACAAACGACGACGGAATTTTCACTGCCTTTTCATAGAGCCGCCGTGTCACCCGGATCAGACTCGCCTCGTCCGAACCGTAAGGCAGCCTCTCCTCATAAGGCCTCAATTCCTCCAGCAGCTTGCCGACCGCCGGATTGGTAAACTTCTCATGCGCCAGCCGGTCCAACGTCGCCAGTTGACGCGCCCTCGCCTCCGTTCCGCCCGGCGGCATATACGTTGCCTGATCCCAATACATCAATCCCGCCGCCGACTGAAGATCGTCCACCTCCGCCAGACGCGACCGAAGTTCCTGCAGCTTCGCCTCCACGCAAATCCTCCATCTGAAAAAAAGTACCCCGTCTCAGCAAAGCCAACCATCTCGGCCCTGCGACCCGGCCGTCTTTGCTCAAGGCAGGTCATAGCCTCCTCGCGCAAAAGGATGACATCGCAGAATCCGCCAAACCCCCTTGGCCGCTCCCCGCCACGGCCCATATTTTTTCACTGACATCGCAAAATACTCGCTGCAGCTCGGCGTATATCGGCACTGGCCGCCCAGCAGCCAACCCAGGGTCACGCGATACACCCACACCAGCCCGATGAGCAGCTTCGAGACCAATGAATTCATTCGTTTAACGATCATTTTCCGTCGGCTTCAGTCTCACCCATTCGATGATATTCAACTCCGAGACATGAAACTCCCGCCGGGGTATCAACACCACATCCACTGCCGGAAGTTCATGCTGCACCACGCGAAACGCCTCGCGAAGTTGCCGTTTGATCCGATTGCGCATCACCGCATCGCCCACCCGCTTCGGCACCGATATCCCCAACCGAGCATAACCGCAGTCATTCTTCAATACAATCACGGTCAAATCGCGAACCCGTCGGCGCTCGCCCCGCTCAAACACGCGATGAAACGTGCGGTCGCCTCGCAGCCGGTGTTTTTTCGAGAACGTCAACCGCAATGTGCTCTTTGTTTCCTCAGCCAAGACCCGCCCGTCCATTTCCGCTAATCGGTTGCTATCTTCATGTCCTTCATTATATCATATTATATGGACCTGCGAGGTTCAGAGCCGAACACAAAAAATGCCGAACGAAAAAAGCAAACCGACAGTGCTGGACCAGCCGAAGACCGATACGCGGACGCCCCCGCCTTACAAGGTCATTCTCCATAACGACGAAGTCAACGATATGGAATATGTCATTGAAAAAATCGTCGAACTGACCCCGCTTTCCGCCGACGAAGCCGTTGCAAAAATGATGGAAGCTCATCTTACCGGCTGTTCGGTCCTGCTCGTCTGCCACAAAGAGCGCGCCGAACTCTATCAGGACCAATTCCACTCGTGCCGACTCACGGTCACTATCGAACCCGACTGACGGCGGCTCAGCTTGGCCGAATCCCCGTTGGACTCAAGCCAGTCGCGCCGATCTACCCCTGGCGTTTCGATCTGCCCATACGCCGCGTCCTACCCTGCCAGCGCCTTCGCCGCCTTGACAATATCACCGCCTGACAGCCCGCAGTACGCCAGAAGCTCTTCCGGCGTCTTGCCCGACTTCGGAATTCGACGCACCACCAGCGATTTTACCTTGATATTGCCCGCTTCCGCCGCGATCTCCGCTACATTCGACGCCAACCCGCCGATATAGTTGTCTTCCAGCGTCAATATCTTCTTGCCCGACTTGCCGGCGGCCAAGATGATCGGCTCCGCCAGAAGCGGCAGACTATACGCATCGACCAGGGCTGCCTTCACACCCTGCTCTTTGAGCGTCTTGATCGTGGCTAGCGCCTCATGCACCATATACCCGGTCGCGACGATCACCAGGTCCGACCCTTCCGCCAGCACCTTCGAGCCGCCTATCTCAAACGTCTCACTCGGCTTGTACAGCAGCGGCGTCTCCGGCCGCATCGTCCGGATATAGCACATCCCCTGCAAATCCGCCGCCATCTGAACGGTCTTGTACGCACAAACTGCATCCGCCGGATTGAAAATCACCATCGCCGGCTTGCCGCCTTCCATCGCCCCGCCCAGCGACCGGAAAAACGCCATATCGCACAGGGCCATCTGGCTCGGCCCGTCCGCCGCCAACGTCACTCCGACGTGCGAACCGACAAACTTCACATTCGCCCGCGAGATCATCGCCATTTCAATCTGATCATACGCCCGCACAAAAAACTTGCCGAACGTCGACGCAAACGGGATGAACCCGCCCGCGGCGAATCCTGCCGCTACCGAGACCATATTCTGCTCAGCGATTTTGCACTCGAAGAATCGTTTCGCATCCACCTTCTGCAGATACATCGCAAACGTCGAGTTACTCACGTCGGCGTCCAGAGCCACGATCCGGTCGTCCAACTTGCCCAGGTCGCGCAGCGCCAACCCATACGCCCGCCGCGTCGCCAGTTTCTTCTTTGCCTGCCAGGTCTTCAAAAAACCGTCGCCCTGCAACAGCGTGTCAAAATCCGGATCACCGAGCTTGCCCTTCGCCCCGCTCAGCTTCGGTGCCGCCTTGGCGGGTTTCGCTGGCTTGAAACCGCCAACCTCCAGCCTGGCGGGAAGATTCAGTTTGGCCCGCATCCCGTCCAGGTCCGCCATCGCTGCTGCCAGTTGATCTGCTCCCAGAGGTTTGCCGTGGTTCGTGTGCCCACGAAGCGCCTCGACACCCCAGCCTTTCGTCGTCGCCGCCAGAATGACATAAGGCTTCGCGGTTTTGCCGGCCTTAGCCAAGGCTCCGGTGATCGCGTCAGCGTCATGTCCGTCGATGCAGGTCGTTTCCCAGCCGTAAGCCTCAAATTTCTTCGCCAACACCCCCTGCGACTGCTGCGACGAGACGTAATCCGCCTGCCCTTGCCCGTTGCAGTTGATGATCGTGCAAAGATTCGTAATCTTATAATCGGCGATGAAATCAGCCGCCTCGGCGATTTGCCCCTCGCGCGATTCGCCGTCGCCGCAGATTACATAGATCATCTTGTCGATCCCCGCCAGTCTGGCCGCCAGCGCCAGACCCGCGCCTACCGACAGACCCTGCCCCAGCGAGCCGGTGGCTGCATCGAAAAACGGAAACCCTTCCGCCGGGTTCGGGTGTCCGTCGAGCACGCTGTTCAGCTCGCGCAGCGTATCCACATCGCTTGTCACCAGTTCCTTCGGATTCTTCGCCGTACCCACTACCCCGCCCAAGTCGGCATACGCCGCATAGATAATCGGCACCGCATGGCCTTCGGAAAGCACCAGCCGATCGCTCGCCCTGTTCCACGGATCCTTCGGATCGTACCGCATCTGCTTATACATCAGCGCCGTCACGAGATGCGCCAGACTCAACGCCGAACTCGGATGGCCCGACCCCGCCGCCGTCGTCATCCGCACCGACAGTTTCGACAATTCGATCGCCCGATCGTTCACCAGTTCTCTAAGACCCATTGCGATCATCTCCTTTCGACACAACCGCTCACACTGCATTCAAATCCTGAGACCATGGACTACAAGAATATAAACAACCCCCGCCCCTCACACAAGCCAAACCGCCCGAAAAATCCTGTCCGCACCACCGCACCTGCGCCGCTCTTCCAGAAACATCTTGCCGCTGAGAGGAAACAATGCGAAAATATGTTTCCATTGTTTGTTCCACAAACGGAAGGACGAAATGGTCAGGGCGGAGAAAAAACCATGTTGGCCAAAACATCGTTTATCGGATGGACCGCACGGCTCTTGAGCATTCTGTCGCTGGGCGTCATTCTCATCTTTGTTATCGGGAACCGCTTCAGCCCCTCATCACTGCGTCCCGTCGAAGCGATTCTCTTCCTTTTCTTCCCCGTTGGCCTTTGTGTCGGAATGGTCGTTGGATGGTGGCGAGAGGCGCAAGGAGCTGTCATAACGTTGATTAGTGTCGCCGGTTTTTATCTTCTTAGCTTTTTTGTCTCAGGGCGATTTCCCAAGGGACCCTATTTTCTAATCGTCGCACTTCCCGGACTCGTATTCCTGATCTCCTGGCTTCAGAACAAGCGACGACCAGAGAGGCAACGCGCCGAACCAGCCGCTTAAGAGAACAGACGACAGGCGGATGGCAAGCCCACGTTTGCGTGAGCGTGTTCGATCTGCTGACCGTGCATGGGAGGTAACGCTGAAGTGCAAGACGACGTGTTGCTGGTTGTCAGAAATTACGAGGAGTCCGTCAACAACCCGAATTCGACCCTCTGGCTGTCAATCTGGGATCTCCAATACGATGACTTGACCATCTTGGAGAACGACAAGCCACACACGCTCGGCAGGAAGTACGTTGAGCACATCGCAGAGTGGATGAAGACGGCCCGTCCTCAGAAACGTCAGACTTGGCACACGAACTGCGTCTTCATGTTGCGTCCGGACCTGGCCTACGTGGTATGTCTGCGAACGGAGCACAATATGCCGGAAGAACAAAGAGAGAGCCGCATTTCCCTGTTGGTACGCCGGAGCGGGAGTGGATGGAAAATTATTCATTGCCACTTTTCATTCGTACCAAAATGAGCACAGAACAATTTGGTCCGCTGATGTGTGACGTTGGCAGAAATGGAGAAAATATGACGGAAGAAGATAATCTTCGATTTACGAAACGTACACCGACGCCGACAGAATTCAAAGAGCTTAGAGAAAATGGTGGGTGGCCGGTCCCGCCAGATTCGGCTATCAACGATGGCCTGAATAAGACCATTTACGGGGTATGTGTGCAGACAACAAGCGGTGAAACCGTGGGCATGGGCCGAATTGTGGGTGACGGCGGAATCCAACTATTTATTACAGATGTAATTGTTCGGAAAGACTGGCAGAATCGCGGTCTCGGAAGCAAAATCATGAAGTTTCTCATGGAATACATCGAGCAGAACGCATCGCCTGCCACTTTTGTAGGTCTGTTCTCGGCTCCGGGGCGAAACAAATTCTATGAGAGATTTGGTTTTATCTCTCGCCCAAACGAACGATTAGGGCCAGGAATGGTATTTTATCCGAAAAAGGATACATCAAATAAGAACTGCTAACGAATAGCTGGTGCTGACCCACAGGGAGCACCACAGCCGTAGCGTTATACTCAAGAAAATCTATTTCACATGAACATTAAAGTAGCCATCTCAAATGAAGAAATTGAAGATGCGATTAGCCTTTTTGAAAGCTATTATCAATCAGTTGGCTTTGATCCAGACCGTGCAGTAACTGCATTATTCAAAGATATAGAAAGGACTGGTGGAAAGGTCTTGATTGCAAAGTCTGGCCTCATCAGTACGGGTGCCGTATCTTACGTGAAACTGGAAAGAAATATTGCTGAAATAAGAGCTTTGTTCGTTAAGAAAGATGAAAGAAGGAATGGGATTGGTTCGGCATTGGTCAAGTATACTTTGGATTTATTGAAGAATGAGGCAGTAACAACCGTAAAGTTATACACTCTTCCAGTTCTGAGAGAAGCAATTCGTTTGTATGACAAGCACGGTTTCAAGATCACTGAACCCTACAAGAGTGGGATGCTCAAAGATACTATTTTCATGAAAATGAATTTATGAGAGTGACCAAGATGGCGGGTGGCATGCCCGCGTCTGCGTGGGCATGTTCGATACATGGCCACGCTCTCGCGTCGCCATGCCGCCCAGGCCATTGTTGACTCGAGGAATATGCATGGGATCATCGCCGCATTTCACTATGCTCTCAGCCTACGAGGAAGTACTCCGCTATATCGAAGCGGTACAATCCGACCCTCGGCTGGATCGGAAGGCTTTCTATAAGCAGAGTGTCGTTGATCCCTATTGGGATCGATTTGTTTCAGGTGGAGAATTCGAGCGGAATCTGCCCAAGGAACGGATTGTGCAGCCCCCAAGAGACATAAACGAGCTTGCGAAGAATATCATATCAATCCGTCAATCGGGCGTTGAATCGGTGATAGTCGAAACCTTGCAGACACTTTCGCGGCTTCTTCCAGGCCCTGATACGACCGTCTGCATCATGGCAGCCGACTCGGAGGACTCATTCGTTAAGGAGTACATGCAGGGCGTTCTTGGCGCGGTGGTTGGGGCGGGCAAAATTGCGATTCAGGTGTCTCCTTGTCCAGGCTGGCTCGACAGGGTCCCCGCAACGATAGCGCATGAATATCACCACAGCGTCTGGCTTCACTTGAAATGGAGCGAGATCCCTTCGTTCGATCTGCTGAACTATCTTATATTTGAGGGCAGGGCTTGTTCTTTTTCACGTATACTTTTCCCGGGCCCGCCCTCCCCGTGGACCGAGGCATTGACATCAAAGCAGGAAGCCGAGCAATGGGAGAACATCCAAAGTCATTTCACTGAGAACTCATACGAAAAGCAGATCGAGTTCATATTTGGGGGCGGTACAGTTCCACGTTTCACGGGCTATACGATTGGGTATCATATTGTCCGAAGCTTCCTTGAACGAAATCCTCGAATGACCGTCAGGGACTGGACACTGATGGATGCTCAAGATCTACTCGACAATAGCCATTACGAACCGACTTAGGCGCTGTTCGAACGGCGAAATGAAGCAGCCGGATTACCGCGAGAACAAGTATATGGAGCAAATGGAGGACCCTTAGCGGTCTGAAAGCTCCACCGACCGCTCAGCGATGTGTTTCCCCGGGCGGCGCAGCGAGAAAATCCAGTTCCATTTTGCGGGCAAAGCGTATACATTTCTCTCAGAGAAAAACGATTGCTGTCGCATGGGAGATTCGGCCGGCGCTTCCGCCGGCTGGACACGACGATGGATCGTACAGGCATCTTGTTTGTTGCAGACAGTTTGCAGCCGGGTGAGGCCCAGGACTCCCTGGCGACCCTGGTTCGGGGGCTTGACGAATCCGGACGATATCGGCCGGTGGTGGTCTGCCTGCACGACGGCGGGCCGGCGCACGTCGACCTGGCGGAGAGCGGGGTCGCCATCCACGAATACTCGCTTGACAGCGCGTTTGATTTCAAAATCGTCGCGAGGCTCGTCCGGCTCATCCGGCGGGAACGCATCCGGATCGTGGTTTCACTGAGCAACGGATCCGCCTCGGTACTATGGGGGATCCTGTCAGCTCGGGCGGCAGGGGCAAAGCGCGTCGTCTGGTCGCACACCTATTCGCAAGTCGGCCATCCGGGTTTCGGCCCTTCGGAACGGGTGTTGTATCCTCTGGTTGATCGATTTATCGGGCTGGGCGGGCGACACCGACGGAATCTGGCGTCGTTCGACAAGGTGCCGGCAGGGCGTATCCGGGTGATCTCCAATGGGGTGGACGTCGATCGATTTGATCATCCGGAATGGCGGGATCGGGCCCGATCGATCCTGGGACTGGCGGACGAGGGGGTCATCGCAGTGGGCATGGTCGGTCGTCTCCTGCCGCATAATCGGCACGATATCTTCATCAACGCTGCCAAGCAGGCGGCTCGGCAGCACTGCGATGTTCATTTCTTTATCATCGGCTCGGGTCCGGAGCTGGCCACCGTGCAGCGATGGGCGCACGGGAGCGACTTGCTCGGGCAGACCCTTTCGCTCGTCGGCCATCGTGACGACATGGCGCAACTGCTGCCGGGGCTTGACCTTCTGTGCCTGTGCAGCGAATACCAGGACTGTCTGAGTACTGCCGCACTACAGGCGATGGCCACAAGGGTGCCGGTGGTTTCGAACGGTTTCGGGAGCATCAATGAGGTGATCGCCGATAACCGAACGGGTTTTCTCTATCGCCCGCTGACGGCGTCAGCCCTGGCAGACCGGCTGCTGAACGTCATCGGTCAACCGGAGCTTCGCCAAGACGTTGCCGACCGCGCTTACCAGCAGATCAAAGAAAAGTTCACTGCCCAGACGATGTCACAACGTTTTTGCCGGCTGTTTGACGAGATGTTGGCAGTGCGTCCCGATCGCCAGATCGGATGACGCTCGGATCGACCTGATTTCGCTGCCGCATGGGCAAGATATAATAGATGTGTCGGGAAGGGTCGGCTGGGTCAGCAGGTTCGTGAGTGGGGTTTATCATGTCCAAACGCATTGTGGTTACCGGCGGAACAGGATTCATTGGCAAGTCATTATGCCGAAGGTTGGTTCAGGCCGGCTACGACGTGGTCGTCCTTTCCCGCAGTCGTGAGAAACCCAGAAGTTTGGCGGACCCTGGGATAACGGTTGCTCAATGGGATGGCAAGACCGCGGATGAATGGGCGGCGCATGCGGACGGGGCTTACAGCCTGATCAATCTCGCCGGCGAGAACATCGGCGGGGGGTATTGGACGGCGTCGAAAAAGTTGCGGATATTGAGCAGCCGGCTCGATGCGGGCAGGGCAGTGCGGGACGCAGTGGATCGTGCGGAGAACAAACCCAGCGTGCTGATCCAGGCGTCGGCTGTCGGTTATTATGGCCTGCAAGATGACAACCTGCTCGATGAATCCGCCCCGCGAGGTTTGGGCTTCCTGGCAGATGTTTGCAGACAATGGGAACAATCGTCGGCGGAGGTCGAACATCATGGCGTTCGGCGTGTTATCCTTCGCACGGGCGTGGTTCTCGGCAGAAAGGGCGGTGCCCTGCCGCAGATGTGTCGGCCTTTTCGGTTTTTTTTGGGCGGACCTATCGGCAGCGGCAGGCAATGGATGCCGTGGATACACATCGATGATCTTATCGGTGCGATCATGTTTCTGATCGAAAGGGACGATCTGAAGGGTGCGTTCAACGTGGTGGCGCCGGACCTGGTCCGGGGGAAGGATTTTTTTCGTATGCTTGGCCGAAGCCTGAACCGACCGTCCTGGCTTCGTGTGCCGGCGTCGATCCTCAAATTGGTGCTGGGCGATATGGCGGAAGAACTGTTTTTGAAAGGCCAGCGGGTGATTCCGAAACGGTTGCTCGGGTCGGGATACGAGTTTCACTATCCTGACCTGGGGCTGGCCCTCGAGGATATTCTGACCGGTTCCGCTGATGAATGAATCGCTTGGCGCTGTTTCGACCGCACTTCAGGGTTGGCCCGAGCCGGCTCGTGGCTTATAATGCGTCCGTGTGTCTTGGCTTGAACGGCTGGTGCGGACGATGGCGCAGATCAAGATTTTGCCGATACATCTGGTCAATAAGATCGCCGCGGGCGAATGCATCGAGCGCCCGTCGAGCGTGGTCAAAGAGTTGATCGAAAACGCGATCGACGCCGGCGCGGGCAAGATCGATGTTACGATCGAGCAGGGTGGATCGAAACTTATCCGCGTCGTCGACGACGCAGCCGGGATCGAGCCGGACGAGTTGCCGGTTGCCGTTGCGCCCCATGCGACCAGTAAGTTGCTTGACGAGAACGACTTATATACGATTTCGACGATGGGGTTTCGCGGTGAGGCGTTGGCGAGCATCGCGGCGGTGAGTATGACCCGAATCTCATCCGTCCGACCGGAGGCTCGGGCGGGCGGCTCGATCGAAGTAATCGACGGTCAGTGCTCAGCCGTCAGGCCCTACGCCGGCGCCGGCGGGACGATAGTCGAAGTGCAGAACCTGTTCTATAATACCCCAGCCCGGCGGAAATTCCTGAAAACCCCGGCGACGGAATTCGGCCATATTCAGGAACAGATCATTCGTACCGCTCTGGCCTGTCCGCGGATTGCGTTTCATCTTCAACACAACGGGCGGACCGTTCTGGAACTGCCGACGGCGGAAACGCTTCGCGACCGCATTGGCGATGTCTTTGGCCCGGAGCTCGCGGGACCGTTGATGCAGGTCTTTGTGCAGGACGGTACGCTCGGCCTCGAGGCTTATGTTTGTCGCCCGGAAGACGCCAAACCCAGTGCCCGCTGGCAATATCTTTTCGTCAACCGCCGGCCGGTTCGCGATCGGTACATTTCGCATGCCCTTCGCGAGGCGTACCGGGGCTTGATCGCTGCCGATCGCCAGCCGATTGCATTTGTTTATCTCGATATGGATCCGACGCTGGTTGATGTGAACGTCCATCCGACGAAAAGCGAGGTGCGTTTTGTCGATCCGGGGCAAATCCACAGCCTGGTTCTCGGGTCGATCCGCGATCGATTCCTTTCCACGGACTTTCCCGCCCGATTAATGCCGGACGCTGTGCCCGAGCCGGCGAGTCCGTCCGGGCATGGTCGCGACGCCGCCGGGCTGAAACAATCGGTCACGAACGCCCTGGCCGATTTCTTGCGCAACACAGGGTCCGCTCAGCCGAACTTCAAATTCGATGCGCCCCGCTCCGCACCCAAACCGACGTCGGGCGCGGGCCAACGTTTTCCGAACGATCCAGCCGTCGTTACCGGGCCGAGACAGGCCACCGAGCCGGAGCCGGTCGAACAGGCCCAAACTGACATGGGGCCGAGCTTATCTTCGCCGGCCTTACAGATCCATAATACCTACCTGGTGGTTGAAACCTCCGAGGGGTTTATGATCATCGATCAACACGCCCTGCACGAGCGGGTTTTGTATCAGCAACTTTGTGATCGCCTCAAGGCAGGGTCGCTGCCTCGCCAACGCCTGCTTGTGCCGCAGGTCGTCCATCTGACCGGCCAACAGATGGCTCAGCTTGACGCGATCAAGTCGAAACTCAACGACGTCGGCATTGAAGTCGAACTTTTCGGGCCCAGGTCGATCGGCGTGCATAGTCTGCCCGCTCTGGTCGATCAGGTCGATGCGGGCGAATTCATCGAGGATTTATTGGGCCGGCTTGAAGAGCAGATCGAACCCGAGGCGGAGCAGACTGTGGAACATATTTTGCAGTCATTGGCCTGCAAGGCGGCGGTCAAGGCGGGCGATCCGCTCAAACCCGAGGAGATCCGGACCCTGCTGGACTATCGAGAGCAGATCGACTTGACGTCAAGCTGCCCCCACGGCCGGCCAACCGCGCTGCGAATGACCCTTGCCGAACTCCAAAAGCGTTTCAAACGTACCTGACCACCGACGAGGCTGCGTAAGATGCCCCACCGCAAGAACAGGAACGGAACATGCAGATAAGAACCGATTTTCATCTCCATACCACCCTTTCGGTCGATGCGACCACCCAGCCGGAGGAACTGATCGAGCGGTCGATGGCGCTGGGCATGCAAGAAATCGCCATCACCGATCATGTGGACAACAATTCCGCCGACGAGGGGGCCGGTCGCTACGATCCGCACAAGGCGTATGAGCTTACGCAGCGGCTCAATACTCGCTTCGGCGACAGGATCACTATTCGTCATGGCGTTGAGCTGGGCGAGCCTCATCTGTATGCGGATGAAAATGCGATCATTTACAATTTGCCGGTGGATATCGTGATCGGATCGGTTCACTATATCGGCACACGTGGAATGCATGGGGATTTTTTCGATGCATTTGGTGCGGCTGAAGGAATCGCTCGCTATTTCGATTTCATGCTGGAGATGGTCAAGTCTGCGGATATGGATGTATTGGGCCATCTCGATTATTTCGAGCGATACACCGCACAGCGGGGCTTGCAGGCCTACGAACCCAATCGGTTCCGCGATCGAATTGAGCCGATTCTTGAGGTTATTATCAGTCGTAACATCGCACTTGAGGTCAACACCTCAGGCTATCGAGCCGATCTGGGCCGGCCGTTTCCGCACCTGACGGTCCTGGAATGGTATCGCCGGCGGGGTGGGACGTTGATCAGCCTGGCCAGCGACGCGCACCACGTTCAGCACATCGGGGCTGGGCTTGATCGGGCGGCGGATTGCCTTAAATCGCTCGGTTTCGGAGAGTACCACGTTTACAGCCGGCGTAAGTCGCGTGCGATTCGCTTGTCGAATGTGTAGCGCCGTTCCTGACAGCCTTCCATGAATTAAGCTGATTGCCCGCCATAATCACACATCCATGAACAATATCGCTCAGTTCTTTTCATTGCGGCTACTGATGCGTTTGCGGGGCACTTTCGCAAAAGGGGCAAAGACGCTTCGACGAACTCAATCGAGGTCGACGCCAAGCCGATAAGATGGATGGCGAGTGGCATCATCGGACGGGAAGAGCATCATGGCAGAGAGCGTGGACCTTCTAGCGGATATGGAACTATCTGCGGACCAGTATGACCTGGTCCGGACACTGGTCTATGAGCGCTCGGGTATCAATCTTGGGCCGAACCGACAGCAGCTTGTCCAGGCCCGTTTGTCAAAGCGGCTGCGAAGGCGTGAGCCGAAGAGCCTTGCCAACTATTTTCGAGAACTTAAGGAGAATCCAACCGGCGAGGAAATCAGCGCGCTGATCGACGCCATTTCCACCAATACCACGCAATTTTTTCGAGAATCGGATCATTTCGAATTCCTGGCTGGCTCGATCGAGCATCGCATTGCTCGCGGCCACTGGCAGCGAATGAACGATGCCATCCGTATCTGGTGTGCCGCCTGCTCGACCGGCGAAGAAGCGTATTCGGTGGCGATGACGGTCGCGTCGCTGCTGGAACGTTATCAGCGTGTCAAGGTCAAGATATTGGCCAGCGACATTTCGACCAAGGCGCTGGCGGTGGCAGAAGCGGGTCGTTATGAGGACAAGAAAATCGATGCGGTACCGCCGGGATTCAGGGACAAATATTTCATCACAGTTCCGAACGACAAATCGCCGCAGGTCGAGGTCGTATCGAGCCTGAAACAAATGATAACATTCAGACAATTCAATCTGATGGAAAACGATTACCCGTTCCGCTTCGGATTTGACTATATTTTCTGCCGGAACGTGATGATTTATTTTGACGGGCGAACGCAGCAGGGGGTGGTGGAGAAACTGTCGCAGCACCTGCGTCCCGGGGGATACCTGCTCGTAGGTCATTCGGAATCGTTGAACCGAATTTCGCATAATCTGAAATACGTCGAACCGACAATCTATCAAGCGGAAGGGTGTCATGGCAGGAATTGAACGGAAAATACGAGTATTAATCGTTGACGACTCTTTGCTTATCCGCAACGTCCTGGAAAAGGAGCTGAACAAGAATCCTGCGATCGAGGTGGTGGGGACGGCAGCGAACCCGATCGAAGCGAGGACCATGATCGCCTCGCAGAGGCCCGATGTATTGACCTTGGACATCGAGATGCCGAAAATGAACGGCTTGACGTTTCTTCGATTCTTGCAGAAGCACAATCCGATCCCGGTGGTGGTGTTATCAACGCTGACGCCAAACAGCAGTGTGCTGGCTCTGGAAGCCCTGCGCTTCGGGGCGACGGAGGTGATGCAAAAGCCGGGGGGCGGATCGTTTCTTGCCCTGGGTCGAGTTATCGAACAACTGGTCTTCAAGATCAAAGCGGCGGCGGTGGCTGAGAGACGAAACCGGCCCAAACCGGCAAGAAGCCAGCCCCTGTCCGTGCGTGCGGATGGCATCGACAGAAATATCGTCATCGGTATCGGCGCGTCGACGGGAGGGACGGAGGCGCTGCGGTATATTTTTTCGAGGCTGCCAGGCAATTTGCCGCCGATCGTGGTTGTCCAGCACATGCCGGAGGCATTTACCGCTCCGTTCGCTGAGTCGCTAAATAACTGCTCGCAGGTTCGAGTGGTTGAAGCATCGCAGCCGATTGAGATGCGTTCGGGCCTGGCGGTAATGGCTCGGGGCGGGCAGCATCTGGTGCTTGCCAGGAACCTCAATTCCTTTCGTGCGGTTCCTCAAGCCGGTGAGCCGGTTTGCTACCAGTGCCCCAGCGTCGATGTGCTCTTCGATTCAATGGCCAGGCTGGCGGCACCAAAGATCGTAGGGGTGATCCTGACCGGCATGGGCGAAGACGGGGCGGCGGGATTGCTGGCGATGAG